>ERZ773037.1290-NODE-1290-length-13109-cov-5.832925_pt1 | contig 13109 bp, 10 predicted proteins | sample MGYA00511466_ERZ773037 | MGnify/ENA primary metagenome ERZ773037 (study PRJEB29015, sample SAMEA2738146) | human oral metagenome | biome: human oral; feature: human-associated habitat; material: saliva | place: China | collected 2202 ... | reverse complement strand
CAAGATTTTAAAATCAAACTAGCTTCTAATTCTATAAGCCCTACTCAACCTGAACGACTTGTTAACTATAGAGAAATTGATCCCACTGATTCATATATAGATGTTGCTAAAAAAACTATCCATTTTAATCAACAATCATTAGAAAATTTAGTTAACTTCTTAGACGAAAAGACTTTACAACGAATTGTACGCTTGCTAGAAAAAAGCCAAAATATCTATTTTTTTGGACAGGGTGGTTCTTCAGTCATTGCTTTAGATTCATATCATAAGTTTTTACGTTCTAAATTAAACTGTCATTATGTTTCTGATTATCATATACAACTGAGTATTTGTAGTAAATTAACAAAAAAAGATTGCGTTTTTTTATTTTCACACTCTGGCGATTCATTAGAGACTATTAACCTTGCAAAAATTTTACAAAAAAATAATTGCCCAATTATATGTATTACCGGAAATCCTGTTGGAAAAATTTTAAAACTATCTACTGAATCTGTAATTGCATTTTCTCAAGAAGCAAAATATAGAACAGAAAGTCTAACTTCTCGACTTCTTTACCAAACTGTAATGGACATTCTTTATACCATCATTATGTTCAAAGATGAAGAAGAAAATGAACAAGTTCTTAAAAAAATCCGGAGAGCTATTTCACTTTCAAAAACTAGCGAGGATTAGTTTCCAATAATTTACTACTATATCGCTTACTGATTATAATAAAATTTAAGCTTTAATCATTACCTCCATAAAATATTTATACTTACGATGTCACTAAAAAATCATACGAAATATGGCACTTATATCTATGAAGAGAAATCAAATTTTGGATTTCTCTTTTTTTTATGAAAATTTCTATCTATGACAAATCTGTTTCAACAACAGGTTTACTAAATTAGTATTTAAACAAAAAAACCTGCTGGATTCACCAACAGGTTAAGATTAATCAAATTAATCTAAATATCTTTCTGGTACTTTTAGAACGGCACAGATTTTCTTCAAATCTTCTTTTGATAGAACATTACTTTCATAAATGCTCTTACCACTGATTCGTTGAACATCTAATGCAATATGGGCTGCTTTATCTGCAGTTTCAATTAATCCGAAGCAGTCTTGATAATCTACACCAGTAGAAAGAACACCATGTTTACTCCAAACAACTAAACGATGAGTTTCCAATTCTTTGGCTGTAGCAGAACCAATTTGTTGAGTTCCTGGTACTTCCCAAGGTAGAACAGCAATTCCATCAGGGAAAACTACGATTGATTCAGTTAACACTGACCATAAATCTAATGATAAAGATTCAGTTGTTACATCATTTAATAAGCAGTATGTCACAACATTTGTTGCATGATTATGAATAACTACTCTATGATTTGGGTTTTGTTTTAATCTAGCTGCATGAGATAATACATGCATGAAGATTTCACTTGTAGGACGTTTTCCTGTAACAAAACCTGCAACTACTTGATATCCTTTATCCGTTAATTTAATAACACCAGTATCCACATGTGGTTGTGAATGTAATGTTCTAAAATGACTTCCAGAAGCTGTAATTAAAATATATTCTCCTCTTACATGTTCCGGAACATCTAAAACATCCACTTCTTTTCTATTATCAGCATAGTACGTATACTCTGTACCAGCTAAGCTGCTTTCAAGATTTTCAGCTTCTTCAACTGTTAAACGATAACTAACATTTCCTCCGTTATATTCGTCCCAGCCTTTATTCCACATATCATATGTCACTTGACATAAGCCTTCAATAAATTTAGGATACCCCATAATTATTCCCCTTCTTTAACTGTAATTTTTCAGCCGTACCCGAAAAAATTTTTTTGTTTATCCAACATAATAGTAACCGTTTTCTTAACTGCCGTCAACCGAATTTGTTTATTTTTTAATAATTTATGTATTTTTCCTGTAAACAACGAAATAATTAGGTGTTAACGATTATTTTTTCCATTTCATAACTATTATTTTCAAAATTTAATGCTATAAAAAAAGAAGCTAGCAATAATTTTCACTAGCTTCTTCCACTTTTAATTTATCTTAAATTCTACTCTTCATCCACACCAGGTCGATATGCAATAACTCCTAACACCATAAAGATTAACAGTGTAATCATTAAGAACACAACCTGCTCTTGAATCGTTCCTGCCATAGAAATCGTTTGACGTAATCCTGATACTGAATAACTCATCGGAAGCCATGGATTGATAGTTCTGAAGAAATCATTCGTCAATGCAAGAGGATAAGTCCCTGCACTTGAGGCTAATTGTAATAATAATAGTATAAGTGAGAAGAATGCTCCCACACGAGAATTCCATGTCGTTAGTGCTGTTACGATTGACATAAATGTAACGCTCGCTAATACAATAAGGAATAGTGTTTTCATTTCATGGACTGCTGTTAATCCAATGGCGTGTACTCCGCCATAAACAAGTATTCCTGCTAATACCGCAATCATTCCATTAATTTCTATTCGAGCTTTGAACCAAGCCCAACGGGTTTCTGGATGTCTTCCAGATGGAAGTTTTGCAAAGATCATATTCGTTGATAATGCTGCAACAAATAAAGCAACAGAAATCATATATGGAGCCATCGCAATCCCGTTGACTGCTACGGCATCATCATCTGTTTTCGATAAAGCTAATGGATTTGATAAAGTTTTAGCATTCGTTTCTTCTGTAGAAGCTAATGCTAATTGTTCATTTGCATCCATTAATCCACTACTTAATATAGTGACTCCACCATATAAAGTTTCCAATCCAGTTGAAAGAGTATGTCCTCCATCAGCAAGTTTTTCTGAACCTTCTGCTATTTTTTGTGATCCATCTGTTAATTTAGCAGAACCTAAAAGGAGTTGTTCAGATTTTTGATTTAACTGATTTGTTCCTGATTGTAAGGTAGTGATTCCAGATACTAATTCTGAAGATTTTTGATTCAACTGATTACTTCCAGAAGTGATTTTTTCAATACCTGTGACTAGTTCAGGAGCTTTTTGTGCCAATTGTCCAACTCCAGAAGTTAAAGTTGAAGATTTTTGCGCTAATTGAGAAGAACCTGACGCTAACTGACTGACACTACCGTTTAAAGTACTGTTTTTAGAGCTTAAAGTCTTAGCTCCTTGGGCAACTTTATCCACTCCACTTGTATAAGTACCTACACCACTTTGAATTGCTTGGCTAGCTGGAACAAGTTGTTGACTTACTGCTGTCTGTAGTGTTCCAATTCCTCCTGATAATTGAGTTAATGAAGCAGAGGCTAATGGTAATACTTGTCCTGCTGCAGATTGTAATTTAGCAACACTTTCCGCTTGAGATTTTGCATTTTCCAAATTCCCTTTCAATACTTGAATCATTGATAAAATTTCTTTTGCAGATTGCACACTCGTATTCGTTTGATTCGATACAGCAGCCGTTAATTCTGCTTGTTGTTCAGCACTCAAAGTACTATACGCATTTGTTGATTGAATCGCTGTTAATGCTGATTGTTGAGAAGCTTGACTATTTACTATCACACTTTGTGCTGAAGCTGCAATTGTAGATAAAGCATTAGCTACTTCCCCCATTAACGCAGTACTCTCAGTGGCATTCGCTGATTGAATTGCTTGATTTAATTGATCTAAACCAGTTGCCAATTGAGAAATTTGACTACTTTTTTGTGCAGATGCCTCTAATTGACTTGATAATTGCTGAATTCCTTGATTCAATTGTTGAACCCCATTTCGCAATTTGTCTGATTGACCTGCCAATTGACTTGCACCTGAAGATAAGCTATCCACTCCAGATGTATAAGCTTGAACACCACTAGATAATTGATTTAAACCGGAGTCTAATTTCACCACACCACCAGCATATGCTTGAACGCCATCATTTAATTGTTGAATTCCGGATGCTAATTCTGGAGTTTTAGAAGATAGTTGATTTAAACCATTATCTAATTGAGAAACAGCTCCTGTATATGTTAGTAATCCATTATGAAATGTAGCTACACCTGCATCAATTTTCTTCACAGCATCTGTATATGTCGTTAATCCACTCGTAAATTGCTCTGCTCCATTTGAAAAAGTGACACTTGATTGAGCTAAAGTTTGTAAATTAGTAGCTAATTGTTGGCTTCCATCTTTTAATTGACTGGATCCTGAAGCAAGAGTTTGACTTCCCTGAGAAGCTTGTTCCATTCCATCTTTTAAATCACCCATTTTTTTAAACAAAGCTTTTGTATAAGTTTCTGTAACGTTTTTCGCAACAGTTTGTTTTAATTGAACCATCGCTGAATCACTCATTTTACTAGCAATAAAACTATGTCCACTAGAAGTTTGATAATGAATATTCATTTGTTCCGGATGATTCGTTAAAATTGACGAAGCTTTTTGGGATAAATCACTAGGTAAGGTCACAACCATATAATAAGTCCCATTTTCTAAGCCTTCCATCCCTTCTGCTTCTGTTACAAAATGAAAATCCAATGCATCATTATCTTTCAAATTCGAGACCATATCTTCGCCAATATTCATTGACTCTCCATTATAAGAAGCAGGTTCATCTTTATTCACAACTGCCACTGGTAATTCAGATAATTTTCCATATGGATCCCACATAGAAGATAAAAATATAATATTATACAAAGCAGGAATTAGTGCGATTCCTACCATCACAATGATAAAAGTTGGTTTTTTCAAAACAGCTTTCCATTCTCTAAACATATAACCCCTCTTTTCTGTACACATTGTCTAATTTTTGATAAAATAGATTATACATCAATAAAAGAAAATAACAAGTTTTAAAGTTCATTTTTAGACACAGTGTATAAAAATGTATATAAAGGAGATATTATGACAGAGAGTAATAAACGACAAAAAACAAAACAAGCTATTGAAAATGCCATGGTACAATTACTAGCAGAACAACCTTTCGACCAAATTAGTACTGTAAAATTAGCCGAAACAGCTGGAATCAGTCGTTCTAGTTTTTATACACACTATAAAGATAAATACGATATGATTGATCATTATCAAAGTAGACTTTTTCATACGCTAGAATATATATTTGTAAAATATGCCAATCATAAACAACAAGCCATTTTAGAAGTATTTGAATTTTTACAGTCTGAACCTCTTTTAGCAGCCTTATTATCTGAAAATGGCACAAAAGAAATTCAAAATTTTCTTCGAAATAAATTACTTATTTTACTAAAAACAGATATCTTAAAACGCTCTGTAAATCGTCCGTTAAATGAAACAGATTTAGAATATTGTGGTGTTTATTTAGCAAATGCATTGTTTGGTGTTTGTCAAACATGGATTGCTCATGGTAAAAAAGAAACTCCTCAAGAAATCACCGACTTTTTATTCCCACTAACAAATGCAGTCAGTGAAGTCTTTTCTAAATAAACACGAAAAAAGGCATAAATCAAATCGCACGATTTGATTTATGCCTTTCTTGTTTGGTGTTTTAAAAAGCAAGAAAAAAATTTTTTGTAGTGAAAGTAAAGGAAGCTCAACTAAGCTTCCTTTACAGGTAAAATTCGAGACCAAGGCTCGAATTTTAGCCATGAGACTCGCACGCGAGGCTGCTGGCGACCTCACACACAAAAAGATTTTTTTCTTGGTTTTTCTTACCGTTTCAAAAGATTAACTTTCACTAAATATTCTCTAGCAACTTCTTCAGCAGGTCTTCCATTTGCTCCTACTTCGAAGTTCATTTGGCTCATTTCTTCTTCAGAAATTTTTCCAGCTAATTGATTCAAGATTCCTTCTAATTCAGGATGTTTTTTCAACAATTCTTGTTTCATTAGAGGAGCCCCTTGATACGGTGGGAATAATTGTTTATCATCCTCTAATACTTTTAATTGGTAACGTGAAATTTCTGCATCAGTTGAATAAGCATCTGTGACTTGAATATCCCCAGATTGAATCGCTTGGTAACGTAATGCAGGTTCCATTGTAGCTACATCCAATTGTAAGCCATACATACTTTGCAATCCTTTATTTCCATCTTCACGATCATTAAATTCTAATGTAAATCCAGCTTTTAATGGATGATTCACTTTTTTCAAATCAGAAATTTTTGTTAAATTTTCAGATTCTGCTAATGATTTTGGTACGGCAACTGCATAAGTGTTTTGATACGCCATTGGTTTTAAAAATACAAAACCATCTTGTTCTAAAATTCCTTTACGAGCTACTTCGTACACTTCTTCAGGTTCATGACTTACTTTTGGTTTATTCTTCAATAAACTTTCTGTAATTGTTCCTGAAAATTCTGGGTAAATATCAATATCTCCCTTTTTCAATGCTTCATATAAGAAATTCGTTTTTCCGAAGTTTGGTTTTACTTCAACTTTTAATCTTGTTTGATCTTCGATTAATAATTTATACATATTCATCAAAATCTCAGGCTCTGGCCCTAATTTCCCTGCAATAACTAGTTTATCTGACGTTTGCATTTTAGCAATAGTTGGAGCATAAGAAGTTCCTAATCCGATAATTAAGACTATAAAGGCAGCCAGAATCGTTCTTAATTTTGCAGTTTCCATCCATTTCAATAAGAAGTTGAATAAAATGGCTAAAATCGCAGCAGAAATAGCTCCAATCAAGATTAAACTTGAATTATTTCGGTCAATTCCTAATAAAATAAAGCTTCCTAATCCCCCAGCACCAATTAATGCAGCTAAAGTCGCTGTTCCGATAATGAACACTGCTGCAGTACGAATCCCAGACATAATTACAGGCATTGCTATTGCAATTTCAAATTTTTTAAGACGTTCAATTTTTGTCATCCCAAACGCAATTCCTGCTTCTACTAGACTTTCGTCAATTCCTTGAAGTCCAGTAATTGTATTTTGCAAAATCGGGAATAGCGCATATAACACTAATGTTGTTAAGGCTGGCAATGTTCCAATTCCCATTAATGGAATAAATAATCCAATTAACGCTAAAGATGGTAATGTTTGAATAATTCCCGCAATTTGTAATAAAAATCCAGAAATCTTTTTCGATGGACTAACTAATATTGCAATTGGAATAGCAATGACTACTGCTAATAATAACGCTAATAACGAAAGTTGAAGGTGTTGTCCAAGGGATAACAGCCATTCACTATTTCTCTCTTGAAATGTTCGAATGAATTCATTCATGATGTTCTCCCCCTTTAAATAATTCTTTGACAAACTCATTAGCCGGATGCGTTTGAATTTCGGAAGGAGCGTCTACTTGAACAATTTCTCCATCTTTTAATACAGCAATTCTATCTGCTAATTTTACGGCTTCATCTGTATCATGTGTGACAAATAATGTTGTCATTTTAAATTCTTGATGTAATTGTTTGGTTAAATCTTGTAATTGTTTACGACTAATAGCATCTAATGCTGAAAAGGGTTCGTCCATTAATAAAATTTTTGGAGTCGCAATAATAGCACGAACAATTCCTACTCGCTGTTGTTCTCCTCCAGATAATTCTTTTGGATAACGATTCGCATAATCTTCAAAAGAAAGTCCTACTTTTTCTAATAATTCTTTTGATTTCTCTTGAATTTGTTCTTTTTTCCAACCTTTCATCTCAGGAATTAAGGCAATATTTTCTGCCACTGTTAAATTTGGAAAAAGAGCAATTTGTTGTAAGACATATCCTGTTTCTAATCGTAATTCTCTTTGATGATGATCTTTAATGCGCTTTTGGTTCAAGTAAATATTTCCATCTGTTGGTTCGATTAATTGATTAATCATTTTCATCATCGTTGTCTTCCCTGAACCTGATGGCCCAACTAACACCATAAATTCCCCGTCTTCAATTCGTAAATTTACATCTTTTAAGACGTTTTTTTCTTTGTAGCGTAATGCTACATTTTTATATTCAATCATATAAATCCCTCCTCTAACACCTAAACTATTTCAGCACTGCATTCTTCTTTAAATTTTGAAGAATTCGATTTAAATATTCTTCTACTTGGATAATTTCTTCTTTACTAAATCCGGAATAAAAAATTTCTCCTAATTCTTGATGAATTTTCTCTCCAATTTCTTTTTGAGCCCATCCTAATTCCGTTAAGTTTACATATCTTTTTCGTTTGTCTTTGGGACAATGTTTCAAACAAACTAATCCTTGTTCTTCCAATTTTTTTATCATACTTGTTAATGTATTATTGGCAAGCCCTGTTCGAATACTCAAATCAGTATAAGTAATATATCCCTCTGTATCATTCCACAGTACGGATAAAATTTTTGCTTGTTCACTTCTATATAAAGCTTTCGGTTCATTATTTAATAATTTTTGGCAAACTCTTCCATTTACTAATCCAATATGATGAATTAAATTTCCGCCATGCATCTTCGAAGTCATATCAACGCTCCTTTCAAAATTATTCTATATAGAACTATATCCCCTTTCACCCACTTTGTCAATTACTTCTATATAGAAATTTTAAAAAATAAAAAAGAAGAGTGTTCTGATTCGAACACTCCTCTGCCATTCATTAGTCTACTTTTTTCATTTCTTCAAACATTTCATCATTGACATAACATCCAAGAGCTGGATTTTCTGATGGGTTAATCACTACATCGAAAGCTTTTGTTACTTGAGATAAAGTCTGAATCATTCCACTCCAGCTTTCATCATAAATTTGTCTCAATCTCTTCCAATCTGTATAGAAGACCATTGCTTCTTTTTTGTCTTTACCTGGTAAAATGGCAATATTCATTTTTTCTCCAGCTTGCAAGTCAATTTGAGCATTTTGATCTGCATTTTCTAATTTAATTGGTGTTAAGAATTTTGCTTTTGGTAATTCTAAGCATAAGAAACGATAGTATAATCCGTGCATAATTTTTTGTTCTTCGGTCTGCGGAAATCTTAATTGGCCTAATAATAAGATCCATCTCATAGCATCAGGATTTGTAACCGGAATATCTTCTTCTGCTACTCCTGTATAATCAGGTGCTGCAATAATTCCTTCTGCTGCAAGAGAAGTTTGCTCTGTTACAAGATGGACACCTGTCGCTCCATTTTGATAGAAAGTTTCTAAGAAGAAATTCTCAATTCCTTTTCCATCTTCTCCTTTTTGAATACGACGTAATTCAAAAATTTCTGTATCTGCAAATCGAGATGCTAATCTTTCTTCATACGCTACTGGAGCAATAAAGATCATTGGAGAACTACAAATGAAGCCCCCTTCTTCTCTTTGTTGTGTTTGAGAGAATAAATAAGGTTCTTCTGTTTTTTTAGAATAAACCGTTACTAACTCATCTGCTTGTAATAATTTATCTCGAACAGCAATCATTAATTGTTCAATCTTTCCAACATTTGCAGCATGCTCTTCTGGTGTTTCTTGTGAAGCATTCATATGGCAGTATAGTAAAAATACACGTGCAATTTCAGATAAATCCGCTAAGCTTAGTGTATCAATATCTCTTTGTGTTAAAACACCTTCTTGACGTCCCACAAAGACATTTCCTAACGTGTTAACAAAAGTTTTATAAATTTCTTCCTTGTTGGCACCTTCTTCATGTAACACAGTTCCTTTTTTAATACCTAAAGGCATTGCATCTTCTAACCAAAGAGCCACTGGTTCATCTGTTACTTCAAACACTTTTTCTCGCTGAGCGTTTTCCATGGCATAAATCGCAGAAGTTCTTACAGTTCCATTATCATCCCCTAGATTTGTCAACCAAACAAAATCCCCTACTTTTAATGTTCCTTCAAGATTCCCTGTTACTACTAAATCTAGAGAGTCATCGCTAATTTTATAGGCATCTTCTACCCCTAGTTTGAATGTTGGTTTGTCTTGTGCTGTTTCTTCTGTTTCTTGTTTTTTGAATAAATCTTTTAATCCCATTTTCGTTCCTCCGTTAATTCTTTTCTCCAACTAATATCCATAAATGAACCGTAATTGTTTCTAAAGGATGACTTTTACTATATTCTTGATCTTCAATACTCGCTCCCCAGTATAAAGGAGTCATTTGTAATAAATGTTCATACATTTCTTTTGTAAGTGTCACTTGATAAGACACTTCTTTCACCTTCATGGATGGATATTCTTGTTTAAATCGTTCTACAATATCCTCATTAGAATAGTGTTGTTTTTCTTCATTACTTTTATATAATTGTTGTCTTAATTCAATTAAATAATTACTTCCAGGAATAACTTTGATTAATTTTCCTCCCGGTGCTAAGACACGGTTGAATTCCTTATAATTTGAAGGAGTTAACATATTGATTAAAGCTCCACAGGATTCATCCCCGAAAGGTAACTGCGCTAAATCTGCCACAATCCACAAAGCTTTTTGAGCATGATGATGACTAGCAGCCAAAATTCCTTCTTTAGCAATATCCATTCCTACTAAAGGAATCGTTTCTAAAAAGGACGATAAATAAGCAAGGGGACTTCCTTCTCCACAACCAATATCAACAATCAGTTTTTTCTCCTGTTTTGAAATAAGTGACAAAACTTCATCTAATAACGGATTGAAGAAACCACTTTGCGCTAATTCATAACGATGCGTAAACAGCTCTGCATCATAATCCTCATTCGCTTTTTGCTTCATTAAATGGAGCGTTCCTTTTTTATTAATATCAAAACGATGACGATTCGTACAAACCATACTATACCCATCTAATGCGTCGATAGCTGCATGGCAATAGGGACATGCAAATAAATGTTGATGTTTTTGTATAAAGTCTCGACTCCAGTCGATTTTCTTTTGCATCATGCACACTCCTGCTCCATTTATTCTCAATTGTCAGTATACCATAAAATTGATTTTCTGTTTGATTTTCTTTCTCTATAAAATTAACAGATTTTTATTTTGACATTTTTTCCTGCAATGATACAATAGAATAGAATCGTAATTATGCCGATTTAATTACATGAATGGAGGAAATCATGATGAGTAGTAAAATTCCAGTAACCATTGTCAGCGGATTTTTAGGAGCAGGTAAAACAACGCTCATTAATAAAGTATTAAAAGAAAAACACGGCGAACATATTGCCGTAGTTATTAACGAATTTGGGGAAATTGGTGTTGACCATCAATTTGTATTAGATGTAGAAGAAGAAATTTATCAAATGGATAATGGCTGCTTATGTTGTACTCTTCGTACAGATATTGCAGACATGTTAAAATCTATTTTAATGGTCAAAGAACAAAACGGTATTAAAGTAGACCGTGTATTATTTGAAACAACTGGCTTAGCAGATCCTGCACCAATTGCTCAAACATTTATCAATGTACCATTTTTAAATGAACATTTTATTTTAGACGCTGTTTTAACAGTTGTCGATTCAAAAAATTTCTTATATCAAACCACTCATCAAACTGAACCAGCAAAACAAGTTGGTTTTGCAGACAAAATCTTTATGTCTAAACATAGTTTAGTAGACGACACAATTTATACAAAAGTGATTAACGAAGTTCGTTCTATCAATCCTTTTGCAGAAATTCAAGATTTAGATGCTCGTCCAGTTGAAATGAAAGATATGTTTGGACTTGAATTATTCTATGCTTCTGAAAAGAAAATTTTAGAAATGCAAGAAAATTCTGAAGAAGAATATTGTGAAGCTTGTGGTCATACTCATGCGCATGGAGAACATGATCACGATCACCATCATCACGATGAAGAACACTGTGAAGAATGTGGACATGTTCATGCCCATGGGGAACACGATCATGACCACCATCACGATGAAGAACATCACCATGATCATGATCATCACCATCATGGACATCATCACAAACATCACCACCACAGTGGTATTAATTCATTTGTGATTGAAACAGAGAAACCTCTTGTTTTAGCTCATATTAACGAATGGTTGAATGAATTAGTGTATATTTATGGGCCTGAATTATATCGTTATAAAGGAATTTTAAGCGTAGAAGGTTTAGATTATCAAATCATTTTCCAAGGGGTTCAAATGAGTTTTGATATTTCTCGTGGACGTGATTGGAACGATACAGAGCGTAAGTCGACTTTAGTGTTTATTGGTAAAAACTTACCAGAAGATACATTAAGAGAAAGCTTTGTTGCTTGTACAAATAAATAATAAGCGTAAAATAACTACAATAAAACAGAAAAAACATTTCTAGCCGTAGCAAGGTCGCCAGCAGCCAGCAAAGCTGTCTCATGGCTAAAAATCGAGCCTTGGTCTCGATTTTCCCCTGTAATATAAGCTGAAAGCTTATATTACTTTTGCTACGGAGAAATGTTTTTTCTGTTTTATTTTTTCCGTAGAAGATACCGTAGGCAATTTTGAGCAATTTAAGAATTCTACTATTTTAATAAAAGAATAGCAGTCTATTTCTCCTCAAAATCTTCTTAATTTCTTATTATAGAGTTCATATTATTTTCAAAATTTCACTCTATACTTTAGTCATTCCCAAATAAGAAATATTATCCTCCCAAGTTAAATATTTCAAAATCCTTTTTTCCACCGACCATTGTGTCGGTGGTTTTTTTAATATTCTTGGAGGATCATCATCATCTCATCCTTTAAAGAATTTTCCCAAAGGTTTAAAGCTTCCATCCTAAAATAGATTGTCGCTAAAAAACTTTTGTACATTGCTAAACGTTGATAACTTTCACGACTTCCATCTAATTCTTCAAATCTTTGCTTTTTAATCCACTCACACAATAGTTTTTGAGAAAGATTTCCAGACTCTATCCCAAAAAAGATAGATAATCCTAATCGTTTTTCTTCTTCATCCATAAATGGTTGTTTACTCTTTTGAAAAATATCACTAATGACTTCTAATACTTCTACTACATATTCTTGGGTACAATTCGGATGAGAAATAATGGTTCCTAATAAATCTGCTCCATGAGCAAATGCGTGTATCCATCCTAACTTTTCATCATATCCCGTTCTGTCTTTTTCTCTTTTTAAATAATGAATTCCATTTTGGATCCAACTCGTTCTCTCGGAAGTTGTTAAACAAGAGTCATATCCACTTGTTTTATCACCATCTACTTGTAAAATCATTCCCATTACAAGCGCTGAGAATGAACGATACGCTGTTGCACTACCGAATTCTTCGATTCTATACTCCAAAGGATTTGTGACATTCACTTTTTCAATGATCCATCGTAATTGTTCTTTTGTTATTAATTGTTCGAAAATCA
>ERZ773037.1288-NODE-1288-length-13131-cov-13.691113_pt1 | contig 13131 bp, 13 predicted proteins | sample MGYA00511466_ERZ773037 | MGnify/ENA primary metagenome ERZ773037 (study PRJEB29015, sample SAMEA2738146) | human oral metagenome | biome: human oral; feature: human-associated habitat; material: saliva | place: China | collected 2202 ... | reverse complement strand
CTTATCAAGGTAACCATTATAATCACCATATACACCTGCCATTGGGAAGAATAGTCTTATCGTTAAAATAATAAATCAGTTACACTTTTAACTATAAAATAACATTTCAAAATGGTTACTTGCTTGCACAACATGTTCTATACACTCTCAAACAATAGCCAAATATTCAATAATGTAACAATGCCTGCCAATGAATACAAGAAGATCATATTGATTTTGCTGTTAGCATATTTACCCATGACACGCTTAGAAGATGTTAAGCCCACTTGCAAGAAAACAGTAAAAGGAAGTTGCACTGATAGGAACATCTGCGAAATGATTAGTCCTTTAAAAGGATCGCCAATAAAGAATATAATCAAAAGAGCTAAGCCTAACGACAAAACGATTCCTAAAATAGAGTGTGTATCTTTTGCATTATATGACTCACCAAACAAGCCAGAAAAGATACTACCTGCTGCCATTCCACTTGTAATTGTGCTAGAGATTCCAGCCAATAACAAGGCTATAGCAAAGATATTTGCTGCATTATTACCCAATAGAGGCTGTAACATTGCTTGTGCTTGAGAGAGTTCTTCTACATGCTGACCATGTGAAAAGAAGGTTGTCGCCGCTAATAGAATCATAGCAGAATTGATTGCCCAACCTATTATCATCGAAAATAAGGTGTCAATAAACTCATACTTTAACATGTGCTGAATGCGCTCGTCACCTTTTAAATGTATCTCACGGCTCTGAACAATCTCGGAATGGAGAAAAAGATTATGAGGCATTACAACGGCTCCCAATACGCTCATAATAATCAAGAGGGAACCTTGAGGAATAGTGGGCACAAAAGCTCCTTCGATTGCTGACGGCCAATGAATATCAACCAAGAACAACTCATATATAAACGAAAGTCCAATCATTGACACAAAACCTATAATGGCACGTTCCATCTTCTTGTAGCTATTTGTAAAGAGCATGATAAGAACAGCCACAGTAGTAAGTACGGAACCTGTTGGAATACTCATTCCGAATAACATCTGCAAAGCAATTGCTCCACCTAGTATTTCGGCAAGCGATGTCGATATACTAGCAAGAATCGCACTAATAATAATAGGTCGCCCCACCCATTTTGGAGCATACTTCACAGCAGCTTCGCTCAAACATAAACCCGTCACAATTCCCAAGTGCGCAACATTATGCTGTAATGCTATCAACATAATAGTTGATAAGGTAACAACCCACAATAAGGCATAACCATATTCTGAACCAGCAGCAAAATTACTTGCCCAGTTTCCAGGATCAATAAATCCAACGGTAACTAATAGCCCAGGTCCTATATATTTAAAAATATCCAAGGCACCCAATACATGTGGGTGATCCTTTCGCCTCAAGTCCTTAAAAAAATTCTTCATAATTAATAAGTTTCTTGCAAAGTTACATTATCTATACGAGAAAACACAACTCACAAGAAAAGATTTCTTTTTAAATTACACGTAACATACATATAATAAAGAACTTTCCCGCTATAAACGATCAAAAACATCATTTTTGATAAAAGAATTTCTTAGTAATCATCCATGCTTATTAAACAGAGGAACGATCATTTTTATACAAAGAACTATCACCTTTAGAACAATAATAAAATAAAAAATGCCTAACGCTTCACAGCGACAGGCATTCAATCTCAATAGGTATTAGTTTCTTTAAGGTAAAAAGATTGTATTCAGGATAACGATTGCAAAGATAAGGTATTTTTTTTTCTCTCGCAAACTTTTCCACAACTATTTTTATTATAAAATATTATTTTTTTTATTACATATCAGATAATTAACACAAGGTTTTAATAATTTTCTATATACAATCAAAGAGCATAACGACAAAATGGACATTTGTATCGAACAATATAAATAAATGCTTATTTCAACTTTATTAATTTCCAGGAAACATTATCATAAACGAGAAAAAATAAGTAACTTTGCAACTAAATAATAAACAGGAAATATGACTACGATAGAGAATAACACCAATGAAGAGAAGCGAAGTTTAAGCTTTGTAGAACAACTAGTAGAGGAAGATCTTGCAGAAGGTAAAAACGGAGGACGCATTCAAACACGTTTCCCACCTGAGCCAAATGGTTATCTCCACATAGGACACGCAAAAGCTATTTGCATGGATTTTGGTGTTGCAGAGCATTATAACGGCGTTTGCAATCTACGTTTTGATGATACCAATCCAAGTAAAGAGAATAATGAATATGTAGAGAATATCCTCCATGATATTAGTTGGCTCGGATTCAAGTGGGGCAATATCTATTATGCAAGTGACTACTTTGAGAAACTTTGGGACTTTGCTATCTGGATGATTAAAAAAGGTTTGGCATACGTAGACGAACAAACAGCTGAGCAGATTGCAGAACAGAAGGGAACACCTACTACTCCAGGAACTGCATCTCCTTATCGAGATCGCCCAATTGAGGAGAATCTTGCCCTATTTGAAAAGATGAATACGCCAGAAGCTGTAGAAGGAAGTATGGTGTTACGTGCTAAGTTAGATATGGCTAACCCTAACATGCACTTCCGTGATCCTATCATCTATCGAATCATTCAGATACCGCATCACAGAACTGGTACAAAATGGCATTGCTATCCAATGTATGATTTTGCACATGGTCAGAGTGATTACTTCGAAGGTGTCACCCACTCTATCTGTACACTCGAGTTTGTACCACATCGCCCACTCTATGATAAGTTTGTAGACTTCCTCAAAGAATGTGACGGAACGGCAGACAATCTACATGACAATCGTCCAAGGCAGATTGAGTTTAACCGCTTAAACCTTACATATACCGTAATGTCTAAACGCAAACTCCATACACTTGTTGACGAACATCTCGTTAATGGTTGGGACGATCCCCGTATGCCTACCCTATGTGGTATGCGCCGCCGTGGTTATTCTCCAGAATCAATCCGCAACTTCATCGACTCTATTGGTTATACAAAGTTTGATGCGCTCAATGACGTTGCTTTATTGGAAGCGGCTGTACGCGATGATTTAAATAAGAAAGCTACACGTGTTAGTGCTGTTCTTGATCCTGTTAAACTTGTCATTACCAACTATCCAGAAGATAAGACCGAGGAGATGGAGGCTATTAACAATCCAGAGAATGAGGCAGATGGTAAACATACTATCACATTCTCAAAGAATCTTTGGATAGAGCGTGCAGACTTCATGGAAGATGCTCCGAAGAAGTTCTTCCGTATGACTCCTGGTAAGGAAGTACGTTTAAAGAACGCTTATATTATTAAATGTACAGGTTGTACAAAGGATGCTGAAGGTAATATTATTGAGATTCAGGCAGAATATGATGAGAATAGCAAGAGCGGTATGCCTGGTTCTGATCGTAAAGTAAAGGGGACTCTCCATTGGGTAAGCGCAGACCACTGCTTAAAGGCTGAGGTTCGTGAGTACGATCGTCTCTTCAACGTAGAGAATCCATCAGCTGACGAGCGTGACTTCCGTGAATTATTAAATCCTCAAAGTCTATCAGTACGCACTGAATGCTATGTAGAAAAGTTCCTTGCAAAGAAGAAACCAGGAGATTATCTCCAGTTCCAACGCACAGGTTACTTTATGCTTGATCCAGATTCTACTACAGACCACCTTGTATTCAACAAGACTGTAGGGCTAAAAGATACCTGGACCAAGAAGGCAAAAGCATAACACTCATTAGAAAGTAATTTGGATATATATTATCAAAGCAAAAAGTTCAAACGACTTCTTCAAAGATATGAAGAGTTGCGAGACAATAACATCAGTGAGTTCCTTGATTCCGAGGATCTCACTGATGTTGCTGAATATTATTATTCCATTGGACAAGATGAAAAAGCACTAGAGACTGCTAATTACACGAATCACCTTTATCCCACAGCGACTGCGCCATTAGCATTTAAAGCGAGAATGGCTCTGCTCACTTACAATAATCCAACACTTGCAAATGAAATTGCAGAAACGATTGTCGATAAGAGTGATTTAGACTATCTCTATCTAAAAGCTGAAATTATGATTGCGGATAATCAGGTGAGCAAAGCCGACCAATATCTGCAAGAGCAATATGATAATGTAATAGACGAGGATGACCATGAGGAGTTTGCAATAGATGCGGCGGCTCTTTTCGCTGATTATGAAGAGATTGATTATGCTGAGAAATGGCTGAATCAATCTACTATGATTAATGAAGATGAATACAAAGAGATTAAAGTTCGTATTCTTAAAGGGCAAGGTAAATATGAAGCTAGCGAAACCCTTATTAACGAACTCATCGACGGCAATCCTTACTCTTGTGCGTATTGGAATCAACTTACCCAAATACAATTCCTGCGCAATAATGTTCAGGGAGCCATTACATCCAGCGAATACGCACTGGCTATAAATCCTAATGATGAAGAGGCCTTACTTAACAAAGCAAATGGACTTTTCTCACTGGATAATTTTGTTGAATCACTGAAATATTACCAACAATATCGGCAGACTTGTCACCATGTTGACTTCAGTATTATTGATGTCACCATTGGTCATCTCTATCTGATTCTTGGTCACCCTAAGGAAGCATTAGACTTCTATTTCCAATCTATAACCGAATCTGAAAATAAAGATCAGGCACTTATCAATGTGGCTATCTCAATATTTGATAATGGATACTTTGAGTTAACTTATCGTATTCTTATTAATTATTTACCAAACGCAGCGAAGGATTGGACTGAAGGATTTGCTTATTTGGCACGTTGCTGCTATGAACTCAAAAAAACGGAAGAATATAAGCAATTTCTTCAAATAGCAATAGAACGGAATCCCAGGGAATGTCAGGATGTTTTGTCTGACCTCTATCCCCCAGGAACAGAGATAAAAGATTACCCAAGTATCAACATTTGAAATAACAATTATATTAATTAATTAGAACACAATTATGAGTTTTATCACAACCCTACTCGGACACCTTAACTATGGCACCATCTTTCTCTTGATGCTTTTAGAAAGTACGGTCATCCCCGTACCATCAGAGTTAGTGGTTGCACCTGCCGCCTATCATGCAGCAGGCGGAAATCTTGATATGTGGCTTGTCATTCTCTTTGCAACGCTAGGAGCTGATTGCGGTGCTACTATCAATTATCTCGCAGGATGGTATCTCGGACGACCTCTTATTTACAAATTCGCAAATAGTAAATGGGGACACATGTGCCTGCTCAATCAAGAGAAAGTAGAAAAGAGTGAGAAATATTTTGATAAACATGGATTGGTAGCAACCATCACGGGGCGATTACTTCCTGGTATACGTCACCTTATTTCTATCCCTGCTGGACTTGCGAAGATGAGTTATTGGCGCTTCCTTCTCTATACAACAATCGGTGCTGGTGCATGGCATAGTATTCTCGCATTATTAGGTCATTATATGCACTCGTTTGTTCCAGAAGAACAACTTGAGGAAAAAATCCTCGAATATGGAGAATATATCAAGATCGGACTCATTGTCCTAGTACTCATTGCGTGCATTTACTTCCTTATTAAATGGTATATCAAACGCAAGAAGAACCAAAAACAGAAGTAATATCCATATTGTCAATATATATAAATCTTCAACTTTAAATATTGTGTATCATGAGTGTAAACGAGAAATATATAGAAGAAATCATACAAGAGCAACTCTTAACTGATAAGGAAGAACAATTACTTGCTTCTAAGATTAAGTTAGGTGATGCCAAAGCATTAGAAAAGTTGACAAAAGCTAATCTAAAGTTTGTAGTCTCACTGGCACATCAATATAGGAATCAAGGGCTAGGAGAAGATGATTTAGTCAGCGAAGGCAACATAGGAATGATGCACGCTGCCCAGAAATTCGATGGAACGAAAGGGGTGCGCTTCGTTACTTATGCCGCACCTTATATCAGAAAGGCTATGGAAGAGGCAATAAAAGAACAGGTTTCGCTCTATAAATTGCCTAAAGATGAGAAGAGTAAATTTGAACAAAAACGATCTCGTGCTATCTCCATTGACCAACCCATCCCTGTAGGTAGTAGCAATAACTTCACTCTACAACACGTATTAGAAAATGAGGATACGCCAAAGACTGACGAGCATTTGAACAAAGAATTACTAAGTTTTGAGATTCAAAAAGGCTTGAGCGAACTCAACGAAAGGGAAAAGAAAATCATATCGGCTATTTATGGGCTTAATGGCACACACTACACAATGGCAGAAATAGCCGAGGATATGGGATTAAAGCGCGAACGTGTACGACAAATACGCAATAAAGCTCTGCGAAAGCTCCATAAAAAGATGAAGTAAAACACGGGAAAACTAAGGGCAACACTCCCCTATTCTCAATCTTATAATCAATGATTTGAATAAAATTCTGTCTTATCTCCAGTTTAGTTCTATAGCTAAATGACAAGTAAAGGTGAGTGGATAAGAGGATTTTATTCAAATCATTTTTGTAATAGAATATTGCTAATTTGTAATACCCATAGCTGCGATATTATTCAAGACTCCTATAATCGCCCTCAAATATTCAAATTACAGAGAATTTATTAACAAAAAGATAACGAACTAATAATCAATGCCTTATGAAAATAGTATAGTCTTTCAAATCAGAAATACTATACTTTTTAGTCAAAATGTATATACTTTTTGCCGAAAACTGACCTACTTTTTAGCAAAAACCTATATACATTTTGAGAAAAACGGAGGTACAATTTATGAAAAACGGAGGTACGATTTGCCAAAAACCTATATACGTTTTTTAAAAAAGCTACCTAGCACTTATTTTTTACGAATAATGTCTTGTTATAAAAGCTAGATTGAAAAAAGTAAATGTAAAGGATATTCACAAACAAAACAGACGGCTAACGAATAACAATCGTACGAAACCAATCACGCAAAACACCTCCATACTGGTTTTGACTATCCGCACAAAGGACAAGAACCTGACTACCATTTGCAAGTTGAGGACCAAGGCACATACCTTCATAGTTAGCCAAATCTTGACAAAATAAGCTTAAAGTCGTTTTCCATTCGGCTATTAATGTCTTCGCAAGATAGGGCGAATCAGATTGAAGGGCTGTATCGGGAGAGACAGAAATACCTACGTTTGGATTGACGCAATAGATTTTATTGATGACAAATGAACCTAATTTACCTTGAGTTACCAGGAACTCTCGTTCTAAAACAAGTAATCTCCCATCATTTAAAGCTGTCAAAGCAGGCACTCCCATAGCATAATTAGAGGCATTCTTCTTTGTCTTTGGACTATCCATACGATAGGCATATTCAGTTTGAGGCAGTAGGTTTGCATCAAAACTTTGTAGACGTAAGCGATTACAAACTTGATTTTGAGGATTAGCCTGCGCACCATCACATCGTAAAGTACTCTCTGAAGTGGTCCAAAACAAGTGGGTTTTCTTGTTATAAGTAAGTGCTTCAAAGCCATATTGTGCCGTAGAACCATTGAAAATAGAGGGTACTTTGAGACGTCTACCAGTTAGCTGTCCATGCAAATCATATTCTAAAATACTATTATCAGCCTCTCTAGAAATAAAAATTGTACTATCTTTTGGTAAGAAAGCAATCCCCTCCTCATCATGATTTCCGTCGGAAGATGCACGAAAGCCATCAGAAGTTATATTGCGAATATCGCCAGTTATACTATCAAGTTGTATATGAAAAATAAAGAAGCCACTTTTCTCTGCCTTGTCAGATACCACGGCATAAGAATTACCACCTAACCATGTCAGACCACTATAATTACCTTTCGGCAAATTTTGGTGGAAATAATGCTGAGGATTGACTCTTACTAACGTTGGAACCTGTGCTATTAATGGACAAGAAAGATTTACAGAAATGGAAAAAACAATCTTTGGAAGTAACTTCATTAAACCCATAAAGACGAATAATCAAATGATATAAAGACTTAAAACGCTTATTCTAAATTCGTAAAATGATTCTGTTTCTCAACTCATTTTACTAATATATCCACATATTATGTGCTTCAAAAGATATTACACATACTATGTGGATATAAGTTTTCAAATATATCGTGGGAAGATAAAAACCTTATCCTTCCCCCGTAAATTGCTTCAATCTTTGTTCTTCAGAGAGTTTACAAATCAGTAATTTACCTCCTTGTTCTGCAACAATATAGCCATCCAAACCTTGAATCACCACTTTGCGTTCCTCTGTTGTGTGGACGATACAATTCCGACTATCAAAGAGATGTATCTCTTTACCAATAGTAGCATTCCCATATAAATCATGCTGACTCTGCGCAAGAAGAGAGCCCCAAGTGCCTAAATCGCTCCATCCAAAAGATGCTGGGCAGACAAAAATCTCTTCAGCACGCTCCATAATGGCATAATCAACAGAAATATTCTCACATTCAGGATATACCTCATCAATGATACGTTGCTCCTCAGCAGTGCCAAGCACATCCATAATCCGCTCAAACACACGGGCGACACTCGGCTGATAAATACGGAAAGCATTTACGATTGTTGATGCACTCCAAATGAAGATACCAGCATTCCAAAAGAAATTATTTTGACGAATATATTGTTCAGCCGTCTCAAGGTCTGGCTTCTCACGGAAATGATCAACACGATAAATCTCCTTGTTACGTGCTGAAGCATTTGAAAGATCAGCCTGAATATAACCATAACCCGTTTCTGGACGTGTTGGTTTCATTCCCAACGTAACAATAGCATCTGTTTCCGCTGTAAACTTCATACAATTCGTAACAACACGTCTGAACTCCGTATTGTCCATAACAATATGATCACTTGGAGAAACAACGATGTTAGCCTTAGGATTTTCTTTCTTAATACGCCAACTAACATAGGCAATGCAGGGAGCTGTGTTACGACGGCAAGGCTCACTTAGAATGTGATTCAGTGGTATCTCTGGCAGTTGCTCATGAACTAAGTCAACATACTTCTGATTGGTTACGACCCAAACATTATCTGGAGAAACCACGCCCTCAAAACGATCATAAGTTAATTGCACAAGAGTCCTCCCAACTCCTAAGACATCAATAAACTGTTTAGGGTGCTCTGTTGTACTCATTGGCCAGAATCGACTACCAACGCCGCCAGCCATAATAACAAGATGATTATCCGATTGTGCCATAGATTGTGTCTGAAATTAATATATTTGCAAATATACAAATAAAAAATATAATGACCAGCTTATGAGGACTTTTTCTTGTTTAACTGGCATTTAGATGATAGAGTTTTTAAAATAATGAAAGACTTTGGTCTTTCATTGGCTTTTCTATCGTAGAATCCTCTTTCTCATCACGAAATTGAAGAATGAATTGCTGTGAGAAGCTATTACTTGCATTGAGACGATAGATACCTTTCCTAACTCTCTCTATCAAAGAACTAGGTAATTTACTATTCTTCAAGAGATAACCTTGCACATATTTACGAACATCGTCTTGTACTATTGGATGGAAAAGAGAATTGCAAGCATTATAAACATGATGAGAGATTTTCCAAACAGAAAGCCCCTCTTCACCAGCTTCAACAAGCACGCGGATTATTTCTTTATCGTATTGCATATAAAAAAGGGAGTCAATACACTTTCATACGGCTCCCTTTCTATTCTAATGTTAATGTATTCGATTAGGCAAGTGTAACTTTATTGCCCTCGTCCTTAACTTTTCCTTCCTTTAAAAGCCAACCAATACCCAAATAAACTTCTTCGGTAGAAATACTAGCTGCTTTTGCAATCTCTGCTACACTGAGAGCTTTTTCTTCAGCTGCAAGCGCATTGTAAACATCACCTGCTCGGTAACCAACATTTACTTCGTTGATAGCAATGGCTGTAGCCTTTGAAGCTGACTTTCTGGTAGTGGCTTTCTTTGCTGCCGCCTTAGGAGCAGACTTAACTTCTTTCTTTTCTGTCATAATCTTACAAAATTAAAGTCTCATTCAATTTGACCAAATCACTATTTATTAGTATTTGCTTGCAAAGATACATCAAATATCCTAAAGTCTTAAATACATTTTACAAAAAGTAAACTGATATGAATGGATTAATTTCAATAACATTGATTTTATTGATATAAATCAACAATATGACTAATCTTTTATGTCAAGCTTGATCTCCAATTCGTCCAATTGCTTCTGATCTACAGCAGAAGGAGCATCTAACATCACATCACGACCACTATTATTCTTAGGGAAGGCAATGCAATCACGAATAGAATCAAGACCAGCAAGAATACTTACGAAACGATCAAGACCGAAAGCAAGACCTGCATGAGGTGGTGCTCCATACTTAAAGGCATTCATCAAGAAACCAAATTGTGCTTCTGCACGTTCTGGAGTAAAGCCAAGTACTTCAAACATCTTCTCTTGCAATTGAGTATCATGAATACGGAGTGAACCGCCACCAACTTCAATTCCATTACAAACAAAGTCGTAAGCCTTAGCACGTACTTGCTCTGGATGCTCGTCTAACAATGGAATATCATCAGGATTAGGCATGGTAAATGGATGGTGAGTTGCCATAAGTCGCTGCTCTTCATCGCTCCACTCAAACAATGGGAAGTCAACAATCCAAAGACACTTAAATACATTCTTATCACGTAGACCTAAGCGGTCACCCATCTCAAGACGTAGAGAACAGAGCTGAACACGTGTCTTATTTGCATTATCACCTGATAATATCAAAACAAGATCACCATCTTTGGCACCAGTTGTCTCCTTTACCTTATTTAATTGCTCTGGTGTATAGAACTTATCAATAGAGCTCTTAACAGTTCCATCCGTGTTATACTTGATAAACACAAGACCATGTGCTCCAACCTGTGGACGCTTAACAAAATCTGTAAGTTCATTGAGCTGCTTACGACTATAATCAGCACAACCAGGAACGACGATACCGCCAATATAATTAGCTTCATCGAATACAGAGAAAGAGCCAGTACCCTTCAAGTCATCCATCAACTCAACGAACTCCATACCAAAGCGCAAGTCTGGTTTATCAGAACCAAAACGTTTCATAGCCTCGTGCCATGTCATCTGTTCTAGCTTAGGAAGTTCAACACCACGAATCTCACGGAAAAGATGACGAGCCATTTCCTCAAACAGATTGATAACATCATCCTGATCTACAAATGACATCTCACAATCAATCTGAGTAAACTCTGGCTGACGATCAGCACGTAAGTCCTCATCACGGAAGCACTTTGCAATTTGGAAGTAACGATCAAAACCTGCTACCATCAACAACTGTTTCAAAGTTTGTGGACTCTGTGGTAAAGCATAGAATTGTCCAGGATTCATACGTGATGGTACAACGAAGTCGCGAGCACCCTCTGGTGTAGAACCAATAAGAATTGGAGTCTCCACTTCCATAAACTTCTGTGAATCGAGGAAGTTGCGGATAAGGATTGTCATTCTATGACGTAACTCAAGATTCTTACGTACAGCTTCACGACGAAGATCAAGATAGCGATACTTCATTCGCAAATCATCACCGCCATCAGTATTATCTTCAATGGTGAAAGGAGGTGTCAAAGAAGGACTTAATACATTCAAATCCTTTGCTATAATTTCAATATCACCAGTAGAAATCTTACTATTCTTACTTTGTCGCTCGCTAACAATACCTTTTACTTGAATACAATATTCACGTCCTAACTTGTTGGCTTCACCACATAGACTAGCATTATCTGCCTCATTAAAAACTAACTGAGTGATACCATAACGATCACGAAGGTCGACAAAGGTCATACCTCCCATTTTACGCGAGCGCTGTACCCAGCCAGCTAGGGTTACTTCCTTGCCTGCATCCGAAAGGCGCAGCTCTCCACAAGTATTCGTTCTATACATAATTGATTATGTTGATTATATTTATCCTCTGAACTATAAAGTTATGCAAAGATACTAACTTTAAATGAGAAACAGGAGTTACCTTATAAAAATATAAGAATGCAAACAAAACTTTCAGTCCTAATGCCAATTTGATGACTAATATTTAATAATTCCTACTTAATTATTGTGAAACTTCATGGAAACTATAAACTTTCTAACTAAATTTGCACCATAATAATAAGAAACAACTAAAGGATATATAATATGAAAAAGCTCTTATTAATGACACTCCTACTAGTTATGGGAGTAACTTTTGCAGTTGCACAGAATCAAGCTGAGATTAAATTTGATAAGGTAACTCATGATTTCGGAACATTTAAGGAGAGTAGTCCCGTACAAAAAACAACATTCACTTTCACAAATATTGGTAATGCGCCGCTAGTCATCAATCAAGTTATTGCAAGCTGTGGATGTACTATCCCACGCTATGACAAGCGTCCTATCGCTCCTGGACAAAAAGGTAGTATTGATGTAACCTACAATGGTACTGGAAAATTTGCAGGACACTTTAAGAAGAGTATCACCGTGCGCACCAATGGTAAAAATGAAATGACCCGATTGTATATTGAAGGTGTAATGGAGAGATGATAAAAGTAAGAAAGATAAAAACAATTAGCGGCAGACATTATTGTCTGCCGCTAATTGTTTTTATACTCCTACTAGCAATTACTATCCCAATGTTGGTACAATAGCAAGATATACAACATCATGATCTGTACAATTCTCAAACCAATGGAAGTGTCCCTCTGGACAATAATGTAATTGTCCCACCCTTGCTACTTCCATACAATCATCATAATGTACAGTTAATTCGCCACTGATAACAAACATCGCTTCAAAAGTACCAACATGTTGATGCTTTCCACTACATGCACCAGGCCGTAATGTTGAATACATGATACGAGCCTTATCATCAACAAACGCACGCATATCAAGTTTCCCTTTTCCACCTTTGAAGCCTTCTATATGCTCTTCAGCAATCTTATCGAAATCAAGAATCATAATGTTTGAGTTTTAATTATGATGCAAAGGTACTAAAAAAGAAGAGTGTACCAAAATGCAAATGCTTTTTTGACACACCCTCATCCTATTAAGTCCTCCTTCCTAACTGCACCCCGTTAGGCACTCCCCTCTCCCTCGGGAGAGGGGTTGGGGGTGAGGCAGTGTACCACGGAAGCGAGAGAACCAAATTAATACACTAGTTTTGAAAGACATTAAT
>ERZ773037.1287-NODE-1287-length-13138-cov-2.552014_pt1 | contig 13138 bp, 8 predicted proteins | sample MGYA00511466_ERZ773037 | MGnify/ENA primary metagenome ERZ773037 (study PRJEB29015, sample SAMEA2738146) | human oral metagenome | biome: human oral; feature: human-associated habitat; material: saliva | place: China | collected 2202 ... | reverse complement strand
CATGGATGGCTGTCTTTTGAGATCTGCAGCGGAAGATGGTGCGAGTCACCATGTCCGGCAACGCGACAAAAACCAAGGCCGGTTGCATAAATGCGCGGACCTTTCATAATCCCCATGTTTACCAGGTCACGGATGGCAATACCGTTGCGGCCAATCTCGCACACCGTGGTGAGACCGTGTGTCAGAGCGTCATACGACTGCTTGACAGCGCATGCCTGCTTTTGAGCAACGGATTCAATAACCCAATCGTTGTCATCGTCGGTAAGATTTCCCGAGAAATGCAAGTGAGAATCGATAAGACCGGGCATAATGGTACGACCCTGAATGTCGCGAACCTCATAGCCCTCGGGGATCTCGGTTCTTACACCCGCATAGGTAATCTTCTTATCGTCAACGAGTACCAAAGAATCCTCGACCGGAGCAGAACCGGTGCCATCAACGAGCTTGCCGCCTACAAAAGCATACCTTCCCATAATTCTCTCCAATTCTTTGTTGATATCTGACTTGATATCCGACCGACCCAATACTCTTTCACGCTTATTCGCGCGAGAACCAAAACAAATGCCAAACAACTGCCAAACCGATGTTCACGTTATGCCACCGTTGGTTGTTGCGGCGGCGTGTGCTCCTTTACGACGCTGTGGTAGCGGTAGCACGTACTTCTTGGTTGTTAAAGACCAGAAGGATTACCAAACCTATAAGGATCCACGCGCCGGTAATCATCCACTCAACGGGCTTCATTGCGGCCGGGCTGAAGGGAACGACCATAAGAGCAATGATGATGGTGCCTGCAAGAATGGCACATATAATTCCAAACATGCCGCCGTTCACCTTATACGGGCGAGGTAATTTGGGCTCTGTTTGGCGCAACCGCAAACAAGCCAAACCGGCCATGGTGCAGGCAAAGATAAAGCCGAGCGAGGCAACGTTTGTCAAAGGAACAAGCATATTGCGACCTAAAAACGGCCCGATAAGAGTAAGTCCGGCCATAAAGAGGTTTGCCGTTTTTGGCGCACCGGATTTTTGATCAATCTTTGCAAAGCTCTCGGGCAGCATTCTCTTACGACCCAAAGCCAGCAAAAGACGGGTTGAAGCGCCGAAGAACGAGTTCATAGGGCCAAGCGGTCCAAGCGTTGCGATAATGAGCATCGCAATGTAGAAGAAGATGTTGATCCGCTGAAGCACCGCCAGCGCCGGCACGGAACTCTTCACAAATTCATGCCAGTCAATCATGGTGCCAAAGGCGTAAATGCAGATGAGATAAAAAATGCCGGAAGCTATAAGCGCAAGAGCCGGGATAATACCAAATTTCTTCCAATCCAAGCCCTCGGAAGCTTCTTCAGCCTGTTGGGGAATGGTGTCGAACCCCGCATAGAAGAAGGGTGTCATGACAAGGACAGCAATGATGCCGCCTAAAAATGACGTTGCCTTTGTCGGATCACCACTGGCAACCTCAGTGGCCTGTGAGAAAAGAGGCATTCCATTTTGAGGCGAGCCCACAAAGAACGAAATCACCATTGCAAGAATCATACCGGCAAGAAGGGCTTTTGTAAGAAAGCTTGACAGCTTTGCCGCCGCACCGGCACCTTTAAAGTTAAGAAAAATAACGAGAACGGCAAAACCCAAAGCAATAATCGTCGGCCACAGATACACGTCTGCACCCAAGATGGTATACAACTTCACGGAACGCAACCACGAAAGAGCGGGAAACGCACCAAAGCGATCGGTAAGAAGCGTTGAAATTGCAATTGCTTCCCACGGGCATAAAGGGGCGTTGCCGAGAAGAAGCATCCATCCCGTAAAGAAGCCAAGAGGGCGCCCAAAGGTTCTGTCCGTATATTCAATAATGCCCCCTGATATGGGGATTGCTGCGGTAAGTTCACCAAAGACCATGCCAATTGGAACCAAGAACAGCGCGCCGATTGCAAACGCAATCATTGCCGGATATGGGCCGCCGCCAAGAATCATCCAGTCGCCCACCAAAAGAACCCATCCGGTACCAATAATTGCGCCAAATCCGATGGTAAAGAAATTAAAAAGCGACAACGACTTTTTCATCTCGGGCGCAACATTGTTTGTGTCTGCCATGCCCAACTCCTCTCGACCTTACTCATAAAAGCATGCCGACTTCTCATGTCTATCCTCCCACCAGATGAGACAAAAATCGCAAGTTACCGGTAAACGGTTTAGAGAAGTTCTGCGAACGGGTATCAGCGGCAACTTATATCCGAGTTCTTGTATTGTTTTTTACCTTCGCGATATCAGCCCCCGCATAGCGGGTGGTTTCATGTTTCACGCGTTACTCGAACTCAACAGGTCAAAGTCTTGAACATAAAAATGGCGAGAAGACCGATCTTCTCGCCATTGGTTTTCCACCGTGATTAGTCCGGCAGACTATGTCCTAGCAGACTATATATATCAAAGCTTACACCTTTAAGTAGCGACCCATGGCAATGGCCGAGCCAAAGAGACCTAGCAGAAGGCCAAGCAGCAAAAGCAAACCGCTTGTCCCCCATACCACATACGTTGGAATAACAAACGTCAAGAACGACATGCTTTCGGTTAAGCGCGGAAGCACAAAATGCATACCAATGACAAGGGTTGCCACCGCAAGAACCGCACCGATCAAAGCTTCAAGCGCGCCCTCCATCAAGAACGGCCCGCGAATGAAACCATTGGAAGCACCCACAAGACGCATAATGGCAATCTCGCGACGACGTGCGTTGATGGCAAGACGAATGGTGTTATTGATAAAGACAAAGGCCACAAAGACGAGAAGTGCAACAAGAACGATTGCGCCTATGCGGATGTAGGAAGTTACGCTGAAAAGACGCTCAACCGTCTCGCGACCATACTGAACATCGCTGGAAGGATTGTCCTTGTTATCCGCAATGGCCTTAAAATCACTGGAAGCGGCAATCTTTTGAGCGGTTTCTTCAACCTGCTTTGGATCTTTCATCTTAATAACAAGCGAGGCAGGAATAGGATTTTGCCCATCAAGCGCAGCTACCGCATCAGCAGCATTACGGTTTGACATGGTTGTCTTGTACTCCTTGAGGGCTTCTTCTTTACTCTTATACGTAACGGATTCAACGTTATCCCAGCCTTGCACCTTCTTGGTAAAAGAATCAACGGCTGTTTGATCTGCGTCGTCAGACAAAAACGCTTGAATGGTTACGCGATTTTCCACATTACCAACCATATTCTCAATCAGCGCGGAAGCCAAAACGAATAAGCCAATAATGAAGAGTGACAAAAATATGGTAACGACGGCACCAAAAGCAGTTGACCAATTTCTTCTGAAGTGATGACCTGCCTCACGCAGGGAATAGCCAAAATTAGAGAGCACCATAATAGCCATAGCCCCCCTTCTCCTGGTCGCGTACAATATGACCAGCTTCAAGTGCAATAACACGTTTGCGCAAAGAATCGACCATCTCTCGGTCATGCGTTGCCATTACGACGGTAGTTCCGGCGCGGTTAATACGATCAAGCAATTTCATAATGCCGAGCGAAATAGCCGGATCAAGATTTCCCGTAGGCTCGTCGCAGATAAGAAGAGGCGGACGATTAACCATTGCACGAGCAACGGACACACGCTGCTGCTCTCCACCGGAAAGCTGATCGGGGTAAGCGTCCATCTTCTGTCCTAAACCAACAAGGCGGAGTACCTCCGGAACCTGAACGTTAATGATGGAACGCGGTTTACCAATGCACTCAAGCGCAAAAGACACGTTTTGATACACGGTTTTATCGGGAAGAAGCTTAAAGTCCTGGTATACCGTGCCAATCTGGCGACGTAGGTAGGGAACCTTGGAGTTTCGCATACGCGTCAGATCTCGTCCCGCAATGATTACCTTGCCGCCCGTTGCCTTTTGCTCACGCGTAATAAGACGAAGCAGAGAAGACTTGCCTGAACCGGAATGACCAACAATAAAGACAAACTCACCCGGATAGATATCGGCACTGATACCGTCAAGAGCCGGCTTATCGGGCTGAGACGGATACACGAGCGTTGCATTCTGGAACGAAATGGCGGGAGTTCCCGTATGAGAAACTTCCGGCGACTCTTCCATGGCAAGATCGGCAAACAAGCTTGCGCGATCGGGCGACCCCGGCACTGACTCTTTCTGCTCTTCCGCCGTTACGACATGAACGCCGTCGGCAGTATCAAGCGGATCAAATGAGCCGGTACTTGAAGCTGCCACGTTCTGCTCGCTATATGCACCTTCAGGGTTATCTACACCTGGCACTTGTGAGTCAAAACGCCCATCCAAGCTGGCATTATGCTGTTCATCGGTACGAAAATGATTAGCCACAGATGCTCCTTTTCATATACCGTAGAAATAGATACGGGAGCTATTTTACCAAACACGCAGGTATTTAACTAAACCACCACGTAGTTTTTTACATTATTGCCTGAAAAGACTTAAAACCTTCACCAAATGCCTCATGAACCTCTGAAACAAAGACCAATGCTTCAGGATCAATGTCGGCCACAATTTCTCGCAATTGAATAGATTCGGCACGACTGAGCACTACGAGAAGGACCGGTTTGTTGTTACCGCTCCACACCCCACGTGCCTGCAGCTCTGTACATCCACGATTGAGGGAATACAGGATCTCGTGGGCTATCGTGTCGTGCTCTTTTGAAATGATATATGCCGCCCGCTCTGATCTGGGGCCGTCCACTATGTAGTCAAGTACTTTTCCGGTAATGAACATGGCCAAGGTTGAGTAGAGGGCGTTCTCCAAGGAAAACACCGGCACAGCCACAATGATAATCACCATATCAACGATGATGACCGATGTTCCCATGGGCATAAGAAACTTCTTGGCAACCGCTTGGGCAATAATGTCCGTACCGCCGGTATTGGCTCCGGCGCGAAACACCAAGCCCAGACCGACGCCACAAATAATTCCACCCCAAAGCGCCGAGAGTATCAAATCGTGCTTTCCGAGTACCGGAAGAAACGGCGCGAGAAGGTCGATAAACAGCGAAGAAATCATGAAGCCAACGATGCTGCGAATTAAATAACTCCTGTTTCCTCCGCGCACCACAAAGAGGATCAAAATGATGTTCATGGCAATGGTTTGCGCACCAATGGGGAGCTCTATACCGGCAGTTGCCGCTACGGCATGAAAGACCGTTGCGAGACCGGTAATGCCACCGGCGGCAATACCATAAGGAGCCTCAAAACAGTCAATGCCGACGGCAAAAAGGGCAGAACCGAGAACAATGAGAAAAGCGTCTCGGATAAGATTGCGTACATTCATCTTTTTCATGATGCGTCTTTCTGAGAGGTGCGCCAACGGTGATATGCAATGATAAATGGATCCAGATCTCCGTCATCAAGCACCGCATCAACATTCCCTGTTTCTTCTCCGGTACGAAGATCTTTTACCAGCTGATAGGGATACAAGACATAGCTGCGAATCTGATTTCCAAATGAGATTTCATGTTTGGGTCCGCGAAGCTCATCAAGCTCGGCTTCACGTTTTTCCCGCTCAATCTCGTATAGACGGGACCGCAAAATATTCATGGCAGCGGCTTTGTTCTGTAGCTGGCTCCGTTCGTTTTGGCAGGTAACAACTACTCCGGTAGGAATGTGCGTGATACGAACTGCAGAGTCAGTAGTATTGACCCCCTGGCCTCCGGGACCGGAAGCGTGGTACACATCGATACGCAAATCACCTGGATCAATGTCTACTTCAATCTCGGCCGGAAGAACAGGAAGAACTTCAACTCCCGCAAAGCTTGTTTGACGACGCTTTTTATCGTCCGTAGGGGAAATGCGGACAAGACGATGAACGCCTTGCTCGGCACGAAGCATTCCGTATGCGTTTTTTCCCGATACCGTAAACGTTGCACGATCAATGCCGATGACCTCGGCAGGAGTTGCCTCAGCAATATCCACGCTCCAGCCCCGGCGGGCCGCATAGCGCAAATACATATGAAAGAGCATATCTGCCCAGTCTTGCGCCTCAAGACCACCTTGCCCGGGTTTGACCGTCACAATGGCGTCTCCGTGATCAAGCTCATCGGTAAACCAGCTTGAAAGCTCCAGCTCTGAAAGATCGCATGCAAGAGAGTCCGCTAAGTGTTCCGACTCAGCGAGAAGTCCTGCATCTTCCGTCTCACTACTAAGCTCAAGTGCAGCTTTTGCATCCTCGAGTTTTGTATGGGCTGCATCAATGCCTGCGACATCGTCCTTGAGGCTTGCAAGGCGAGCCATCGTCTGACGCGCAAAGTCAGCGTCGTTCCAAAAGTCAGCTTTGGCGCTTATCTGAGTTAAACTTGCAATTTCCTCGCGCTTCTCGTCAATGTGCAGATAGCTCTCTACTTCATCAAGGCGAGCGGTCAGAGCATCCAAGGAGACATGCTCAACTTCAGCCATAACTTACCTATTCTTGCCGTGGCAGTTCTTGAACTTCTTACCGCTCCCGCAAGGACAGGGGTCATTGCGTCCAACGTTAACGTATGGATTTGGATCATCGGATTTTCTGTATGTTGCAACCGATGAAGAGCCGGGGCCGGAACCTTGTGGATGCTTACCGACCGCAGCCGCACGGTTCTTAACCATTGCAGATCCACGACCTTGCGCCTGCTGTTGGTCTCCGTCCATCTCTTCTCCACCTGAATACGTTGCATCTTTAAGCGTTGCAGGCTCTTCCTCAACCTGAAGCTGCGCACGCGGACGATTGACGAGCTCAAGGCGAAGAATCGTACGGAGGAAATCCTCGTACATGGTATTTACAAGCAGGGTAAAGGCAGCATAAGCCTCAGTCTTGTACTCGACCAAAGGATCGCGCTGGCCAAAACCACGCAACCCGATGCCCGTCTTGAGATAGTCCATCTCCTGGAGATATGTCATCCAACGGGTATCAATCACACGAAGCATAACCTGAGCCGAAAGCTCTTGGATAACCTCTTCTCCAAGCCGCTCGGACTTCTCCTTAAATGATTCTTTAATAAAGTCGGTCACTTTTTCAGAAATACCATCAATCTTCTCGTCTTGAGAGAATTCAGGTATATCTTTGCGTCCGGTAAGTTCTTTGAGCCACTTGGTAAGTCCGTCTAGATCCCACTCTTCACGCGGACCTGCACAGTACTCGTCAACGACGCGCTTTGCCGTTGCTGCCGTTACGTCTTCAATAAGCGCCATGAGGTCTTTGCCGTCGAGGATTTTGTTACGCTCTCCGTAGATAACCTGACGCTGCTTGTTCATGACATCGTCGTAATCAAGGACGTTCTTACGCATAGCGAAGTTGACTTCCTCAACTTTGTGCTGCGCCCCTTCGACGGCTCGGGTAACAATCTTTGCCTGGATTGGCTGATCATCCGGCATATCATAGCGCTTCATCATAGCGGAGATACGATCCATGCGATCCCCACCAAAACGGCGCATCAAATCATCCTCAAGAGAGAGATAAAACTCGGTCTCGCCGGGGTCTCCCTGACGACCAGAACGGCCACGGAGCTGATTATCAATACGTCGGCTTTCGTGACGCTCGGTACCTATAACACACAGACCTCCTGCATCAAGTACGTGCTGACGCTCTTTCTGGCAAATCTCATCTGCGGAAGCTTTTGCATCTGCGAGCTGCTGAGCCGTTGCCTCTTCAGGATCGATGCTCTGCTCACGAAGCAAATCTTCGGCCAAAACATCAGGATTTCCACCAAGCAAAATATCCGTACCGCGGCCGGCCATGTTCGTTGCAATGGTAACGGCACCTTTTCGACCCGCCTGCGCAACAATTTGTGCTTCTCGCTCATGGAACTTTGCATTCAAAACACTGTGCGCAATGCCCTTCTTTTCAAGAAGGCGAGAAATACGCTCTGAGTTGTCAATGGAAACCGTGCCGACAAGAACCGGCTGTCCCTTAGCATGGCGCTCTTCGACGTCATCAACGACTGCGTGGAACTTTGCGTCAATGGTGCGATACACCAAATCGTCATGATCAACACGGATGACCGGGCGATTGGGAGGAATGACCTGTACGGGCACATGGTAGACCTCACGAAACTCCGCGTCCTCCGTCATTGCCGTACCCGTCATACCGGAGAGCTTCTTATACATCAAGAAGTAGTTCTGGAGCGTAATGGTTGCAAGAGTCTGATTTTCTTCCCGAACCTCAACGCCTTCTTTTGCCTCAATTGCCTGGTGAAGACCCTCAGAGTACCGTCTGCCTTCCATAATACGACCGGTAAACTCATCGACAATCTTAACTTCGCCGTCCATGACAACATACTGTTGATCACGATGGAACATAAACTCGGCTTTCAGCGCCTGCTGAAGATGATTGACGAGCTGTCCTGCATCATCACCATAAATTTCCATGCCAAGCGCGCGTTCAACTTTTGCAAGACCTGTATCCGTTGTGGCAATGGTGTGCTTTGCCTCATCCATCTCAAAGTCAACCTCAGGAATAAGTCCGCGAACGGCACGGGCAAAATCCCTATAGGTACCTGCCGACTTAGTGCCCGCTCCGGAGATAATAAGCGGGGTACGAGCCTCATCGATAAGGATTGAGTCCACCTCGTCTACAATGGCAAAATTGTGACCACGCTGAACGCGCATATCAGGACGGGTGACCATATTGTCTCGGAGGTAGTCAAAGCCGAATTCAGAGTTTGTACCATAGGTAACATCTGCCTCATAGGCAGGCTTTTTCAAGCTCAGACGCATACCATTCTGAAGCAGGCCAACCGTCATGCCTAAGAACTTGTAAATTTTACCCATCCACTCGGAGTCACGTTTTGCAAGGTAGTCGTTGACCGTAACAATGTGAACGCCGTCTCCGGAAAGCGCATTAAGGTATCCTGCCAGTGTAGACACAAGGGTCTTGCCCTCGCCGGTCTTCATCTCTGCAATAGTGCCCTTATGTAGTGCGATACCACCAACGAGCTGCACATCGAAGTGACGCAGACCGGTTGTTCTTACCGATGCTTCTCGGACTGTGGCAAACGCCTCAGGAAGTAAGTCATCCAGACTTTCTCCTTTTGCATACCGCTCCTTGAATTTCTTGGTTTGCCCGCAAAGCTCCTCGTCAGACATTGCCTGCATCTGAGGCTCAAGGTTTGTAATTTGAGTTGCGATTTTCTCAAACGCTTTGATGTCTTTGTCTGCTCCAAACGAGAGAACTTTAGAGAGAAAATTTGCCATGTCCGTCCTTTAGGTATGAGTCATTCTTCTATAAGAGACAATTTTCATGAACTGCTTAATTTTATCTCATTTTTTTCTGTAATTGTGACAGGATAATTCTCTATTTCTCACACCATGTATATTACAGAATTGCCATCTCTTACCATCCCCAAATTGTCGCCTTCCTACCCTAGCGTTTCTCATGGTCTTTCTTATGGTATTTCGATTGTTGAATCTTCAATGCGCATCTTCTTCCTTTGCTGTTCAGGTTGGTTAGCAAAACCCTCTGATGCCATCATACGAAGCTCCTTTGAGGGAACTTCGTCTCTCTGCTTAAGAAAACGCCTGATGTATACGGTATAGTACTGCTGAGCCTCAGATGTTCTGCCGCACGCTTTCATCGCCTTGATAAATGCAATAGCTGAATCCTCCTTGTCTTCGTCGACAAGTACCGCATTTTCAGCAAGTAATACTGCAAGCCGACTATATCCTGCTCGCAGCGCAGCTTCTGATCCAGCCGTCATTATTTCAACGTACTTTTGGCTCAAATTTCTTCTCATAGATTCGACATAGGTAAATGCATCGTCAGATGGTACGTAGAGATCTCCGCGATAAATCATTCTTACTTCTTGGGACAGTCGCACAAGTTCATCATCGTGAGAAGCAGACGTTACCATCCGGGCAAGATCTTCAAAACGATCAACATCCACCGAAAAGATATCATTGTTGAGTGAGATAGTCTTCTCGCCACGTATTGAAATAATCGGGTCAAGCGTTTTGTCAACAGACGCAACTACTTTTCTAATAACCCGAGTTGCTTGGTAGATTTTTTCCATTCCGGACTCATAGGAACAGTTTGGCCAGAGCGCATCGACAATAGCGTAGCGGCGCGCAGCATGCTTGCGAGAGAGTGCCAAATAAATGAGAAGCAGTTTGGCATAACGTTTTCCAAGAGCATTTTCCGGCACCACTACACCATTGACCGAGAGAGAAAATCCACCCAGTATAGATAGGTAAATACCTCGTTTCTCAACCTTTTCCGGAATAGAAGACTGCTCTCTGCCATCGTTTGTACTCTCGACCACTTGCTTATTGTGTGGCAGCACGTTTACCATATGTTTCCATGTCTCAGGAACAAAACGGGCAAGTTCTTCCGAAAAATGTCCGATTCCTTGCAAGAGGGCTCGAAGCAACCAAAGTGCGTCTTGGGGAATGGAGCTTGCCAGCGTTTCTGTCTCTATCGAAGGTTGAGATCCTGAAAATGAATCCATTGCATTAAGAATCACCTGATAAACCGCATAAAGTGAAGAATTAATAATCCACCGAGTTTTTCCTTCTTTTGACAACTCGCCGAGCATAAAACTCGCAACTACTGCCAGTATAGATCCAGCCTCAGCAAGATAATCACTGTGTACTTTTTCTGCAAGAAGAGCCGCATTATGTGCATGTATGTGCGCACGCGCGTATGCCTTATTTCTCATATCCAAAATACTTGCAGAGAGAAGCTCTACCACCTGCGCAATAGTATCTCCTCGCTCCTCTGACTGGGCACTGTAACGTTCTATTTCATAGATTGTGTTCACGTCTGTCTCTTGCTGCTCAACAAACTGGAAACTCCGAATGATACCAACATAGCTTTTAATCCCCACGATACCCGAAGCCTCAAGAAACGAGACTGCCCCGTTAACCTGAGAAGGGCTCACTGTTTCTGGAAGTTTCAACAGTATCCGAAGAATCTCGTTATCGATGGTTAAAAGCGCAGAAGAAAGCGTGTTCTTCTGGCCATAACAAGAGTTCAAGCTCAATAGTCGATGTGCATCCAACAACTTGCCCACCCTTATAAGCGAGAATACTTTCCTGTGTAATAACAAACAACGAGCTGTTTCACTGTTTACATCGATACTTTCCGAGACAAACGGCAACGGCTTAGCAACCAACATCCGTGCAGAGGCGATAAGAGCGCTTCCGCTTATAAAAGCATCCGATGAGGCTATTGCTTTGTTTGAAATAAGCGAACCTAATTCTTTGTGTTTTGACGCACCCCGTACCATGCAAGAAAGCACTCCTTCTAGCGCATGGGTATTATCCGAGGAAAGAGCATCTCTGTTTCGAACCATGAGAAATGAATTATTAACAAGTTTACTCTCACCTGCATCAATTAACTCAACTGCATTGGGTAAAACAAGGCTCCATGCATTGTTTTCTCCTAATAGCCGACAGACAATTGACATGCGCTTGAAATCCCGACGCATCTTTAACAGAAGCGCTGCCTTCTGCAGCTCGATTTCCATGAAACACGCGTATCTCCTCAGTATCGGAACGCATGCCTCTAGAAGATCGGGGCGATCATTTAGTAGGCAATTAAAATGTTTTCTTGCGCTATCAATTCCAAAAAACGGAACGTTTATTTCAAAAAATGTCATGTATTCAAGGGATTTCTTACCCGCAACGGTTTCAATATCTTGAAACGATCCCCTCCCCAAGAGGAGCAAGATAACTCGAGTAATCAATTCTTCATGGCAAAGTGATTCCCGCACAGTGGCAAGAAGCAGTGTTACCAATGCTTCTTGAAATCCTACTCCCAAAGAACTATCCGGAGGATCAAGCATCGACTCCTGCAAAGCACCTACAAGTCCCGGAATCCTTCTTGTCAGCTTTACGGCACGCATCTTTTTAGCACTTGAAACTTTCGAGCCGCTCTCGTCAAGCAATAGTTCCTGAGCACCAAAAACAAGACAATTTGGAATTTCTTCGACAATCTGAGCGGCCTCTGGCAGACATGAAATGATAACAGCGCACCCTGCAGATCTTAGTCTCATAAAAGCACGCGCTTGCTTAATAACGAAAGCTTCATCGGACTCGGGCACATCGTCAAAGAACGCAATGCGAGGCTTTTTGGACGACTTGTACCGAGAAATATCATATGATTTTCTGCTGATATAGGCAGTCGCCTCTTTCGGGCTGTATCCAGAAAGCGAAAAATCGTAGCACTTCCATCCGCGATAGTCAGCGAACGCACGGAGCTCATGCATAAGTGTTGTCTTACCCATCCGGGGTTCTGCGCAAAGAATAAGAATTTTCTCGCGAGCTTGTGAATCAAGAAACTTATTCACTATAAGTGACCGATCAAAAAGCTTCTCGCACACATTCTCACATACATCGCCGTGATTTTGTTTTAGTACATTGTTTTTATGTACTCCAGAGTTGCCCTGAAACATGTAATCCCCCCTATACATAAGTTCCACTATCGGACAGTCTTGCTATTACAAAACCGGTAATAATAGATTGCTACCAAACGCAATTATTTATTTTAAGAAGTCGGTAATCGGTATGCTTAAATTTGACAGATACCTGTCAGATACGTGTCAAATAACAATTAAAAATATGAAAGTATAAAAATGACTGTTGAAAACTGCATAAAACCTCACCGCAACAGCACACTTTATCTCACTGACAATTGTTTGTAGGCGTCAACCAACCAAAGCTAAAAGAGGTGCTCGACATCTTTAATGACTCAGGCCGGTAACAATGTTGAAAATGTTGAAAACAATTGGGAAAAATTTGTTAATTTGGAGTCCTTACTAAACATGGGAATAAACGGAGATTTTATGAAGACGGTGAACGGTATGGAAAAACAATGCGTTCATAGGTTCATCAAATAATCTCGACAATTTCTACAAATTTGAGTTCATTTGGGTCAAAGGAATTTTGAGTCTTGGGATCAAAAAGCTTCTGAATCTCCGAGCCTTGAGGGCGTAAAACTTCGTGCTTCTACTTAATTTCTCCGGCCTTCTGGCGGTATTATTCTCTTTCCTCAGAAGCTCACTCTCGGCAGTGCGCATGCATCCTCTTCTTTTAGAGCCTCCTTCCCCATCCCCCCACCTCTAAAAGTCACCAGTAACGGATGCTTTTTCTAATTCCTTTGCAAACGGGTCGTTTACGGGTGGTTTTTGGAAGTAAAACGTGTGTTTACTTGTGGTTTTATATCGATT
>ERZ773037.1285-NODE-1285-length-13158-cov-12.591620_pt1 | contig 13158 bp, 9 predicted proteins | sample MGYA00511466_ERZ773037 | MGnify/ENA primary metagenome ERZ773037 (study PRJEB29015, sample SAMEA2738146) | human oral metagenome | biome: human oral; feature: human-associated habitat; material: saliva | place: China | collected 2202 ... | reverse complement strand
TTGCCACCAGAGAGGCTTACGGAAAAGCCCTGGTAGAGCTTGGTAAAGAGCACGACGATCTTCTCGTCTTTGATGCCGACTTGGCAGAGGCAACTCGTTCCGGCAAGTACGGCGAGGAGTATCCTGATCGCTTTGTGGACTGCGGAATTGCTGAGGCCAATATGATTGGTATGGCAGCTGGCGTCGCAGCTACGGGTCACAAGGTCTTTGCAACCTCGTTTGCAATGTTTACGTCTGGTCGTGCGTTTGAGCAGATCAGAAACTCGGTGGGTTACCCTCACCTCAACGTCAAGATTGGCGCTACCCACGGAGGCCTCTCGGTAGGAGAGGACGGCGCTACTCACCAGTGCAATGAGGATATTGCTGTTATGCGTACCATTCCTGGCATGACGGTCATTATTCCATCCGACGCTGTTGAGGCTGAGGCTGCTGTTAAGGCCGCTTACGACCATGATGGTCCTGTTTACATGCGCTTTGGTCGCCTCCCTGTTCCTGTTTTCAACACCAACTCTGACTACCACTTCGAACTTGGCAAGGGCATTGTCCTTAAGGAGGGTACTGACGTTACGCTGGTAGCTTGTGGCCTCATGGTTCCTGTGGCTCTTGAGGTTGCAGAGCAGCTAGCAGCAGAGGGTGTCAACGCCGAGGTTATCAACATTCACACTATTAAGCCTCTGGATACTGAGCTGATTACCGCTTCTGCAGCAAAGACCGGCAAGGTTGTGACTATCGAGGAACACTCCGTTATCGGCGGTCTGGGCAGCGCAGTCTGCCAGGCTCTTGCAGAGAACGCTCCTGTTCCCGTTAAGGTTATCGGTGTTCAGGACACCTATGGCGAGTCCGGACCCGCACTTCAGGTTCTTGCTAAGTACGGCCTGGATACCCCAAACGTCTTTGCATCCGTCAAGGACTTCTTGAAGTAAGTTCTTCGAGCTCTGGCGCGCTTTAGCGTGCATGGAGCACATCATCGCACGTCAACGTCGCACAAACAAAGCCCTTCTCGTCATTTAGCGAGAAGGGCTTTTTGAGTGCAGGTGTTTGATTCTGTCTGTCTTACCTGTTTACGCCTGATTCCACCTGACCCGCTTGAAAATCGCATCATGTCTGAATAAATTTACTCAGACATGGCGAGAAAAACCGGCAAACCACTCAGACATGGTGCACTTTTCCGGCAAATCGTTCAGACTTGATGAGAAAATCAGGCTCCACACGAGCGTCCATGAAAAGCAACTTTGAGTTCAAAAGTCCGCCTAAAAAGTGCAAAGAATCTGTATTTGAGCCACCGATTCTTTTGCAAAATCAGGCAAATCCACAGATTCTTTAACGTTTTCAGGCAGAATTTACAGATTCTTTGCAGAAATCAGGCGCTTTCCAGGCGCTCGTTTCCCGCCCCTGCGCCGCTCCCGCCACCTGGCGAGAAACCCCATCCACTAGCAGCGCTTTCGCACAAGAAAACCCGGCATCCACATGAAATGGACGCCGGGTTGAAATCGCTTTCTACCTGTACGCGCCTTACTTGTACTCGTAGAAGCCCTTACCGGCAGCAACACCGGTCTCGCCCTTGTCAATTTTCTCCTTGAGGAGCGCAGCAATACGACCCTGTACGGACTCTGGGTCCTTAGCTGCAGGGTTCATAACAGCAACGTTGTATGCGGTGACCAGGCCAATGATGTCCAGGATCTGGAACGGACCCTTTGGCGAGCCGGTGCCAATGCGCCAAGCCCTATCAATGTCCTCGACGTCACCGACGCCGTTAGCCCAGAGCTGCTCAGCGGAGACCAGAAGAGGTACCAGCATGGAGTTCAGCAGGTAGCCAGGCTGCTCCTTCAGAACCTTGACCGGAATCATACGAATGCTTGCCGCAAAAGCGACGACCATGTCAAAGTTCTCCTGTGCGGTGCCTGCGTGACCCATGACCTCGCCAATTGGGTTGCGCCAAATCTCGTTAGCAAAGTGGAGAGCCAGGTACTTCTCAGGGCGACCGGTAGCTGCGGCAAACATGCTTGGAATCATGGTTGAGCTGTTGGTTGCAACAATAGTCTTTTCAGGCAGATGCTTGGCCAGCTCGGTGTAGAACTCAATCTTCTGCTCTGGATTCTCAGCGACAGACTCGATAACAAAGTCAGCGTCACCAAAAGCCTCATCCCAATCGGAAGTGAGCTTGAGGTTGTTGTATGCGCGTTCTACCTGCTCTTTAAGCTGGTCGAGCTTCTCTGGAGTAATCTCGTCCTGGGCAATGAGGCCGTATGCGTACGCCTTAGGATCGCTCTTCATAGCCTCCAGGGTGTTCAGATACACCTCTCTGAGGTGCTCAATCTTCGGACGAGCGCGCTCAATTGAAGCTTCAGACCTCAGCCAAATGGTGGTCTCATAGCCGCGATAAGCGGTCTGGAATGCAATCTGGCTACCCAAAACGCCGCCGCCAGCAATTACAACTTTCTTAACCTGTGAAATGTCCATAGGACGTTCCTTTCTACAAGCGTGGCGAGAAGTGCCGCGCAAATTATCTACCGTCTCTATACCCCAGAAAATCTCCGCCAAACATTCGTTCTGAACATTTCCGACTTTTATTTAAAATCCACATATCACCCCTTGGCGAGAAACCACATCTCTCGTTTACCATTCTTGGGTAAAATAGAGGTATACAACCAGCGGCCGGTTTCAACGCAGTTCATTGGCTGCAACCCAATAAAACACCAGGTACAACGCTTGAACAGAATAGAGGCATCATGATCGACGGAACATACAAGATTCAGATGGATTCCCCCGTTGGAGCCAAAGAGGGTACCGCTGTCCTTATTACCTCTGGCGAGAAACTCACTGGCTCACTGACCGCTATGGGTGTTCAGATTGATATTGAGAACGGTAGGGTGGACGATAACTCGTTTACCTTTGGTGGCAAGCTTGAGTCCTTTGTGGGTCCCGTTATCTTTGCTGTTGGCGGCTCTGTTGAGGGCGACACCATTCAAGGCATCGCCCACATTGCTAACCGAGACTTTGTGTTTACTGGTACGAGGGAGTAGTACTATTTAAATTTCAGTTGTTTAAATACCTTGTAATCAATTTCTTCGACACTGAATGGATTCAAACCTAATTCAAACTTTACAGACCTAATAAAGTCGAGGTTTCTTTTTTTCGAAAACAAGAGTATACATAGGTTATGAAAGTATTCACTGCATTCACCATCTTCGGCCTCAATGTTGAAGTTATTCTCTTGTAGCATTTTAGGAAATGCAATTATTTTTTTGACAAGTTTTAAAAATACTTCAAAGTTTGATCCATAAGAATATAATGCATCATAATCATCTCCTTGGGTTATCTTCCTAAATAACGCCGGATTATCTCGATTTATAAAAATTAAAAGAGGAATAACAATTTGATATGCGATTTTTGAAAAAACTGTTTCAGGTTCTTGAGAAATAACGTAATGTTGAGCCTTTTTAATTTCAGGCATGACACGAATCACGCTTCGGATAGAACTTCCGGTAGTGTTCAAAAGTCCCATAGTCATTTCATTAAAATAGTCTGATGGGGTTAAATCTAGTTTTTCTGGCAAGCATTCATTGGCGTCAATGTGATTCAAAATGATTTTCAAATCATAGAATTTTTCTAGAAAACGTTGAGTATCAAAAGTCGGTCCATAAACTCCTGCTGCAGCATGTGCTAACTGAGCGGAATCAACCGAAAGAACAACGATGATATTATCATTATTAAATAACGTTTTAATTTGTTCAAGGAGATGAATTGAAAAATCAGGACGACAGCGATCCAGTTCATCTATAAAGATGATCAACTTACCTATTTTGAGTGAAGCTATTTTATTAGCAAGTTCGTCAATTTTTTCTCGTAAATGAGAATATTCCCTATAAGACTGTATTAAATCGTTTCCTGAAATTAGGTTTTTAATTTGTGTAATTGAAGTATTAGGGGGAAGTAATGAAAATGAAGCTAATACAGAATCTGCAATCTGTGCAAAGAGGTTGCCAAAATCGACTTCAGTCGTAAAGTTCTTTTGATTAAAGTCTGTCGCCATTTTTGAAAATAAAGGACTTAATGGGTCACTAAAATAATCATGTTCCCATGCATTGAAATAAAAAGGAAGAAAGACAGAATCTATTTTGTCAGTTTGTTTAACTAGTTTTTGTATTTCGGAGACAACGTTTTCATTTTCTTGCAGATTTGAGTTAAGTGCTTTTAGAGTTGTTATAGCAGAATTGATAAAAAAAGTTTTGCCATCTCCCCATTGTGCATCGAGCATAATGGTAAAAGGTCCCTCTATTGATTCAAGCAATTTAATAAAATCAATTATTTCTTCGTTACGACCACCCGTGTTGTTACTGATTGAGTTTAAAACTTGGTCAATTGTTGGGTCAATTTCCACTCTTTTCATAATTCCCCTTTTAGTAGATATAAGTATTTCAGCTTTCTAACTTAAGATTAAGGTCGAGCTTCAAAAAAATCATTTTTGCCAATCCTTACAGTAGGTAAGTATTTGATATAAACATTATTATTTTTCATTCATTATCTATACGTTAGTTAATATACTAGGTTTAGGTTTGTTTAAATAGGTAAAATAAAACTACTTGAGGAAGAGCAGCTATGAGGGTGCAATCGTGTGAGTATTCAAACGGAGTATTCTTCAATGAAGACGGTTTTGAGCATGCAATCATTGAGCATCTTCAGGAGCAGCAGGGTTACGAGTATCTTTATGGTCCAGATGTTGCTAGAACATCTGACAGATTTGATGATGCGTTTCTTCCTGACATCATAGAATCTTCTATCGAGCATATTAATCCAGGCAAATCTAATAGAGCTGTTGCTGAAGCAATAAAAAAGATTTCTTGTATCGAAGGAAGTAATCTTGTCGCCAAAAATAAAAGCTTTATGGATATGCTTCAGTGTGGGGTTGAGGTTTCTTATTTTGATGGAAAAGAAAATAAGAACGAATTAATTAAACTTGTTGATTTTGATAATCCTCAGAACAATACATTTCATGTTGTTAACCAGTGGACTTATGTTGAAAGAGGAACTAATAAGCGTCCGGATATCATAGTTTTTGTTAATGGTTTGCCTTTGGTTGTCTTTGAATTAAAAAGCCCAGCAAACATCAATGCAGACATTGAAGATGCATATCAGCAGATCCAGAACTATATAAAGCAGATTCCTAGCCTATTTGTTTTCAATGCGTTTTGTGTAATAACCGATATGCTTACGACAAAGTGTGGAACTATTACTTCGAACGAAAGCCGCTTTATGGAGTGGAAAAGCGTTGATGGAAGTTATGAATCAACGCAAGTTGCAGATTATTGCACTCTCTTAGATGGAATGTTCGACAAAGATAGACTCTGCAATATATTAAAAAACTTTATTTGTTTCTCTGATGAGACACCAAAGGATGTAAAGATTCTTGCCGGTTATCACCAATTCTTTGCAGTAAATAAGGCTTTGGCCTGCGTTGAAAAAGCCATGAAAGAAAAAAATGGTAAAGGTGGCGTTTTCTGGCATACCCAAGGTAGCGGTAAATCACTTTCAATGGTGTTTTTAGCTCATCTGTTACAACAAAATCTAGATAGTCCAACTCTTGTAGTAATTACGGATAGAAATGATCTGGATAATCAGTTATTTGGCCAGTTCAGCAGATGTCGAGAGTTTTTAAGACAGGATCCTTTACAAGCAAAACACTGTGAAAAGGGTGAAGGTAATCTTGTTGATTTGCTTAAGACTCGTGTAGCAAACGGCATCATTTTTACCACAATGCAGAAATTTACAGAAAGCATGGGTGTTCTTTCTGATCGTGATGACATCATTGTCATGTGCGATGAGGCACATCGTGGACAGTATGGTTTCGAAGAAAAGTTTGATGAAGACGGAACCCGTCATACAGGCTCCGCTCTTCTTATTCGAAGAGCATTTCCTAATGCGACATATATTGGATTCACTGGTACACCGGTCAGTATGGAAGATCGATCAACTCGAGAAGTCTTTGGTGACTATATCGATGTATACGATATGACTCAGGCAGTTGAGGACAAAGCAACATTACCTGTTTACTATGAAAACAGGGTAGTGAAGCTGAAACTAAATGAGGATGTTCTTACAAAGATTGACAAGGAATATGAGCTCCTAACAAGAGAAGCAAATATTGAAACCATAGAAAAATCTAAGAAAAACCTTGCAAATATCGACGATGTCCTTGGTGCTCCAGAAGTTATCGACGAGCTTGTTAAAGACATCATTGAACACTATGAGATGAATAGACAATTTGAGTCTGCAAACAAAGCAATGGTTGTTGCCTATTCAAGAACAATTGCAATGAGGATTTACGAGAAAATCCTTGAGCTCAGACCTGAATGGAAAGAACAGGAAAAAGTCGGAGTCGTTATGACTCAGGGAAATCAGGATCCTGTTGAGTGGTTTGATGTTGTAGGAAACAACGCTCATCGCAAAGAGATGGCAAAAAGGTTTAAGGATACATCTGACCCACTGAAGATTGTCATTGTTGTTGACATGTGGTTGACGGGTTTTGACGTTCCATCACTAGGAACTATGTACATCTACAAGTACATGAAAGACTTCAATTTAATGCAAGCGATTGCACGAGTTAACCGTGTCTATAAGGGCAAAGATGGCGGTTTGATTGTTGATTATGTCGGCATAGCAAATGCTCTAAAACAGGCAATGAAAGATTATACGAGCCGCGACCAAAAGAACTATGGTGATCCTGATATCGGCTCAACCGTCTGGCCCAAGTTTCTTGAGAAACTTGAAGTTTGTCGCGATATTATGCACGGATATGATTATTCAGAGTTTATAAGTACTACTTCTGATAGTAAGCGTGGAAGCTTGATTACTGGAGGAGTGGATTACTTAGTAGATGTTTCAAATAAAGCTCAAGAGCAAGATGGCGAGAAGACCCTGGCAATGGAATTTATTGAACAGGTTGGAATTCTTCTAAAGGCATTTGGCCTTGCAAAGAGTAAAGCTAATGATAAACAACGAATAGAGGTTGGATATTTCCAAGTAATGCGCGCACTTCTAATTCAGTTGACCACAGAAGGGGCTCCAAACGTTAATGGAGGAGATTCAAAGCTAACCTTAAAGGAAGTAAACAAACACATTGCAGAATTGCTTCAGCAAAACTTTGTTCACTCTGATGGTGTTGTAAAGTTATTCAAAATAGAAGATGAAACAATTTCAGTGTTTGATGAAGAGTTCATCCATAGTCTTAAAAAGATGAAAGAAAAGAATCTTGCGGTTGAAATGCTGCGTAGGCTTCTTAATGAACAAATTAAAGGCTATAGGAAAAGAAGCGTTGTACAATCTAAAAAATTCTCAGAAATAATGTCGGGAATTGTAAATGGTTATATCAATGGCCAGATTACAAACAGTGAAGTATTTGAAGAAATGCTAAAAATGGCCAAGGAAATGATGGCTGAAAATAATAAAGCTAAAGACCTTGGCTTAAACGATGAGGAGTTTGCTTTTTATGCAGCTCTAACTCAACCCGAAGCAGTGCAAGATTACTATAAAGATAAGAATGAAGAGCTTGTTGCAATTACGCACAGTCTAGCCGATGAGCTCCGTGCAAAAAGAACCATGGATTGGCAGCGAAAAAATAGTGCTCGAAGCGCCATGAGAGCTTCTATTAAGAGACTTTTAAAAAAGCACAAGTATCCACCTGAGGGTATGGATTATGCTCTTGATGTAGTAATGGAACAATGTGAGCATTGGGCAGACGCTGATATTTAGAAAGGTTTAGCATGGCTAAAGACACAAATAACGGAGCTGAGCTAGGCTTTGAGAAAGAAATATGGAATGCAGCATGCTTGCTAAGAGGTAATCTCGATGCTGCAGATTATAAAAATGTTGTTCTGGGATTAATCTTCTTGAAGTATCTTTCTGATCGATTTGACCAGCGCTATCAAGAGCTTGTTGCTGATGGAGATGGCTTTGAGGAAGATCGCGACTTTTACGAAGAAAAGCGTGTTTTCTATGTACCTGAAGAGGCTCGTTGGAATTCTGTAGCAAAGGTTGCCCATGATCCTGAGATAGGCATTGCAATTGATACTGCAATGCAGGCTATCGAGAGAGAAAACAGTTCCCTTAAAGATGTTCTTCCGAAAAATTTTGCAAGGCCAGAACTTGATAAACGTCGCTTAGGTGAAGTCGTAGATTTATTCACAAACATTCAGCTTGCAGAAAATGAAAACGGTATAGATGTCCTTGGCCGTACTTATGAGTACTGTCTTGCTAAATTTGCTGAACAAGAAGGAAAGCTCGCTGGTGAATTCTATACTCCTAGCTGTATCGTAAAAACTCTTGTTGAGGTTATTCAGCCATTTCATGGACGCGTTTATGACCCCTGTTGTGGTTCGGGCGGCATGTTCGTCCAAAGTGCAGATTTTGTAAAAGAGCATGGAGGAAGTGTAAGAGACGATATTACAGTTTTTGGTCAAGAGAGCAATCCTTCTACATGGAAACTTGCAACCATGAACCTTGCCATTAGGGGAATAGAAGCTGATCTTGGCAGCTACGCTGACACTTTCTTTAATGATCAACATAAACGTGAAAAGTTTGACTTTATTCTTGCGAATCCTCCATTCAATTTGAAGGATTGGGGAGGAGATAAGCTAGCAGAGGACGTTCGCTGGCAATTCGGAATTCCACCTGTTGGAAATGCTAACTTCGCATGGTTACAACATATGATTTGGCATTTGAACGCTCAAGGTCGTATGGCAATGGTATTAGCAAATGGCTCTCTTTCAAGTCAGACGGGTACTGAAGGAGATATTCGTAAGGCAATAATTGACGCTGATCTTGTGGATGGAATTGTTGCTCTTCCAGGCAAACTTTTCTACACAACGAAAATTCCAGTATCTTTATGGTTTATTGATAAGAATAAAAAACAGCCAGGAAAAACACTATTTATAGATGCTCGTGAGATGGGCACTATGGTCAGCAGAAATCTTTGTGAGCTTAAACAAGATACAGATATTAAAAAAATCGCGGATACTTTCCAACAGTTTCACGATGGAATATTAGAAGACGAGAAGGGCTTCTGTTCGGTCGCATCGATAGAGGATATTTCGAAACAAGACTATATTTTGACTCCAGGTCGTTATGTTGGAATTGCTGAACAAGAAGATGACGGAGAGCCATTTGAAGAAAAAATGGCCCGTCTTACAGGTGAGATTTCTAAATGTTTTGAAGAGTCAAATCGCCTTCAAGAAGAAATCAAAAAGAACTTGGAGGCTCTTGGTTATGAACTCTAATTGGTGTAATGCCGGGGAACTCGTTAATTATTCCGTCGGAGGCGGCTGGGGTAAAGAAAAAATAGATAATGATTATGTCTGCAAGGTTGCAGTTATTCGAGGAGCTGACTTTCCTTCGATTGACAAAGGGGAATATCGTGGTTTGCCAATCAGATGGGAAAAGCTTCAAAAAGCGACGAACGCTTCATTACAAGAAGGAGATATTGTAATCGAGATTTCAGGAGGCACTGAATCACGGCCAACTGGCAGAACTATTTTAATTACAAAAGAATTGTTAGAAGCATATGATTGTCCAATTATTCCAGCAAGTTTTTGCCGATTAATTCGTTCTAAAGATACAGTTAATTCAGTTTATTTTTACTATTGGCTTCAGGAGATGTATCGTGCTGGTCGAACATGGGGATATCAGAATCGCTCGACAGGATTATCTAATTTTCAATACAAAACCTTCTGCAATATGGAATCTGTTTTTATTCCCGAAGTGGATATACAAAGAAAAATTGCTAGCATTCTATTGGCTTTCGATAAGAAGAGAAAAGTGTTGACTCAGTTAAATGATTATTTAACTGAGCTGCTTATAGCGCGTTTCAATTATTGGTTAGAAAACAGAAATGACTGTTGGGGTCCTTTTGAAACGGCTGAAATTAGCAGCTTAGACTTATGCATAACAGATTATGTTGCCAATGGTAGCTTTGCATCCTTAAAAGAAAATGTTGAACTATTGAATAATCAAGGATATGCCTATTTTATGCGTAATACTGATTTGAAAACTAGAGAATTTAATGTTTACGTCACTGAACATTCTTATAAATTTTTATCAAAGACAACTTTATATGGTGGTGAAGTAATCATATCCAATGTCGGCGATGTCGGCAGTGTTCATCGTTGTCCATCTCTTAATAAGCCTATGACATTGGGAAACAATGAAATTATGATAAAAGGATTAATTAGAGGTCAGTTTGCTAATAATTTCTTATATCTTTTATTCACATCCCGTTATGGGCAACACCTAATTGATTCTGTCACCGGAGGCTCTGTCCAACGTAAGTTTAATAAAACTGACTTTAAAAGTATTAAAATTCCAATCCCTAGTACTCGTGGTTTAACATCTTTCAATAACTGGGTTCAGCCAATTTTTGATATCTTAGAGGAGAATTTCAGAGAAATCGATCAAATTAAAGAGTTAAGGGATGTGCTCTTATTCAAACTCATATCTAAAGAAATTAATAATGCATCAACGGATTAATGAACCTTAAAATTCAATTTTTGTGGAAGGAGAGGAGAAATAATTTTGAGATAAGGGATGTTTTTAAATTAATCTGTGTTCGCGTATAAATAATCATTTATCTGAGACTCAACTTGCAAAACAAACGACTTTCCGTAATGATTTTTCTCTTTTACAACTGAAGGAGAAAAATCATGGATGAAACTCTAATTAACTTAATCTCACAAAAAATGGAATGCTATCTATCTTCGGCACAAATGAAAATCTTGAGAACAACATTAAAGACAACAACACAATGCTCAACTAAACTTGAAAACACCGATTTGATTGCCTTATTTTTATCAGCAAAATCTGTTGAAGGTTGTTCTAACACCACTCTTTTGTATTATGAAAACACCTTGCGTTCATTAGAACAATCTCTTTCGCAACCGATAAGTAAAGCCACTACTGACGATTTAAGAAATTACCTAATCAATTACGAAACCAAACGTGGTTCAAGTAAAACCACCATTGATAATATACGTAGAATCTTTTCAAGTTTTTTCTCATGGCTTGAAGATGAAGACTACATTGTTAAGAGTCCAGCACGACGTATTAAACACGTCCGATCCCCAAAAAAGATCAAATCCGTGTTTTCAGACGAAGACCTGGAACTGCTACGTCAAAACAATAACAATCTACGTGATACTGCAATTATCAACATACTAGCCTCAACAGGAATGCGAGTCGGGGAACTTGTTCGACTTAAGATCAAGGACATTAATATTAATGAGCGAGAATGTCTTGTAACTGGCAAAGGCAACAAGCAGCGGATCGTTTACTTTGATGCTAGGACAAAGATTCATCTTGAAAAATACTTGAACTCCCGAGAAGATCAGAAAGAAGCGCTTTTTATTCCTCTTAAGGGATCAGAACCTAAACTATCGATAAACACTGTTGAAATTCGTCTCAAAAAGCTTGGTAAAGACCTTAATATTCAAAGAGTTCATCCTCATAAATTTAGAAGAACCATGGCAACAAATGCAATTGACAAAGGAATGCCTATTGAACAAGTTCAAAAACTTCTAGGGCACGAACGAATTGACACTACAATGCATTATGCTTTAGTTAATCAAAATAATGTTAAGACGTCACATAGGAGATTCCTTTAATGAACCTTATAACTTTACAAGAGATATCGGAATATAGAAACGAAAGCCTTCCCTGTACGCTGATAGATCAAGCAACATATGTTTCAACCGAATCAATGCTTGCCGACAAAAGAGGAATCACTGCTATTTCGAAAACACCCAATACAGGAAATGTAAAAAAATATCACAAGAACGACGTGCTGGTATCAAATATTCGTCCATACTTTAAAAAAGTATGGTTAGCTGAATATGATGGTACATGTTCCAACGATGTTCTAGTTTTTCACAGTACGAACTGTCTTCCTAACTTCCTTTATCTATTGCTGTCTTCTGACGCATTTTTTTCTTATATGACTAAAACCTCAAAAGGGACAAAAATGCCTCGTGGAGATAAACGGGCAATAATGAAATATGAAGTCGAGGTGCCCAATCTTCAAGCTCAATTTAAAATCTGCAAAATCATGGATTCTCTTCAGTCGAAAATCAAAATAAATCAACGGCTAAATGATTATTTAGCTGCGTAGGCAGCTAAATTCGAGAGACATCTATTTCACCTGACATGAGCTTGGGAAGCAGAGCGTCTCTATACTCAGCTAGCTTGCGTGATTCGACCTTCAGATTTATTAGCTCATTTACCAAAGGCTGCATTCGTGTTGTAAGTATCTGCATCTCGTCATGACGAGGTATGAAAACTTCAGAGTCCTGTAATGCGCTGCGCTTGATATGACCCATAGTGGTTGCACGGTCCTTCGCCATTGAAACAAAGCGCCTCATGTGACGCTTAATCCATAAGTAGTAAAACCAACTCGGATATCGATCTGATGTGACCTTAAAAAGATGCTGATTGAGCCCAGCGTCCCCGTCTGCCCAGAAATCTAAGAGTAAAGTCCCTGACCAAGAAAAGACTAAGTCGCCATCATGGATGCTCACAGATTTATCTATGTCACTACGACATCTCTCGGCATCGGAGCCACAGTAGCCTTGTCCGAGTTCGCGAATCTTTACAACTGGCAACCCTGGATCATTTCCCATTGGACGGAACTTCTGCATTGCTAAGCCATTCTTATAGTTAGCGATATCTAGAAGAGATGCTGATGTCCAGTCAGACGACTTATGTAATATAAAATTGTTGAATTCTGTGTCTAAAAGCTCAGATAAATAATCATTTAGCTGATTACACGATGAGTGATTGTGTATCGTTTCGCCCTTCTCCACCTACCGATAAAACAACACCGTTCATGTGAACCCCATCTGTTTGGACAGGTGGGGTTTCTCGTCAGACGTATAGTCAAAGTGGTGTTATTTGGACATGCGGAATCATTGGACGAGCAGTATCGGCAGAATCGGTGCGAGAAATGCAAAAGTTACAGAAACGTTTTACAACGGCTTTGAGCGTGTTTATGACGTTGGTGCTCTCGTTTGCGCTGGTTGGGTGCAACGTATTCCCGTTCCTGCAGAACAATTCTGACCAGCAGACAACGCAGTCGTCAATCACAACGGGGGAAATCGAGGCAATACACGAGCCTAAATT
>ERZ773037.1282-NODE-1282-length-13164-cov-48.506370_pt1 | contig 13164 bp, 7 predicted proteins | sample MGYA00511466_ERZ773037 | MGnify/ENA primary metagenome ERZ773037 (study PRJEB29015, sample SAMEA2738146) | human oral metagenome | biome: human oral; feature: human-associated habitat; material: saliva | place: China | collected 2202 ... | reverse complement strand
CCGACCGAATCACCCCCTACCTCTAACCCCCATACACAGAAAAATTGACAGGCTCGGCGATGCGCGCCACCGTCACATGATGAACGACCAGCCCAGTGAGCGCCCAGCGCACCGCCGCGCGTGAGAGCTTCGCGCGCGAATCGGCCGCTGCACTCATGTTTTGACGCCACACGTGAGCACACTCCTGGCAGCGGTAGCGGCGCACGCTCACATGCAAAATCGTCGGACGCCACCCGGAAGGCTCGTGCGCCAAACGCCTGACCACCGTGCCGCGAGAAATGCCCTGGCACCCGCAGCGTCGACACCACCGATCCTCACCAACAATGCGGCACGCCAACACTGCACGGTCTGGCCAAATGCGCTGGCCCGTCACTTCCAGACCCAGCTCATCCAGGCGCGTGAACGCGCTCAGGTCAGGACGATCAAAGGTAGTATTGGCCATGTCGAGGTCTTTCAGATGGACGGTGTAGCAATCTCCATCATCGAAAGACCTCGACCCCTACCCGCCCACGACACGCCCAACCCCGCCCACAACACCTACACCCTAAAATGCGAAGAGCCCGTTTGACACGTCAGAAAGCACCGAGCGCCAGAAGGTGCATTAAGACGGTGTCAATCTCGATGCCGTTCACAGGTCGTCTCCGTTGGTCAGAAAGCACCGAGCGCCAAAAGGTGCATTAAGACCCGTCGTCGTCCCAGTCGAAGCAAACCAGGTCGCCGGGTGCGTCAGAAAGCACCGAGTGCCAAAAGGTGCATTAAGACTCGAACAACGTGCAGGTTGTGAATAGTGTCATCATTGCGTCAGAAAGCATCGAGCGCCAAAAGGTGCATTAAGACCAACCGATCATTGCTGCGTGGGTGGGGCTGGCCAGAGGTCAGAAAGCATCGAGCGCCAAAAGGTGCATTAAGACGACACCGGACTGAGACCGACTCGAGTCAAAAACCTTACCCGTCAGAAAGCACCGAGCGCCAAACGGTGCATTAAGACCAAGGCTTCCTTGATGACATTGAATTCCAATGCGATTAAGTCAGAAAGCACCGAGCGCCCAACGGCGCATTAAGACGTTGCTCTACGGCGGGCTAACTATCTGTCAGCGGGTCAGAAAGCACCAAGCGCCAAAAGGTGCATCAAGACAACTCGGCTACCGCTTTGTCAGACATCCAGGAGAACGTCAGAAAGCACCGAGCGCCAAAAGGTGCATTAAGACGCGCTGATCTTCGGATCATCCCACCAACCTTCACGGCGTCAGAAAGCACCGAGCGCCATAAGGTGCATTAAGACCCATACTTGATGGTGGCGTCCGAGATGTCCCAAGGGGTCGGAAAGCACCGAGCGCCAAACGGTGCATTAAGACTTGATGGCGAACCTGACCACTTCTCCGAGGAGGGAGTCTGTCAGAAAGCACCGAGCGCCAAACGGTGCATTAAGACCCGTAGACTGGGGCCTCATAGACCCCGCCCGTGTGGGGTCACAAAACACCGAGCGCCAAAAGGTGCATTAAGACGCGTTCATGACGTTCAGCTTCGCAGTGCGCTTGACGCAGGTTAGAAAGCACCGAGCGCCACAAGGTGCATTAAGACCCCGCGTGGATAAAGCACACGTTACCCTCGTCCTCCATCCGAAAGCAACGAGCGTAATACGGCGCATTAAGACTCCTCAGGGTCATCCCAGCGGGTGTAGCCGATCTGACGTTAGAGAGCACCGCGCACCATAAGGTGCATTAAGACTCACGTCCTGATTCCCAGGCTCGGGGGCTGCGGTCATGTTAGAAAGCACCGAGCACAATAAGGTGCATAAAAACGCGGCGTTGATGCTGTAGGGCACGTATGCGAAGTCATTAGAAATCACCGAGCGGCATAAGGTGCATTAAGACACTCAAGATCTGCACCCTTTTCATTGCCGTCGCTATCCAGGTCAGAAAGCACCGAGCGCCAAAAGGAGCATTAAGACTTGCGGATTGACGGGTAGTAGGTGAGTCCGCGCAAGTTAGGAAGCACCGAGCGCCAAATGGTGCATTAAGACAGCTTAGAACCGAGAGCTTCAATAAGAGAAGCAAACTCACCGTCAGAAAGCACCGAACGCCCGAAACTTTCGCATGCAATTCCCTTAGTTCAAACTTCAACGAACGGCGAAAACCGCGATATCTCAACGATGCAGCTTCAAGTCTTGAAGGAGTAGAAGCCAAATTGCATGCTACATTTTTCAACACCCCTCCAAGATCAGAGCCATAAGGCGCATTAAGACGCGCCGTAGATGATATGCAGAAGCTCACCGTACTGACCGGCCAGAAAGCACCGAGCGCCAAAAGGTGCATTAAGACGCACCATTGAGTGACCATGCGAGGTATTCTCTGAGGTTCGTTAGAAAGCACCGAACGCCATATGGTGTATTAAGACTTCTTGTGCTTCAGATCGCCCTGCCCATCGGGATCGCCGTCAGAAAGCACCGCGCGCCATACGGTGCATCACGACGCGGCGCTCCGCAAGCTTTTGACGGGACGAGCCCCGTACCGAACTAGCACGCGCGCAAGCGAGGCCTCCCCGGACCAACCGGGGAGGCCTCGGCAATGAGGGGCGCGGCAGGAGCACCTCCGACCGCGAACCATCACCTCTCTTCGACGGATGCCGCCTATTCTCTCCCCTCCCCCACGGCATCCAGGCGCGGTAGCCGTCGGCGGGCGGGGTGAGCGAATTAGGCTCGAAGCCGAGCTCCTCGGGGGTTTCGGGGATGCTGTCGACGAGGAAGTACTTGTCCTTGTCGTCGCAGTGTTCGCGCACGATGGTGCGGAACTCGGCCAGCTCGCAGTACAGGACGCCCGTGATCGGGTTTCGCCTGAAAGCAATGATCTTGTACAGCCAGTAGGCGAACAACGCGACGTTGGCCGCGAGCGCTAGGGCCGCGCAAGCGATGTTCGCGCATGGGTCCATGGTCGCGAAGTTGAAGATGTCCGAGGGAGGGACCAAGACCTCGGGCAGGAGGGTGTTCATGGAGATCCAGAAGACCAGCGTGAAACAGCGGAACCAGATCCACTCCCCCTTCGCCCACGTGAACGCGGGAATCGTGCAGGCGAGGAGCAGGGCGAGCGTGCAGTACCACGTGTAGCCGGACCGGGCGTGGTACTCGGGCGTGGCGCTGCTGGCCTCGTGCACGATCCCTGCGCTCATGAAGGTTGGGCGCGGCGCGTGGATCCAATACCGCGCGTACACGCTCACGCTGTGGTCGGCGGTTGTACTCACGTTCCCGCACTTCATGCAGGACTCGATGTTCTCCCACCGCAGCGCCCACAATCCCTGGGCCATGCTCATCCTCTCGGCGGCCGCCTTGGTGGCGAACGCGTGGGTGTTCGCCGCGCACGTGCGCACGATCATCTCGAAGCGGCGTAACCCGTTCACGCAGGAGGTCCACGCCGACGAGGCCACCTACGCCTCGTGGGTCCGCGACCTCGCCTCCGATGAGGACAAGGAGCTTATCGCCGCGCGCCTGGGCACGACGCCGGAGAAGGCAGGCTTTGCATCGGCGAACCGTGGGTAAGGAGCGACAATGTTACGCGACTATCCTCCGATCGGATCTGTACAGATCGGAGAACAGTGACGCTCACTGGACGCATTCCCGTGCCAACAAGACCCGAGAACGGGGCTATCGAAGTTCCTCCAGAAACTGTGGACGTGCCTTCATCGCATGAATGAGGAGTTCGCCGCCACTGTCAAAAATCAAGACGACCATTTCCAGAACGCGTCCAGATTGGTCGATGCCAACCACGAGCCAGCACCCTGGATCGTTCTCATCATCGAGGGGCCGCGAGTTCAAGGCGTGCTCGTAAGCATATCGGACTGCTTCATCAGTAAGCCGGTCACGCACGAAATGTTTGCGCGCGCTGGCGTGGAGATTAAGCGACATGGGTCCACTCGCGCACGGCTGCGCGTATCGCGTCGGAACGACTATCGATCCCCTCGCGGGCAGCACGTTCCATAAGGGCGTTGAGAGTCTGCGCATCCAAACGCACTGTGACGGCTGCCCCTGGCCCCTTCCCCACCGGAGGGCGGCCGGGACGCGGAGGCGGCAGCTTGGTCAGGTCATAGCCGCGCTCAGCCTCATCAGCCCACGCTTGAATCTGCTCGTCACTAACGAACTTTCCATGAAGAAGACGCTCACTCATACAAATATCGTATACGAAATTCACGCCACGCATGGCGACCACCCCATAACATCTTCTTCACTCATTGACGAGGCCGGGGCTGGGTCGCGTGGTCGCGCGCACACTTGTGCGGCCGGAGTGGAAGAACGTGCATGGTGATTACTACGTATTCTTGATGTTTCATGTCAGTTCTGCGCGTACCCTGAAACGGTAGGGCGCGCCTCCAACGACGGGGGTACGCCGCAGGGCACCTCACCGTGGAGGTTGAGAGATCATGATGGTTCCGCCGCTGTCTGAGCGTCCCGTGACCGAGGAGGACGAGGAGCGCTTCCGCGAGGAATGCGCCCCGCGCAGGCGCACGCTGCGGCGCAGATGGGCCGATTATCGCTCCGAGGCCAAAGCGCGGCGCCCCAAGGGAGCCCGGGCGCGCGCCCAGGCCTGGCTGCACGTCGAACCCTTCTACTGGGTGATGCGCGTGGTCTACGTGTGCCTCGCCGCAGGCGCCGTCTTCGCCGTCTACATCAACGGCGTCGCCGAAGGATGGTGGAGAGCCTGGGGCGAAAAACCCAGCGTCGCGGCCCCGATCGCGCCCGCCGTGAACCCCACTCCAACCGCCACGGCCTCAAGCGAACCACCGATGTCAGGCGGCTATCAGATCGGCCCCGACGGCGTCCTCGTGCGCCCCGCCCAATACGCCGCAGACACCTACACCAAACCAGAACTACCCGCCGAAGCCACAGAAAACACCGAAAGAGGCGCAGAAGCAGCCGCAGAACACTACCTCGCACTCCTGACATACGCATGGAACACCGGAGACACACAACCATTCGCTGACATGTCATCCCCCACATCGGAGTTCGCCAATGGATATATCAATGATATCGATGAACGTTACGCGAATGGATGGACCTACGGATTGGAGTCAAAGGTCACCCAAATTCTCGCAATCAAACCACTGGACGCAAATGGTACGGATATCCCCGAAGGCTCGGTTCTCGTTAAGTATCGTATTGAATCATTCGATGGGACAACGTGCGTGAATAAGAATACCCGTACGTCCAGCAAACATTACCAATCCACATTCACACTCGTAATGACTTGGTCTGATGGACGCTGGAAAGAGACACAAGGAAGGATCATTAGCGACAATGAGTAAGAACCAACTGATGCATTTGAGCTGCTCTGTCGCACTGACCTGCTTTGCGATCATTGCCCTACCAGCCCAGACATTCGCTGCAGACGATATTCCGGATACGATGGGCAGCCATACCGACGGCGATACCGCATACATCAACGGATCCGCTGGCGATAGAGCGGACGATACTGGCGATAACTCTAACGATGATGCTTTCGATGACGACGGATCGGAAGCGACAGGTTCATCCGAAAAGAAGTATGACATTCTCGACTTTGCGTTTGGTTATCACTGTGAGAATCCCGTTTCCTACGATTCGGGTCATATGATGTTCCCTACCTACTGGAGATGCGACGACCCGCCACCCACCGCGACCCCAGCGGAACCACCGTCGACACGGACACTCCTGCGACACGCCGCCGTCTCCATCCGCGCCGACGGAGCAGGAATCTACAAGCGGCCCAAGAACGTCTCGTACACGAACAAGTACATTCCCACGCTCGTCTCAGTCACCAACCCCACCCAAACCCACACGGTTACCCTCTTCGGCCGCGAGGTCACGGTGACCTTCAAAGCCACCAACTACGAATGGGACTGGGGCGATGGCACCCCACACACCATCACCGCCTACCACGGAATGCCATACGAGAAGGGCATGGACCCCAACAAGGACCCCCGGCTGATCCGCCACTACTACACCCCACCCAACGGGTGGCGCTCACGCTTCGACGGACCCTACCCCAACGCCACCCGCACCATCACCCTGACCACCACGTGGAGCGGTACGGCCACCAACCCCTTCACCGGAGAAACCCAAACCATCAACGGCCTGGTCACCACCAAAGAAACAACAGGCCCCTTCCCCCTGGGCCACCTCACCGTCTCCAACACCGACACCTGGGAAGAAAAACAAGGCCACTAAACCGTCACCAGGCCACACATGCACCGCGCTCCCAAAAATTTCGCACGTAATTCACACACACCCCTCCGACGACAGAACGCAGAAATCGCACAATAGCAACGATTCCAAAGACAACCATGAAGGACGCACACCGGAATTACGTGCGAGATTGTCAAACAACCCACGCGCACCGCGCACCACGGCACGCAACGCACAGAAAGCAACGCAGCGGGGCCGCGCACGAGCAATCGTGCGCGGCCCCGGGCCCCTCAGCGACATGGTGCCGCCGCGAAGCACACTCGGATCACTGCTTCAAACGCCCACGCGCATCAAACACGTACCGCTTGCCGTCAATCCAACGAGTACCCGTCACCATAGCGCCCGACGACGACAGGTAATACGTGTCATCGCCCAGCGTCAGCCAGCCCGTGCGCATGAACCCCGAAGCGGGATCCAGGTAGTACCAGGCGCCTCGCACGTGCGCCCAGCCAAAGGCCTGCGCGCCGTCATTCCCGTAGTAGACCCAGTGGCCGCCCTCGGACTTCCAGCCCTTCACCACGTAGCCTCGCGCGTTGAAACGGTACACCTTCCCGTCGATGCGCAGTCGCACGTTCGTCGGGTAAGTGCCATCGGTGTAACGCCACCATCGGCCCCAGATGCTGGTGACCCAGCGCCCAGCCCCGGCCTCGGCGACGCCTGCGCCCTCAGAGCCACCGGAACCCGACCCTGACCCCGATCCGACCGTGAACGGCGTCGACGCCACGACATCGTCATCGGCACGCGGATCGTTGTTGCGTCCAAAGGCCTCGACGCTCACGGACGTGGCACCGACGACGGCAGAACCACCGGCCACGGGATGCGACACATCCACGCCGTCGGCCTGCACCGTCACACCCGGGCCCGAGAACTCGCCGCTGCCCTGAGCGGTCGCGACCTCCTGGCCGCCCACCAACAGGCGAGCCGACGTCACCGGCCCGGTCACGGTCGCGCGCAGGGACACGCGCCCGGACACGCTCTGCCCGGACAGCGGTGCCCACGTGGAGCCGTCAGTCGAGTACTCGACCTCGCCGACGATGGGACGCGCCTGGTCCTTCAGGACGGCGTCCAGCGCGCTCGGCATGCCAGCACCCCGGTACTCGCGCTCACCCTCGGGCGCTGCCAGGCGAGACCAATTCGCAGACGCGCCCGCCTGCTTGCGCGCCAGCTCGAGGATCTGGTCGGCGCTCATCTCCGGGTGCACCTGGCGCAGCGTCGCGATCACGGCCGAGGCCACGGGAGCGGCCATCGACGCGTCCATCGCAAAGTCGCCGCGCACCGTGGAATCCCCGGGCAGCGTCGTGTAGACGTTCTCTCCGGGTGCCGCGAACGCGATCGTCTGCTTGCCCCAGTTCGCCGTCCACGCCGCCTCGAGCGTGCCGGTCGCCGGATCCTGGCCGTCCATCAGGCGCAGGGTGGACACGGGTACAACATGGTCCATCATGGCCGGGATGGTCAGGCCGCTCCACGAATCACGCTGGTAGGGCGCCCACGTGTCGGTGGGCGAGGCAGAATCCTTGATCGGCGGGTTATCCAGGTTGATACCGCCAGTGCCCGCGTCCACGACGGAGATCACGTCCTTGGACGCGGCGTAGTCGATCGCGCGCTTCATGGCCTCGCGGCCCGCTGCCTGCGTGCCCTCGCCCGGCATCCAGTACTTCCAGGGATCCGCGGCAAAGGAGCTGGCCGTCACGGAAATCCCGTGATCGGCCGCCCACACGAAGCCGCACACCACGTACTCCGGGTAGTACATGCCGGTTTGGCGCGACTGCACATCGATCGCCGCGACGCTCAGCGTCGGGTTCACGCCGCCGACGGGACTGGACACGCCCCGCCCCGCAATCGCGCCGGCCATCTGCGTGCCACGCGTCGTGCCCGTCGACCCCCACATCCACGGGGAACCGTTCGGGATGCCGTTGATGTTGCAGGATACGGACCTATCAAAATCGACACGCCCATCCAGGTCGGTGATCACCTGGTCGAAGCCGTCCGCCATGACGCCGACCGTGACGGGCGCGCGCATGACGTCCACGCCCTGCGCGTCGAGGGCTCCGATGGCCTTCAAGTGCCACTGATTGTCCGCAGGCGGGTTCGGGTAGACGCCGCCCAGTGCCGTCGATTCTCCACCCGACGCGGCCACGGCCTCGTCCGATGTGGCGCCGTCCGCACCCGGTTGGCCTGCCTTGTCGACGGGCACGATGGCCTCGTTACCGCTCACCGGCGCCTGACGGGTCGGCCCCACGGAGTGGAAGGAAATGCCCGACTCGGAGAGCGCCACGCCCAGGTCGCCCGCGAAACTGGGCGAACCCGACTGGACGAAGAACGTGCCGAAAGCAGGGTACTGCGCCAGCACGAGCGCGCCCAGGGACGAGGCCTTGGCGACCGCGCGCTGGAAGGTGGCCTCGTCCGTCCCGGACGTGAGGTTCACGGCGTAGTTGGCGGGCAGTTGGTGTGCCTGCAGGTCCGGCGAGACGATGCCCGGAGCGACGGGTTCGCCGGGAGTCGGGTCCTCCCCGGGATCGGGAGCGGGCTCGGGGGTGGGTACGGCGTTCGGGTCCCGAGCAACCGTGAAAACGGCCGTGGAAGTGGCGTCGTCGTCGGCAGACTTGTCGTAGTTGATGCCCTCGGCGTAGACCGTCGCGCTCACCGACTTGTCATCCTGCCCATCCGCGAGGACACCGCTCAGGTCAACATCTTGGGCCTCCAAGACCATCGGCTCGGCGAAGTAGCTGTCCTCCTGCTCGGTGGACACGGCCGTCACGCCTTGAACGTCGAGGTTCATGTACGAGACCGGGGAGCTCGCCTCGACGCGCATCTGCACGACCCCAGCGGGCAGCACAGCCCCGTTCAGGTTGGCCCACTCGCCGTCACCGATGCGGTACTCGACCGCGCGGATCACAGGGGAAGCCTGGTCCCGCACCATGGCGAAACGGGCGTTCAGGAAGCCGTAACCTCGGTATTGCGCGCCGTCACTCGGGGCTTTCAGACGCCCATAATCGTAGGCGGCCTGCTTGTGCATGAGCGTGACGATCTGCGCACCGGGCAGCGTCGGGTGCACCGACTTGAGCAGCGCCGCGACGCCCGCGACGTGCGCGGCCGCCAGCGAGGTACCCGACGAATAGCCGTAAATCTGCGGAATCCTCCCATTGGGGTAGGTGGAGTAGATCCACTCCCCCGGCGCAGCGAAATCAACGGAAGCGCCGTAATTCGAGCGCTCCGCACGCGTCAAGGTCGCCCGCAGCGGTTCCGCGTCCCAATCCTCCATACCGACCGAGGCGACCGTGGCAACGCCGCTGACCTGCGCCGGGACCATCCGCGCACCTTCAACGGAACGGTTCGCGATCGGCGTCGAATCCGTCGGCGAGTCGCTGTCTGTCGTCGCGTGGTCGATGTCGATGCCTCGGTCACCGGCACCTGCGATCACGACTAGTCCTCGCGACTGGGCGTGGTGAATCGCGCGCTCGGCGGCTTCAAGCCCCGCCGCCTGCTCGGGATCCGTCGGGCTCCAGTACACCCACGGGTCCATCTGGTAGGAGTTGTGGACGACATCCACCTGGTGGCTCGTCGCCCACTCGTAGGCACACACGAGGGCCTCCGGGTAGAGCAGCTGCGACTCATTGAGCGCCTTGATGGACACGAGCGTCGCCCTCGGCGCGATCCCGTCAATGCCGATGTCGTTGTGGTTGGCCGCAATGATGCCCGCAACGTGCGTGCCATGCCCGCTACTGAACTTCCGGGCCTCCTCAGCCTGGTTGGGGACGCCGTTGACGGCGCAGGAGACGGAGCGGGCGGTATCCACGCGCCCCTCCAGGTCGGGCTGTGCCTCGTCGATACCGGTGTCAATGACGCCGACGGTGACGGCCTCGCGGGTCACGACCACTTCGTTAGCGCCTCGGGCCTCCATGGCCTCGGCGCCCCAGTTCGCCTGGGTGGAAAAGATCCTGCTATCCGGATCCGGGATCGTGTCGGTGGGTACGGCGGGGTCATCCGCGGCAGGCGCTTGCACGGCTGCCGGCGCCACGGGCGATACGGCTGCGGGTGCTGCGGGCGGGTTGTCACCCACGGCACGCTCACTGTCGGGCACGGCGGCCACGCGGGTCGGGCCAATGGAGTGAACGCTCACCCCGGCCTTGGCCAGGGCGGCGGCCAGATCAGGGGCGAATGAGGCCGACTCACTTTGGGCGAACAGCGTGCCCAGCTCGGGGTAGCTGGTCAGGAGAACGCCACCGACTTGCGGAATCAGGTCGACGGCGCTGGCCATCTCGCTCTGCCCCGCATTGGGGTCGAGGTTGATGGCGTAGTTCATGAGGCCCGCGGTGGAACGGGCGGGCGAAACCAGACCGACGTTATCGTCGGCACTGGCAGGCGGGGCGGTCACCGTGACCACGCTCATGGACAGAGCGAGAGCCGCGACGAGACCGATGCGTGCAACGGTGCGATGCATGGTTCCTCGACTTTCAGTTGTCACTGCGCATGGGCAACTTTGTCCATGCAGTAACCATGATCCACCGCTTTGTCATACGACACAAATTTCTGACCTAATTTGCATAAATACAAGCTTTTTCAACACTATACAAGCCAACTTATTATTTGTTTAATTCTCACCTAATCGCCACCTGTCAAGGATTGATTAACAAGACCATGACCAGACGCAATACAGATGTGCAGACGCACGTGACACCATCCCTTCCACCCCACACACAGGTTGCCCTCATCTGTCATTGACGAGGCCGGGGCTGGGTTGCACGGTCGCGCGCACGCCTGTGCCACCGTCTCCATCCGCGCGGATGGCGCAGGGATCTACAAGCAGCCCCCAAACGTCTCGTACACGAACAAGTACATTCCCACGATCGTGGCAGCCACCCACCCCACACAGACCCACACGATCAACCTGCTGGGCCACGACATCACCATCACCTTGACGGCCACCAACTACGAATGGGACTGGGCGACGGCACCCCACACACCATCACCGCCTACCAAGGAATGCCATACGAGAAGGGCATGGACCCCAACAAGGACCCCCGACTCATCCGCCACTACTACACCCCACCCAACGGCTGGCGCTCACGCTTCGACGGACCCTACCCCAACGCCACACGCACCATCACACTCACCACCACCTGGGCAGGTACAGCCACCAACCCCTTCACCGGAGAAACACAAACCATCAACGGCCTGGTCACCACCAAAGAAACAACAGGCCCCTTCCCCCTGGGCCACCTCATCGTCTCCAACACCGACACCTGGGAAGAAAAACAAGGCCACTAAACCGGTCACCAGGCCACACACACGCCGGGCACCACGGAACACCCACCAACGCAGCGGGGCCGCGCACGAAAACTCGTGCGCGGCCCCAGGACGCTCAACCGGGGAAGGATCCCCGGCCTCGTGAGGCCTACTCCTGGAGGCGGCCCTCGTCGTCGAACACGTAGCGCGTGCCGTCAATCCAGCGCGCCCCGGTCACCATCGCCCCGGAGGAGGACAGGTAGTACCAGGAGCCGCCGTCCTTCACCCAGCCGACGCTCATCGCGCCGGAGGGGGCGAAGAAATACCAGGAGGAGCCGACGCGCGCCCAGCCCGTGGCCATCGCGCCAGAGTCAGCTAGGTAGTACCAGGTGGAACCCTCACGCATCCAGCCGGTGCGCATGGCACCCGAGGACGCCAGGTAGTACCAGGTGTCGCGCACCTTGGTCCACCCGCTGGCCATCTCTCCACTGATGGGATCCAGGTAGTACCAGGTCCCATGTACCTTCACCCAGCCCGCAGCCTGGCCGCCGGGGGGACCGTAGTAGAACCAGTGTCCACCCTCGCTGACCCAGCCGGTCACCATGTAGCCGCGCGCGTCGAAGCGGTAGATCGCCCCGTCGATACGCAGCTGCGTCGAGGTCGGGTACGTGCCGTCCTCGTAGCGCCACCACCAGCCAAAGGCGCCGGAGACCCAGCGGCCCGAGCGGGCCTCGTCGGGGCCGACCTGGTCGGGGCTGACGGTGAAGGAAACCTGGAGGGTCGCGTCGTCATCGGCGCGCGCGTCGTTGTTGCGGCCCATGGCTTCAACCGTCACCGTCGCGGTGCCCGCGAAGCGTCCCGTGCCCTTCGGGTGGGACACGTCCACGCCGTCGGCCTGCAGCGTCACCGAGTTGCCCTCGAACGCGCCGTTGCCCACACCGGTCGCGACTTCACGCTCACCCACGAGGAGGCGCGCCGAGGTCACGGGACCGGTGACGGTCACCCGGATGGAGACGCGCCCGGAGACGCTCGCCCCCGCGAGCGGCTGCCACGTGGTGCCGTCGGTCGAGTACTCGACGCTGCCAATGACGGGCTTCGCTTGGTCCTTCAGCACCGCGTCCAGGGCGTTGGGCAGGCCCGCACCCCGGTACTCGTGGCCCTCCATGGGCTTCAGGCGGTTCCAGTTCGCCGGGTCGCCCGCCTGCTTCTTCGCCAGGGCAATGATCTGCTCGGCATTCATCTCCGGGTGGACCTGGCGCAGCGTCGCGATGACGGCGGCCGCCAGGGGCGATGCCTGCGAGGTGCCGTACAGGTTGCCGTAGGCCTTGCCATACCAGCTCGTCAGCGGCGCGTAGATCTTCGCGCCGGGGGCGGCGAAGTCGATACTGTTCGCACCCCAGTTCGACCAGGACGTCGGCTCAAGCACGCCGGTGGCGGGGTCGGCACCCTCGGGCAGCTGCAGGGCGGACACGGCGAGCGTGCCGCGCAGCATCGACGGCATGTAGACGCCGCCCTTCACGTCGCGCTCATACGCGCCCCAGGTGTCGCCCGGCGACGAATCGTCGGTGGCAGGCGGGTTATCCAGGTCCGTCGTCCAGTTGCCGGCGGCCACCACGTTGATGACATCCTTCGAGGTCGCGTAGTCGACCGCGCGCTGCACGGCCTCCAGGCCGGCGGCCTGCTCGGGGTCGTTCGGCATCCAGTACTTCCACGGGTTGACGTAGTAC
>ERZ773037.1280-NODE-1280-length-13182-cov-4.175440_pt1 | contig 13182 bp, 7 predicted proteins | sample MGYA00511466_ERZ773037 | MGnify/ENA primary metagenome ERZ773037 (study PRJEB29015, sample SAMEA2738146) | human oral metagenome | biome: human oral; feature: human-associated habitat; material: saliva | place: China | collected 2202 ... | reverse complement strand
GTGCAAAAAGGGGGTTTTTGCATTGCAAAAGTATGGTTTTTGTTTTTTGAATGTTGTGTTGTTGCAATTTGTTTAGAATGTTATCACAATCCGTTCGCAGCGAAATGGCAATCCGTTCGCAACATTTTGGCAATCCCTCAGCAGCCGTAGGGGTCCGATTTATCGTGCCCGCATATCCGTATACACCCACAAAATGACGAACGGAAATGTGCGTGCGTTGAAATAAATATACATATTTAATAATGTAAAAACACATATTTAATAATGTAAAAACACATATTTGGTGATTTGAAAACACATATTTAATAATGTGGAAACACATATTTGGTTATGGAAATACATGTTTTTGTTTATGTCAGGATACGGGCGCGATGAATCTGCCCCTACGCCTAACGGAATGTTCGCCACGCATTTCGTGGGTGTATGTGGGTATTTCACGGATTGTTCGCCACGCATTCACGGTACGAATATGGTATATTGGGGTGGTATGCAAAGCCAAAACCTCTAAGGGAACTATGAGAAATGCCCTCTTCTCACAGCACCTTAGAGGATAAAAAAATGAAAGAAAAAAGCTTTAAAATGCCTTTAACGTCTGTTTATTTCTTCACTATTTTCTTGCCATTAACAATATATATGCCCTTTGGCAGAAGGTTTATGTTGTTAGATAGTCGTCGTCCGTCTAACGAGAATACCCCTTGTTGTGCAGTTTTTGTGTTAGTTTCGAGCGTAGTTTCTATGCCTTGAGTATTCTCTGGAGTAATTGTAACCCAGTCGGTAACCGGCTTTTGGTTGTCTCCATATAGCGAGAAGTACGAGTATCCTTTCTCTTTATGTTTCTTCCAAGTGTTGTTTTGGGGTTCTGTAATCTTGCATCCTTGAAACTCAGGATACTCGTCCCATAGCCAACAAATACTTCCGTAGTAGTCGTCTCCCTCTAATCCATTACCCTTTGCCTTAAGATTGCATCGGTCGAACTTCCAAAAACCGCCATACAAACCTGCCACTTCGGCTTCCACTTCCATGGTGCATTGGCTTATGGTGATATGTCCCCAATTGCCAATACCCATCAAACTTTCTAAGTCGTCCGTATCTGTTCCACCTTTAATAGTAAGTTTTCCATCGCCAATAAATGTAATATCGCCATCTAATTGGTTCATCATACCCATGCGTTGCTTTGATTTTAGGGTGTTGTTTCCAATGAGCTGAATAGCCATACCCGGCAAATTGGTTACGAGTGGTATCTCTTCGTTGGTTTCGATAGTAGCATTTTCCAGCGTAAGAGTTTTGCTTTCGGGGTCGTACTTCACGTTTCCGCTTACTCCGGTAATGCTTGTTAGGTTGTTAAAATTGTCGGAAGTAACCTTTGTATCTCCTATTTGGAATCCATAAGCAGTTTGTGCTTGTATGGTTTTAGGGCCTACAAAGAGTGCAACAATCAGGGCAACAGTGGCAAAGCACATGTTTTTGGTTAGGTTAATTCTCATAGTTTTCATAGCCTCTCTGCTAAAACTCTTTCAGAGCAACACCGTTTCAGAGGCGCGGGTGTTTAGTTTTTATTCTGTTATTCTCTCGTTATTATATACTACTATGTGATATTTTGCAAATTTAAATCTTTTATTTCATATTGTCAAATGTTTTGTAACATTTTCTTATTCCTACCTAATGTATTTCCCCAAAACATTATGTGTATGGCGTTGTGTGGGCGAGTGGAGATGTTAAAATAAGGTATCATTAAACAATTTGGCGTGAATTTCTCACGCATTAAATATATTTTATGTATATTTGCAGACGTAATTAGCTTATATAGATAGGCGAATTATCTATTATTATACATCTTTCAACATTCTAAAACTTGTGTGCAATGTTACTTAGAGTTATATTGAAGAACTTTCTTTCGTTCGATGATGAGGTACAGTTTGATATGTTTCCTAACACGAAAAAGACGTCTTTAACCGACCATATCTCACTGTCAGCCGGCAAATTGCCTGTTTTAAAGATGGCAGCGCTATATGGAGCCAATGGAGCAGGCAAGTCGAACCTAATGAAAGGGATAGAGTTTGTAAAGTTGTTAACAACTAAACGAGGTGTAATAACACAGTCTAACGTTTCCAGATTCTTTTATGCTTTGCGCAAAGATGCTGGTTCTTGCCCTATAGAATTGGCTTTAGAGTTTGTAACAAAGGACGGGCAGCCTTTCATTTATTCGGTTTCTATTTCTAAAAATGGTATCGAAAGCGAAACATTAAAGCTGTCGGGGTTAGGCTTCGAGCCCAATGTTGATGTGTTTGTTCGGCAGAATGATGGTTTGGTTTTAGCTCAAAAGCCATCTGACGAAATAGAACAGATGATAAAAAACTGGTTAGAACGTAATCCGTTTGATAGCCTTTTAACTATAAATAATGAGTTTCCTGTTTTGCAAGATAGCAATGTCAATGCTGCGCAGCGGTGGTTTGATGAAGAGTTAATAGTGATAGGGCTTCATTCTTTCAGTCCTACGCTAATAAATATCTTCCGAAATAACGAGCCAATAAAGATGTTTGCATCGTCTCTTTTTGCAGCTATTGATTTAGGAATCAACGAAGTTAAGGTACAAACAGAGAACTTTGACGATTGGATTCGCTCTCATAGCTCTACTGAATTGCCTATGGAGAAGCTGGAAAATTTAAGTTCTGGCGGTGTATGTGAGCTGATAAACTTCCGTAATACTAAGGAAATAAATGTGGAGAATGGTGTCCGCAAAATTAGTCAGATGCTGTTTGAACAGTTTGGTAAGGACAATTTCTCATGCGATATGGACATTGTAGCCCAGTCAGATGGTACGGTTCGTCTGTTGTCTCTCGTCCCGGCGTTCTACTATGCTATGAAAGAAGGGAGGACAGTGCTTATAGATGAACTCGATCACAGCATTCATCCGCACCTTGTAAGAGGGTTAGTTCGTTTCTTCTCTCGGCAAAAAACCAATGGACAACTGATATTTACAACCCATCAAACTTGTTTGTTGAACAAAGATTTTATACGAACCGACGAGGTATGGTTGGTTGAAAAGAGAGACGGTAGCAGCCGTATGTACTCGCTAAACGATTATAAAATACACAAAACCATTAACTTAGAGAATGGGTATATGGAGGGTCGCTACGGTGCAATTCCCTTTATTGGCGAGCTGAACATGTAGTATTGCTTATGGATTTTTCAAAGTTTACATACGCAAAAGGCGAACCTAAGCAAGATGCAGAATATGCTGTTCCGGGCGAAAACCTGCCATTACACGAGAGCGAAGAGGGTGGAGAAGAAGCAAAATCAACTACAGATGTAAGCGTTTCGCCCAATTATCAGAAACCAGAAGGCACCCTATCGCCTATACTTGTGTTTGTTTTGTCGGGAGGAGAGATACGAGAACGCAACATTCTAAAGGTTCTTATTCAACAAAAAGAACTACATTCTTTGCGAGTTTTATTTCTTTCAGAGCAAAAACAGGGTCTTCAGCCTTATCAGATGCAAGAAAAATGGCAGTATATTCGTCAGAAAAAGCAGTTAGAAATAGACGGTCAGATATATAATTTATACGATATTGACAAAGTCTTCTTATTGTCTGATGTTGATGAATTCTACGAACAGCTGTCGAAAATTCTATCTGTTAAGGCTGCAGAAGATGGTGGATGTTGGGTGATTAGCAACCCTTGTATAGAGATATGGCTATACTTTTGTTATAAGAACGAACCGAAAACAGATTTAGCTTGCATAGAAGCGTTGCCCGAAAGTGAGCGTAGCAAACGACTGAAGAGTCTTGGAAACGAGATAATAAAAGGTGGTTTCAATTTTAATTATGCCTTTGAACATTTGCACGAAGGTATTGAAAATAGTGTAAAATACTATGAGGAAGATGAGAAAGGCATACCTGTTATTTTTGCAACAGGTATGTATAAATTGGCAAAATTCATAGTGGAAACGTTGGAAACAAATGGCAACGAATACAAGAAATATATAAACCGAAAGCGGTTAGAGCGTGAACGGTATTGTAGAAAAGGGTAGGAGAGGGCGAGAAAGTTGTTCTTTTTATGTTGCCCATTTACCCGAATGGGTAGTAACGAGTAACTCTCTGATAGTGAACAAGTTTATATATCGTTAGCAAAAGTATGTTTTTTGGCGTGTAAAAAGGGGGTTTTTGCAGGGCAAGAAGTAGGTTTTTGTATTGCAAAAGTATGGTTTTTGTTTTTTGAATGTTGTGTTGTGGCAATCCGTCAGCAATGTTATTGGCAGACCGTCAGCAGCCGTAGGGGGACCAATTTATCGCACCCGTGTCCACGAATACCCCGAAATTATATTGCGTATTTATGCCGTTGGCATTACAATTCGCATCATTTCGACATATCAAAACCATTTGGGTTGGATTGAAGAACGGGCACGATGAATCTGCCCCTATGCCTTACGGATTGTTCGTTGCCATACATTTACGCAATAAATGGATATTGCGTATTGTTCGCTGCTGTATATTTTGCACCATAAACAAATGGTATGGTGTGTGCGTTGGTGTGTTTATTTATGTCCATTTACGATGCCTCTTGTGTGAATAAACATACTAATAACCACAGAAAATGAATATAACCACATCTGGAAATACACAAAAATAAAAAGGGAACACAACCTAAATTGTGTCCCCCCACCGTTTTCTTAGTGTTAATTAAATTTAGTAATGAAATACACGGTGTACATTTTACCCCGCTCTGCCATGCTTCTTAGGGCGCGGCATTTCCTTTTTTGCTTGTTGTTTTTATAGTCATTGAGAGGGCTATGCGCCACTTCTGTTAGTTATCTTAGCATTCTTAAGTAAGCTGAAACACCTATTGCACCTACTGTTTCTACTTGTTTTAGAACATATAGAATGCCTTGCAAACTGGTGTATGTATGGCTTTCTTTAGGGGTATAGCACACCCAAAGCACCATAAATGCCATCTTTTTAGAGTCTCAAGACTACCCAACACGCCTATTTCTTAGTATCTTTTAATTGGCTGCAGACTCTGTTTTATACCAGCGAACATAGTTTGGTTATGATATGAACGTAATTTTTGTGGTCATCAAATACTGTTTCTGTTGTTTTCAGATATCCATTAAACGAATCTGCAGAGTAGCTGTTTGTGTCTTCCTAACCTTTTTTTGTATTCTCGAATAGTCTTTTTCGCATTGCTTCTAACACGTTTGTATGTTGCTTTCAACGGTTTTCCGCCTTGCTTCAAACAACTTTCTGTGTTGCTGCAAACGGCTTTTGACATTGCTGCGAACATGTGTTTATGTAGGTTGTAACACGTTCTTAGCTCTTTCCGAGTACATCTTTGGTTTCCCTCAGACACTCTTTTGTTGTTTTTTAAATACTCCTTTCGCATTCTTCCGCCCCTTTGTTGTGAGCCTCCGAACACATTAAAATTTTTATATGAACACTCTTTACTTCTTTGCGTACACTGCTTTTGCAGTTGGTTCGCTTTAGTTTTCTTGTCCGAAAAACACCCTTTTGTGTTCTGCGAACATAGGTTTTGTGCTACTCGAGCTAGCTAAAACCTACCATGTAGTGGTATTTCAACTTAATTTTTGTACGGGCAACTCATCGCAATAGCCACGATGTTGTGTTGTCTTCGGGCTTGTTTTGCCCTCTCTTTGTACCGTTTCGTGCTCTCTTTTATTATGCCTTCTTGGTTCGAAACCCCCTTTCGAGGTAATGTGTAGAGTAGCGTTCGAAACACCTTTATATATATACTAGATTTAACAAATAGTTTTGTCTACCTCTAACATGTACTGCAAAGATAAAGCATTTATTTGGTATTGTCAAATAAAAACAACTTTTTTTTCTCTTTTTTTTACTGTGTACCCAAACAGAACATTAGCCTTTTGAACGATGATAGTACGGTTGTTATACTCCGATTTATTGACAAACGATAATTAATTATTGAGAAATAGTACCACTGCTTTATACTTTTCTCTAAATAATTTGCAGGTTTATAGAAAATAATAGCTACTTTTGTAAGCGAAAAATCTATCTAAATTAAAATCTATACTGAATATGAAGAGAAGTGTAATAGCTGCTTTTTTGCTGTGCTCAATGGGTATACAGGCACAGAATGTAAAGCTTCCGTGGACACAAGAGTTCACCAACGAACAATCGTTAGACCGTTTTACGGTGATTGATGCCAATGTAGACGACCAGGCATTTAAGTTTAGTAACACCGCTTTTGCTGCATCTTGTGTGCGCACGCAAGACGCTAACGACTGGCTGTTAAGTCCTGCCATACCCCTGAAAGCTGGCAAAACCTACGAACTTTCGTACACCGTGAGTGGCGAAACTGCTAATGCTACAGAAACATACGAGGTGAAACTGGGTACTAACAAAACCGTAGAGGCACTAACAAAAACCATTGCTGCCAAAACAAATGCCCCTGCCGACTTTATTGAAAAACAAACCGTTACGGTGTTGTTCTCGGTTGATAGCGATGCCGAATACTATTTGGGGTGGCACTTTAACACCGAAATGCAATTAGAAGCAGGTGCTTTAAACATTTATAATGTGGCACTAAAAGAGAAGCTTGGCAATGGTGTTCCAGCAGCAGTTGCCAATGCTAAGGTTACACCAGCCCCCAATGGAGGACACTTTGCCGATATTTCGTTCACCGCTCCAACACAAAATCAGGCAGGCGCAACACTGTCTGCATTGTCTAAAATAGATATTTTTAGAGGAGAAGAACTAGTGAAAAGTTTTGCAAATCCCACACCGGGAACTACTTTAAACTATACCGATAGCAATGTGCCAAACGGCAAAACAACCTATAAAATTACACCTTTTAGTGCCGACGGAGAGGGTGCTTCTACCGAAATAGATACCTTTGTGGGGATTGATATACCTGCTGCCGTGCCAAAACTAAGCTTTACTTATGCTAACGGAAAGGCACATATAACATGGGAAAAGGTGGCTACGGGTGCGAACGGAGCATACGTAAACCCTGAAAACATTACCTATACGCTGCGACGTGGTAAGGCTACCGAAATAGCAAAAAACCTGAAAAGCAACACATTCGAGGACACTCCACCTGCTCAAGACGAACAAGAAGCATTGGCATACGTGGTTTCTCCGGTGAACGAAGCTGGCGAAGGAGAACGCACTTACTCTAATATTGTTGTTACAGGAAAGCCTTATAAGCTGCCCATAAACGAATCGTTTGCTAACGGAAAGCTATCTTACTTCTGGTTGGTAGACTACAATAAGCGTAGCAGATGGACGCCTTTCCACGACGAATCGAGCTATTCGCAAGACGGAGATGGTGGATTTGCTGGTTTCACACCTATGGTAGAAGGCGAATGGTCGGTATTAGAAACAGGCTTAATAGACCTTAATCAGGCTACCGACCCTATGATATCGTTCTACTATAAAACCCATCAGAACTCGGAAGATGTATTTAATATATGGGTATCAAAGGACTATGGAACTCCCGAAAACATTGCTACCATAGACTTAGACAATACTAATTTGCGCGAATGGATTAAGGTAGAGCTTCCTCTAAAGAAGTTTGTGGGGGCTAAATTCGTACAAATTGGATTCGATTATAAGGGCACAGCCTACAACAGTAATATATATATAGATAATGTGAAAATATTCGATCGCAAGGCGAACGACCTATCTATAAAAATGAAAGAGGCACCCGGAAAACTGCGAGTAGACTATGCTGCTAACGTAACTGTTGCGGTTTCGAACAACGGTTCTACACCTGCAACAAACTATAATATAGCTGTTTACAATGGCGAAACACAGTTGGCTACAGCAAAAGGAAACACCATTGAACCAGGAAAAACTGCCGAAACAACACTCACATTCATGCCACAACGCAACATTGGCAATGCGGTTAATCTATATGCACGCATAGAAGGCAATGCCGACGAGGACCCAACAAACAACGTTACCGACACCGTTAGTTTGCAAGTGGCATATCCTGTGTATCCAACAGCTAAACAACTGAAAGCCACTGCCGGGGCTAAAAACACCCTAACATGGGTTGCTCCCGATGCACAACGCACCACAGACGAGGCTGTTACAGAGAGTTTTGAAACCTATCCAGACTTTACTCGCACTGCAATAGGCGACTGGTTGCTATACGATATGGACAATCACACCGTGTATGGATTTAACGAAAGCACCTTCCCGGGTATGGGAGAACGACAAGCTTGGACGGTTTTCAACTATGCGGCAACCACTCCTGCCAGTGGCGAAGCATGGAAAGGACACACCGGAAACAAGGTTCTTATTGCCTTCGGAGCACCATACGCCATAACAGAAAACTGGCTGGTGTCGCCCGAACTACCGGGTAAGGCTCAAACAATAAGTCTCTGGGAGAAAGCATTCAACGGCACAAGCAGCGAAACTTATAACGTTCTCTACTCAACAGAAACCTTCAATCGTGCCGACTTTAAGGTGCTAAAAGAAAAGCACGTTGTGCCTACATCATGGACAAAGTCGGAATATGCACTGCCAGAAGGCACAAAATATTTTGCCATCGTGGCATCGAGCACAGACGGATATGCTACACTCATAGACGATATAAACTATCTTCCAGCATCGTCGGCAGCCCTTCAGTTGTCGCTTGTGGGCTATAACATCTATCGAGATGGCATAAAAGTGAACGCCACACCCGTACCAACCACACAGTTTACCGACGAAGTGGGCGGTGCACACACCTACAACGTAACTGCCGTTTACGACAAAGGCGAAGCCCGTTTCTCTAATTCGGCAGAAGTAACCACAGCCGATGGCATAACAGAAGTGTCGGCAAACGAACACGAAACCAATGCAGATGCTCCACGTTACGACATCTCTGGACGTCGTGTAAACGCCAACTACAAAGGCATTTACATAACAAAGGGCAAGAAGCATATAGCAAAATAAGCCATAACAGTGCTGCAATGGAGTAGGAAAAAGTAGCCAGCCATTTGCAAAATTGGTCTGACAGCAACGAACTTCAATTAGTTTGATGTTCCTATTCCCACATTCATAAAAAACAGAAACCACCCTTATGCTCGTTAAAAGGGTGGTTTTTGCGTTGCAAAAGTATGGTTTTTGTCGTGCAAAAAGGTGGTTTTTACATTGCAAAAAGGTGGTTTTTGTTTTGCCAACAATAAACATTCGTGGAACAACCACAGTATTAGCATTATACGAACATTACGTAACCGCAAATCGTTCGCCACGTAATTGGCAATCCGTCAGCAGCCGTAGGGGCGGATTTATCGTGCTCGCATATATGAAAACACCCACAAAATGACGAACGGAAATGTGCGTGCGTTGATGTGGAAATGTGTATTTAATAATGTGGAAATGCGTGTGCGATGAAATGAATACACATATTTAATAATGTGAAAACACGTATTCCATGAAATGAATGCATATATTTAATAATGTGGAAATACGTATTTGGTGAAATGAATGTGTGTATTTAATAATGTAAAAACACATATTCGGTTATGGAAATACACGTTTTTGGTAATGTCAGGATACGGGCACGATGAATCGGTCCCTACGCCTAACGGGGTGTTCGTTGCGCATTTCACGGATTGTTCACCACGTTATCGCAAACCGTTCGCCACGTATTTCGTGTGTGTTCGTTGCACATTTATTGGTTGAATATGATGTATTTGTAAAATAAAAAACTTTAAAAAAAATTTGACTTATCAGTTTTTTTGTTTATCTTTGCCATATATCAGAATATCTTTGTTACGGTTGTTTGCAGTGCAATAGTAAACTAAAGTCTGATGAATGTGAGCATAGAGTAATCAAAAATGCTATGATAGCTTACTTTTTAAGAGAGTTATTTAACTGCTAAATTAAGGAACTAAAAACTTTATTACAATGAAAAAAGCATCTTTATTAATGTTATTACTATTCTTTTTCTGTGGTATGCAGGCTGACGATGTGAAGCTTTTAGGCGACGACACCTATTCTTTAGCCATTTCTCCTAATGGGAAATACGTTGTAGGATATAACCCATCGAAAATCCGATCGGGGGTTGGCACAGAGAGTTTCGTGTATAATGTGGGTAGCGGAGCCCTAAAATGGATAACAACCGATAGTTCAGACGATTGGAAAACCTGTGGAATGTTTAGAGATGTAAACGATTTTGGAATGCTATGTGGGTCGGTAAAAGATTTAGAACACTATATAGATTTCTACGGAACAACCGCTCCTACCAACATAGCAGCAGTGTTTGAAGATGGAAAAATAGTGAAATTGCCTTACGGCGACTTAGATATGAGTAAAATAAAACAGCACGAAGATGGTACGTTTGCAACATCACTATCTAACGATGGCAAGGTGGTTGTGGGCTATTGCAAATGTTCTAACTTTGCATTTGCCTATCCATTGAAATGGACGTGCACAGCAAATGGCAACTGGAAAATGGAGAAGTTGGCACTACCATCGGGCTATGAATATGGTATAGCCATTAGTGTATCGGCTGACGGACGCACTATTGCAGGTTTGGCAATGGGTGGCGGACAAGCCATAGTGTGCTATTGGATAGATGGAACGTGCTATACGGTGAAGTGTAAAGACGAAGATGCCGAGCTGGCAAAGCTAAAACAGATGCGTATGATAGATATGAGCGCTAATGGAAAATACTTTATTTTTTCGCTTTCAAGCCGCTCAGACTATCGACTTTTCGAGGTAGAGAAAGGCACATACCGCATTTTGCCCACCTTTGAAAGTAACGAACAAATGCGCATACCCACAGTGGCAGACAATGGCGATGTGTTTGGCGCAATAACGTATGATGCTTTTAGCATGGGCGGAATGTCGTATAGAAACTTCTGGTACCAGTATTCGTCTAACAGAATATTCGATTTCACCTATTATCTTTACCTCTTCAATCAGCAATTAAGGTTGCCATTTCCTTTAAACTACGAGGCTCAGGCACAAGCTTTTCCTGCTGCAGTGTCGGCAGATGGCAACATTATAGCAGGTAATAAAGATGTAAATGTAGCGTCTGGACAAACTCCCAAGGCATGGATAGTGGGCGTAAGCAAACACGAAATAGAAATTCCTGCTACACCAAACAAACCCAAAGCAACATCAACAGGACTGCATAAGGTAGAACTTTCGTGGGAAATGGAAAAAGAAAAATATAAGCAACTAACACTGAAAGGATATAATGTGTATTGCGACGGCGATAAAATAGTAACCCTGAACGAACTGAAAAACGAAATGAAAGTAACATTAAACGATGTTTATGCAGGCTATCGTAAGTTCGCAATAGAGGCTATATACACCGATAAACAGGGAAAAGAATTGCTTTCGCCACGTTCAAATCCTAACGAAATAGCTATTCCAGAAAACTATTCGTTCCCACTTTTCGAGAATTTTGAGCGGAGTTCGCTACAAGCAAACTACTGGACTACAACCAGAGAATATGGCGATTTGGCTGACACCGAATGGATAGTGGCAGCCCAAGTGGGACACATGGGTACAATGGGACTAACTTCTGGTGCGTGCACACTACAACCTTATTCATCGAGAATGGTAAGTAGACCTATTGATGCAACACACGTGAACAATGTGAAATGCTCGTTTTTGGCACTTTGTAACGAAGAAAACGTACAAGGAAATAAGGAACCCGACCTAACCAAAGACACACTTAGCGTAGACTATTCTATAGATGGTGGCAAGTCGTGGAATGTGGTTAAAGAGTGGACAGTGAAAGAATTGCCACACTTAGAAGGCATTCTGACATTCGATTTAACAAAACAAGTGGCAGGAAAAGTGTTCCAAATACAATTTCGTAAACACGGAAAAGGTGGAGTAAGCTATTATTTCTATTTAGACAATATTATGATAGGGAGCGGAAATAACGTAGATGCACCCAAAGGATTTACAGGAAAAATAATAGATAACAACGTGTTTCTGATGTGGAAAAACAATAAAAACAGCTATTTGCTGAACTATCTTTTCGAACCAGAAGCACCCGGATATACGCTCGGAAACGAAGGAAACGAACTTATTGGAGCAAACAAATTCACACCAAACGAACTGACTCCATATCATGGAAAGTACTTAACATCGGTAACAACCTACCTTAATTATTACGACGATGTGGACGAAGAGAAAGGCATTCATGCGGCAGTTGTGGTGTTTGAAGATGGAAAACTTGTTTGCGAACAAGAGATAGAAAACATTAGTTTCAACGAAAATATAACCCAAAAACTTAATAAGCCCATCAAAATAGACGGTTCAAAAGAACTAATTGTAGGTATTAAAATACACGATTACGATGCCGACCAGATACCTCTAACCTACGAAAGCTCCACATATTTCGTAGCCGGAAAAAGCGATATCTACTCTGAAGACAACGGTAAAACATGGCAAACAGTGCACGACTTTTATGGAAACGACACAGAAAAAGGCTCTTGTTGCTGGCGAATAACAGGTAATATAACCGATAACCCAGACGATGTTGTAGAACAAGAAGACGATGGACTTGTTGGGTATAACATCTTTCGAAATGGCATTCAACTGAATAATACCTGCATTCCTTGCGAATCTACACGCTACATAGATAGAAAACCAATCGACAAAGCAGAATATATCGTTGTGGCATACTACAACGATGAGCGAGAATCAACACCAACAATACCATTCGTTGCCAATTTAACCAACGAAATAAAACCAGTAATAAACAAATCAATTCTAACAATAAACAAAAACGAAATAAAACTAAATGCAAAAGGAAAACTGAGTCTATACTCTGTAAACGGACAGTTAATAGCCAAAGAAAAACAGGGTACCATTCAGTTAAAAGGCATTCCATCAGGCATTTACATAGTATTAATAGAATATAATAACCAAAAACTAACACAGAAAATAATTATCAACAACTAAAAGAAAAATAGATAATCAATAACAAAAAAATGGGGCACGTTTGCTTTGTGCCCCATAAAAGTTTCTACTAAAATACAAAATGCTCCTCCTATATAATACCAAATGTCCTCCTATATAATGCAGAATGTCCTCCTATATAATGCAGAATACCCCCCTATATAATATAATGTGTAAAACAACTTCGCCTGTTAATGAAACTAAAAATATAGCATCTGCTTATCTTTTTTCTTAGAAAAGTTTGGTGGTTATTATTTTTTGTTATACCTTTGCACTCGCTTTTACGGCAA
>ERZ773037.1279-NODE-1279-length-13183-cov-31.877971_pt1 | contig 13183 bp, 3 predicted proteins | sample MGYA00511466_ERZ773037 | MGnify/ENA primary metagenome ERZ773037 (study PRJEB29015, sample SAMEA2738146) | human oral metagenome | biome: human oral; feature: human-associated habitat; material: saliva | place: China | collected 2202 ... | reverse complement strand
TAAGTTTTTCTGGATTTGCTACTACAGTCTTATCTGCTGGTTTAACGATGTCGTTACCTGCATTTGGTTTCTTAGTATCTTCAACAGTACGTACTAATTCTTCTACAGGAATAACTTGTGTTTGACCTTCTGGAGTTGAAACTTTAGCATTTCCTTTGTCATCAACTACTACAATTGAGTTTGGATTTACAGCTTCAACTGCTGCTTTAATCTTCTCCTTCTCAGCATCTGTCAACTTAGCAGGATCATTTACAACTACTTTATCCGCTGGTTTAACGATATCGTTACCTGCTTTTGGATCATTTGCTGTATCTGCAGTTTTCACTACTTGCTCAGGAGTGATGATTTCTTTGTGTCCATCTGGAGTTGTAACAGTAACATTTCCATCTGCGTCTTGAGTGATTTCTTTAGCATCTGGATTTACTTTCTTAACAGCTTCTAAGATCTTAGCTTTTTCATCATCTGTTAAAGCACTTGGATCGTTTACAAGAACTTTATCAGCCGGAATATTCACGTCACCTACAGCTTTAATAGCCGCTTTATTTGACTCTTCAATTCCATCAACAGCTTCTGATGTTTTAGCTGCATCTACAGATTTCTTAGCTTGATCTGCGATTGCATCTACTTGAGCTTTAAGATCTTCTTTAGCTTTAGGAGTCAAGTCGTCGCGAGCGTCAATTGCTGCTTTTTTAGCTGTTGCTTCTTCATCAATTGCTTTACGAGCATTTGGCTTATCTTCTACAACAGGTACAGATTTTTCAATTTCACCTTCAGCTTCTTTTTGAAGTTGCTTAACTTCTGCATCTGTTCCAGCTTTATCGATTTCTTCCTTAGCTTCTTCTGCTAGAGCTTTAGCTGCATCTGCTGCAACTTTCTTCTCATCATCTGTAGCATCTGGAGTGTTAGCAATATCTTCCAATTGTTTTGCTAATTTATCTTCGATGGCTTTCTTAGCTGCTGGTTTAGCTTTGGCTTCTGGATTTACAGCTGCAACTTCATCTACACCTGTTTTCTTAGCTGCATCTACTGCTGCTTGAGCTTCTGCTGCTTTTTCTGGTGTCTCTGCATTAGCTGGTTGATCGTTGATTGCATCTGTTGCTTCCTTAGCTTTATCTTGAGCTTCTTTCTTAGCTGCGTCTTTTTCTTCTTTCGTCAAATCTGGACGAGCGTCGATGGCTGCTTCTTTCTTAGCTAATTCATCTGCTACTGCCTTCTTAGCTGCTTCTTTGGCTACTGGGTTAACTTTCGCAATGTCACCTGTACCAGTTTCTTTAGCTGCGTCTACTGCTGCATCTGTTGGTGCTGCATCTACTGCTGCTTTAGCTTTATCAGCGGCATCTTTAGCGGCATCTTTAGCGGCTTTCTTCTCGGCATCAGTTAAATCTGGACGAGCGTCAATTGCTGCTTCTTTAGCTTTAAGTGCATCGTCAATGGCTTTCTTAGCTGCTGGTTTCTTAGCCGCTTCTGGATTTACAGCTGCAACTTCATCTACACCTGTTTTCTTAGCTGCATCTACTGCTTTTTGAGCTTCTGCTGCTTTTTCTGGTGTTTCTGCGATAGATGGTTGATCATTGATTGCATCTGTTGCTGCTTTAGCTTTATCTTTTGCTTCTTTCTTAGCTGCTGCTTTTTCTTCGTCAGTTAAGTCTGGACGAGCATCGATGGCTGCTTCTTTCTTAGCTAATTCATCTGCTACTGCCTTCTTAGCTGCTTCTTTGGCTACTGGGTTAACTTTCGCAATGTCACCTGTACCAGTTTCTTTAGCTGCGTCTACTGCTGCATCTGTTGGTGCTGCATCAATTGCTTCTTTAGCTTTATCAGCGGCATCCTTAGCGGCGTCCTTAGCAGCTTTCTTCTCGTCATCAGTTAAGTCTGGACGAGCGTCAATGGCTGCTTCTTTAGCTTTAAGTGCATCGTCAATGGCTTTCTTAGCTGCTGGTTTCTTAACTGCTTCTGGATTTACAGCTGCAACTTCATCTACACCTGTTTTCTTAGCTGCGTCTACTGCTGCATTGCTTGGTGCTGCATCAATTGCTTCTTTAGCTTTATCAGCGGCTGCTTTAGCTTCATCCTTAGCGGCTTTCTTCTCTTCATCAGTTAAATCTGGACGAGCGTCAATGGCTGCTTCTTTAGCTTTAAGTGCATCGTCAATGGCTTTCTTAGCTGCTGGTTTCTTAACTGCTTCTGGATTCACTGCAGTAACTTCATCTACACCTGTTTTCTTAGCCGCATCTACTGCATCTTGAGCTGTTTTAGCTGCTGTTGGTGTAGTTGCTGTATCAGGTTGTTCATTGATTTTCGCTAATTGTGCATCAGCTTTATCTTTTGCTTCATTCTTAGCTGCTGTTTTTTCTTCATCAGTTAAGTCTGGACGAGCATCGATTTCTTTATTTTTAGCTGTTAACGCATCATTAATTGCTTTCTTAGCTGCTTCTTTTGCTACTGGAGTTACATTTGCAACTGCTGTAGTTCCATCTGCTTTAGCTTTATCAACGGCTGCATTTGTAGTTGCATTATCAACTGCTGCTTTTGCTACATCTGCTTGCGCTTTTGCTACTTCTTTAGCTTTAGTTTTCTCTTCTGGAGTTAAATCTGTGCGAGCATCGATTTCTTGGTTTTTAGCTGTTAGCGCATCGTCGATTGCTTGTTTAGCTTCCGCTTTCTTAGCTGCTACTGGATTTACAGCTTTAACATCTGCTACACCTTTATCTTTTGCACCATCTACTGCTGTTTGAGCTTCTGCTGCTTTTTCTGGTGTTTCTGCGATGTCTGGCTGTTTGTTAATAGCGTCTGTTGCTTCGTTTGCTTTATCTTGAGCTTCTTTCTTAGCTGCGTCTTTTTCTTCTTTCGTCAAATCAGTACGAGCGTCGATTGCTTTTTCTTTCTTAGCTAACTCATCAGCGATTGCTTTCTTAGCTGCTTCTTTAGCTACTGGATTTACTTTCTTAAGTTCATCTCCAATTTTTCCTGCTGCAGTATCAACATCCGCATTAGTTTTTGCTGCATCGACAGCTTCCTTAGCTTTATCAGCTGCTGCTTTTGCTGCTTCTTTAGCTTTAGTTTTCTCTTCTGGAGTTAGATCTGGACGAGCATCGATTGCTTTGTTTTTAGCTGCTAACGCATCGTCAATCGCTTTCTTAGCTTCATCTTTCTTAGCAATTACAGGATTATCTGTTTTAATCTTGTCAGTTCCTGCTTTTTCTACTTTATCTAACTCAGGTTTAGTTGTAGCATTAGAGTTAGCAATATCTTGAAGAGCTTTAGCTTTATCTGCATTTACTTTCTCGATTGCTTTATCTTTTTCTTCTTTAGTTGCTTCTGGGTTATTGTTAATAGCCTCAATTTGCTTCTCAGCTGCTTTATTAACCTCATCGATAGCTGGTTGTTTGTCTAGAGTTACAAATTCTGACAATGGTTTTTTATCTGTAGAACCGTCTGTGTATGTTACTACAAGATTTCCTTGGTCATCTTTTGTTACTGAGGCAATCTTAGCCTTAGCATCTGCAGCATCTACAGTTTTACCTTTTTTGTCAGCTAAGTTAGCATCATCATTGTTATTAGAGTACTCAATTTGTAGTTTTTCTTTGATTTTCTCTAATTCTGCTTCTGTTACGTTAGCTGGATCTGTTACAGCAACTTTTTCAGTTGGAGCTGCAATGTCATATTTAGATGTTTGGTTTTTAACGATGAACTCAACATATCCTGGTTTTTGTTGGCGTACTGCATCGTCAGTTGAAGCATCAATGTTCTGATCCTCTGGTAATGATCTTGCATTATCATTGTCATTAGCAACAACAAAACTTGTCCATTTGTTTGGAGCTGTAAGTGTTGTAACACCTGTCATCTTGATAGTTGCTGTTCTCTTATCGTCAGATACTGTTCCTTCGCCATTTGTAACTACATCGTTATCAATCTTACCTGTTGTAAATCCATAACCTGCAGTGTTATCATTTCCAACACCACCTGGTCCACGTAGGTACAAATCTTTAACTTCTGCATCATCTGAAGCTTTGAATGTTAAGTCAGTATTTTCACCAGTATAAACATAGATTTGTTTCTTATCTGGGTTTGAGTATGGAAGTTCTACTGTTGGTGCTGGGTTTGTACGTGCAAAGTCAGTTAATGGTTTAGTATCTTTAGAACCGTCTTTATAGGTTACTACAACATTGTTTCCATCTTTTGTAATAGATTCAATACGATCATCTTGATTTTCTACTTCTTTACCTTTTTTATCAGCTAGATTTTTATCTGGGTTTTCAGTAGAGTATTGAATTTTAATATTTTTCTTAATCTCATTAAACTCAGCTTCTGTGACATTATTAGCATCCACTACAGGAACTTTTGTTTCTGGAGTTTTAATGTCATATTTTGCTGTTTGAGCTTTTAGTTTAATAGTGAATGAACCTGGGTCTTTCGCATATGAATCACTAGTTGCAATATTAGAAAGTTCTCTTCCATCAGTATCTGTTGCTGTTGCATAACGAGTTACAATTTTAAGTTCTTGATTTGGTTCTTTAGGGAAGGAACTTGCAGGAATTCCAGAGTTATCTTTTGAAATGTTCCCTTGAATTTTTACGATAGCAGGATTCTCAGCTGTCGCTACTGTTTCAGTAGAAATTTTTTCAACTGTTGTATTGAACTCATTATTCAATACATTTGGATTTGATGCATCTTTAACTGGCGATTCATTATTTCCACCACGTAAAACGTTTGCTGATGCTATTTTTCCTGAATCATCTGTAAATTTAATAGGAATTTCAAAGTCTTCATTGGCATACACGTAAACGTCTTTTTTACCGTCTACTGAGTATGGAATTTCAACTGTTGGAGCTTCGTTAGTACGTGCAAATTTAGTTAATGGTAATGTATCTGTAGATCCATCTTTATACGTTACCACCATATTGTTATCTACTTTTGTAACAGATTTAATTTTAGTATCTTTGTCATCAACATTTTCGTTACGTTTTGATACTAAGTTAGCATCTGTATTTTTTGCAGAATAGTGAAGTTTGATATTGGCATTGTTTTCACCAACTAGTTTCTTAAACTCTGCATCTGTTACGTTATTAGCATCAACTACTGGGAACTTAGCAGATTCTTCTGCCGGTGTTGTAACATCATACTTTTGAGTTTGAGGTTTAAGCATGACACGGAAAGCGTGGTCATTAGCAGCATCCTTTCCAGAACCAGCAAATTTTGTTCCTTCAACATCTGTAACTGCTACATAACGCCAACCTAGAGCTAGCCCCTGTGGAGTTTCTCCTCTAGTCGCTGCGTCTAGTCTATCTTGTGATAAATTATCTACTGCCTTCGGAGTACCTGAGTATGTGATAACCGCTGGTGTCGCGTCCGATGCTGGTGTTTCAGTTTTAAACTCGTTTGCTGTATATCCATACTGGGTATTGATTTTATCAGTCTCACCGTCTACAGGTTTGAAAGCATTGCTTCCCCATTGTTCCAGTGTGGCTTTTGCAACCTTATCCGAATCATCTTTGATTTTAATATTGAAAGAGTTTTCTTCTGCACCATAAACATAAATTTCTCGGTTAGCTGCATCTGAGTATGGAATTTCTACAGTCGGAGGCTCGTTTGTACGTGCCACATCTGCAACTGGAGTGGTGTCTACTGAACCATCTTTATAGGTAACAGTAACTGTTCCATTTTCAACAGTGATTCCGTTTTCTGCTACTACTGTATTTTTATCTGCTAAGACTTCCCCTCTGTGAGACGCTAGTCGAGCATCTTGTGTAGTTGCAATATCAGAATATTGAATCTTAATTTTTTCTTTAATTTTGGCAATATCTGCTTCAGTTAAGCTATCAATATTTGAAACAGCAATCTTATCAGCATTTGATTCTGGCAATTTGATGCTATATTTGTATGTTTGAGATTTAACAACTAGTCTGAAATAACCCAAAGCATTTTTCCCTGATGTTTTTTCAATTTTTGCTCCTGCATCATCATAGACCTGTAAATATCTATCTCCTAGTCCCGCATGTTGACTTTCTTGTTTTGTATAAGCAGGTAGTTTTTTAAACTCTTCGTTTGGTTTTCCGGTAACTCTAACCGGCGCCGGTCCTTGCGTTGCATCTAAAATTGAATGATAAGTCCAACCCCAACCGTCTATTTCTTCAGCTTCAAATGGATCATCTACCTTCTTACTTTTGTTCAAGAACTGACCACTGCCACCTTTAACACCTGCTTTAGTAATCTTCCCTGCTGTCGAATTTACAGTAATATTAACATTTGCATCTTCTTCGTTATAAAGATAGATTTCTTTTGTAGAGTCATTAGAAAACTCCATAGTATAGCTTATGCTATCTAAAGTCTTTGTTGTTTCTGTACGTAACGCATTCTCTTTATCCATCTCTTTACCGTTACGTGGGTCATTAGATCCTGTATTTTCGATTGAGTTAGAATCAGATTTTGGTTCAGTGTTTTCTGCTTTTTTACCTACAGTTGGTTGCCCGTTAGTAGTGTCTACTTTCGGAGCTTCTTTTGGTTTGTTTTTTAACCCTGAACTAACAAACATCACTAGTTTCTGATAAGCCGTTGTCAATTCATCTTGAGTAGTTGCAGAAGCGAGTACAGACTCAGCAGAAGCCAATTTACCATTCAAAAGAGCAAGACTTTCCTCTGTTTTATTAGCATACTTGCCTGCAGAAAGTTTTGATTTAACTTCTGAAATATAGCTTTCAAGTTGGGTCTTGTCCAAAGCTGGAGTTGCTGGCTGAGCAGTAGCTGTGTCTCCAGGTTGGATTTGATCCGCTTGAACAGATACAGCTCCATTACCTAAGAACATGAAGAGAGCAGCGACCGCTACACTAGCCGCCCCAAAACTATATTTACGGATCGAGTAACGAGTGACCTTCTCACGGTGCAGACGTTCAACACGACTCATAGATGGTTTGTTTTCCATTATTTTCTTTTCTCCTTTTGTGAGGTTAATTAATTTGATTTCCACATGACACCTGTATGTAGAGATCTACAATTCACATTTTATCTTATTTTCAATATATATGCAAATGATTTGATTTAAAATTTTCGCAAAAAAAAAAAGCGTTTTGGGAAAGTAAGGAATTTTCAGATAAATTAGTTTTGTATATTTTCTTGTTTTTGTAAATAAATAATTCACATGTTTTTATAACAAATTTGCTTTTGTTTTAATTCCATCCATAAAGATAGCGCATTCATATAGGATTGGTAGTAAAATAAATAAGTTTGATGGGTGAAACAAACTATTTTTGCACTGCATAAGAAAAAATTATCCGTAAAAAATATGAACCAAAAATAAAACATGCTACCTCATTTCGGTAACATGTCATCGTTTTCTACTTACAACAAGTCCTCAAACTCAGCCACGGTCATTCCCAATTGATGGCTAGCAACCTCGGAAGTCAGAAGACCTTGACGTACTAGATTTACTAGCATAGACAAACTTCCTTCAACTTTTCCTCGTTCAAGTCCACGCTCTAAACCTTGTTCAATACCTTCTGCACGACCACGTTCCAATCCCTGTTCAATACCTTCTGCCCTAGCAGTTTCCAAGGCATAATCATGTGCTAACAAGGCTTGTTCTTCACGCATACGTAGTTGACTAAACATTTTCCTGTCCTCCTCGGACCAGCTCTTGTAGTCCAGCAGTTGGTCTGCTTGGCTGATGGCTCGCTCAGGTTGCTGGGTAAAGGGTTTATTCCCGAAAAACTCCAACCACGGCTTGCGAATCCTATCTTTGCTGGTTTCTCTGTATTTTTAGGTCTTATTTATGATGGTCTTTCAATAGCTCCTCAAACTCAGCCACGGTCATGCCTAATTGATGGCTGGCAACTTCAGGTGTTAGAAGACCTTGACGTACTAGATTTACTAGCATAGACAAACTTCCTTCAACTTTTCCTCGTTCAAGTCCACGCTCTAAACCTTGTTCAATACCTTCTGCACGACCACGTTCCAATCCCTGTTCAATACCTTCTGCCCTAGCAGTTTCCAAGGCATAATCATGTGCTAACAAGGCTTGTTCTTCACGCATACGTAGTTGACTAAACATTTTCCTGTCCTCCTCGGACCAGCTCTTGTAGTCTAGCAGTTGGTCTGCTTGGCTGATGGCTCGCTCGGGTTGCTGGGTAAAGGGCTTATTCCCGAAAAACTCCAACCACGGTTTGCGAATACTATCTTTGCTGGTTTCTCTGTATTTTTTTAATTCCAAGAATGCCATCTTAACCAAATGGTTTTCTTGACCGTTACTTGTGATGGTTAAGACTTCACCCGTCGTGTCCTCTCGCATGCTGAAACTGTGGAAAGCCAAGTCATCTGAGAAGTAATTACTATCGACAATAGCAATAGCGTATACTGGGGCAATGTGTTTGTAGCTCTGGTGAGTATCACCTTCACGCTGACGAATTTTTTCTAGGTTTTGATTGACCTGACTGCACAAATAAGCCCACAGGCGATTGATGAAAAAATTCTGATGATGGACTTGTATTTCGATGATAACTTGTGTGCCGTTGTCCAATTCTGCCAAGACGTCTATACTGGTATAGAAATCCTGGGCCGAGTACGGCAGGGAAGGCAAGACGTGAATATTGCTCCCTTCCAAAATGGTTACATTTTTGGCTGGTAAATCCAACATATCGCGAATAAATTGACAAGTGATTTCTGGATTGCTGAAGATTTTCTTAGCAACCAAGTCATTGGTTGGGCTGATGCCCGGATGTCTTAAAGTCATCCATTTCCTCCTTCTATTATACCATATTTTTAAATCTAATTTTGCTAGATTCGATGGTTCTATCTATTTATTCGAAAAGGAAATGAATTGTGAGGATTTTTATCTCGTTTCAACTAAAATATGAGCTTGATCAATCAGCTGTCCATCAACAGTCAGATTCAGATAGAAATCCAAGGTCTTATCAGCAGCAAAATACAGGGTTGGTATGCACAAATCTTTTTTACTTTCCCCTGCTTGGAATTGAAGGATTTGAATCTCGTCCTGATAGGCGACACCATGCACACCAGTCCCCGGTTGAACCGAAATCTTAGCTTCCAAAGGAGTATGACTTTCGCTACGTTCAATCCTAAAATGAAGAGTCTCTCCCTTTGTCACAGCTAGACTTTTTTCTGCAAATGCTAGCCCCTGAACAACTTCTGTTTTTGATAAGCTAGGAGTTTTATAGAGTGAAATCTTGGTCAATACAGGCATAGATTGTGCCTCTGTAATTATCACGCGCACCTTCTGTGCCTCTACTAGCGGACCTCGCAAGAGACGCTTATGACCAACGGTGAAGCCCCTACCAAATTCCTGCCAGACGCCATCCACCTCTACTTGCACATGAAAAGCAGCGATTCGTTGCCCTAGCTTCAAATCTTCTCTTAACTCAAGCACATCGAAAGTTTTAGGTGACCCTAACTCAAGTTCTAACTGGATTGGCAAGCCTACGTCGCTTGCCCAAGAGCTAGTCTCAAGGCCGTCTGTCAGATGATGACAGCCAAAGGCTGCGGAAAAAGCTGGACCAGATACCTTAGCTCCCAGAGCCAAATCTTCCCTATAGAGTTCGTCACGATAAGCTGCAAATTCATAGAGACGCTTGATATCCTTATCGTCAAAGAGACCATCTTGATTCGGCGGAATATTGAGTAATAGTGGAGTTCCCCGACCCACCGAGTGAAAGTAGATTTCGACCAACTCCTCGAGAGACTTAGGATCCTGATCCTCATGGTAGAACCAGCCTGGCCGGATGGAAACATCTGCCTCTCCGATTGAAAAAATCGTGCCCGAGGGATCTCCGTGCTGAAGATAGTCCAGCTCTGCTTCTGTTCCTAGTTTGTCAGGATTCACCTTTTGCCATAGAGGATCACCTGCATACCCTCGTTCATTGCCAATCCAGCGGATACTGGTGCCTTCTGTTGAAAAAATTAAGCAATCGCCCTGCAGTTCACGAATGGTTTCAAACCATTTTTCAAATTCATAATTGACCTTTTGAGCGCCCTCTCCTCTGGCACCATCCATCCAGACCTCAGCAAATTTCCCTCCATTTCCATAGGCAGGATTTGATAAGATTTCCTTCAGCTGAGCCAGATAATAGGCATTATAGTCCGCTTCTCGGTCCACATGATAGAGGGGGCTGTGGGCATCCCACGGTGACAGGTAGACCCCCATATCCATATCAAATTCTGTAGCAGCTTGGGATACTTCAAGGAGCAAGTTCCCCTCTACATTCCTCCAAGGACTGGCCTTGACCGAATAATCCGTATAAGCTGTCGGATAGAGGACAAAGCCATCGTGGTGCTTGACCACCAAAATCAACTTCTTAAAGCCCGTTTCCTTGAGCACGCGAACCCATTCACGCGCATCTAACCTTGTCGGGTTAAAGCGTTCAGGATCCTCCTGACCTGTCCCCCATTCCTGATCATAAAAGGTATTGGGTCCAAAATGGATAAAGGCTGCTAATTCATCCTCTAAATACGCTAGTTGAGCCTGACTAGGCAAGGGGCCATGCGGTTTTACTTCTCTTACCATACTACTTCCTATCTACATTTTTCTTTACTTTTTTGGCATGTACTTGCAATTCTGTTAACGCTAGTGGATTTACCAAGTTTTCAAATCGAAGACGAAGGGCATAGGTTTCTACCTTGTCAAATTCAAAACGAAGCTCCTCATCCTTGTCGCTTGAAACTTTTCGGATAGCTGATACAGGTCGCCAATTCTCCTCTTGTTTGAGCAGAGAATCCTTATCCAAATGGTTAGGAGTCCGAGGCAAGCTAGGCTCATTCCCTATGTAATAATCAATAAAGGTCGGCTCAACAGCCACATATTCTTGATTTTCAACATAATACAAGGTCAGGTTATCCACAAATCGAGGTTTTAAAATCCCTGCATCTCCAAAAAGAATGCCCACGCTGGCTTGCTCTGACTTGGCAATCCAAGTATTGGCTGTCGATTTTTTCCGAGCAATGACCTTGTCATTGAGGTAAGAGGCTGGGTGATTTGGCTCTGAATGAGAAGCAAAAACCAGAGGCAGGTTGGACCCTGTCCACTGATTGGAAATAACTTCTCCATCTACACTGGCATCTGTCACATGAATGGTGACTGTTGCTGGCAACTCACAGCCCACTACCTGTCCTGTAAGAATACATTCTCCTACCTGAGCATAGATTTGAGGATCTAGTTCATCCCAAGTCACCTTGGCCGTATCTCGTCTGCCATCTGATAAGACTAGCTTGACTCGGTTTGGTAAGTGTGGGACTTCCTTGACAAGCGTCCAGACCCTTTCAGGCTCAATAGCGCAAATCCCTTGGACACAAACCTGAGCAGAAGCCTTTAAATCCAGACCCTCTAGCTGACCAGATACCGTAAACTCATGAAAGCTTGCCATATCTTCTTCGGAGATTGCCTCCCAAACAACCTTGACTCGTTTTGCATCGCCAGACTCATAGTCCACCAAGACTGAAGATGGCAGCTGTGGATAAGTCCCCTTATCTGTATACAAGCGAAGTGGTCGTACAGAAACTGCCTGACCTAGTGAGCTATTTTCTTCGACCTGCAAATGAGTTTGATAGGTCTTCCCTTGATAAATAGCACTGATAACCAAGTCCCCTGCAGACAAGCAATGAAGCACTCCCTGCTTGATAATGGCGTGGGCACTACCACTCGTCTCCCAAATCACTTCACTATTCCCCACCTTGTTCACAGGGTTATCCACAGTTTGTGGATAAAGTCCAATAGCTGGGGAAGCCCCTTCTTGTAATCCTGCCTGCTTGTCCACTCGAATCTCAAACAAGCGCTTATTTTTCACTGGCTGGCAAGCCAAAGCCTCTCCCACTAAGATATCAAAACTTGCTTGCTCCAGCCCTCTGGCACTGGCCTTTACTCTCACTTGACCTACCTGCTCCAAGCTCTGAACCAAAAGTACACCTCTGCCATGAAAGGCTTTCCTCTTAAAACGACCATTTTTCTGAGCCTTGTAACGTTCACGACTGGCCTGCCTGCCATTATCCACACCTACAATGCGAGCAGGACCCTCAATTTTAAAATGAATCTGATTGGAAGCAGTCGGCACCCAATTTCCATCCTTGTCCAATACATCAAAATAGAGATAAAGGAGGTCTTGCCCATCTGGCTCCAGTTTTGTTTTCTCGGCATGAAGCCCAATCTTAGCAGGCTTACCTGCAGTCACCACCCTATCTTCTGCCACAAGCTGACCTTGACGGTCATAAGCCACAGCACACAATTCTCCCGGTTGATAAGCCAAACGCCATTCGAGATAGAGTTGGTCAAAACCTTCTCCCTCTTGGTATTTTCGACCGTCTGAAGTCCATTTCCCCTGAAAGGTCTTCCTACCTTGGGATTTTTCATTGAGAAATAGCTCTACAGAACGGGCATTTGAATACACTCGAACAGGGATATCCCCATACTTATCCACAACTTGTTGATAACTCTTGTGGATTTCCCAATTCCAGTGGGGCAAGATATGAACCATGGGGTGCTGATTTACGTCCAACCACTGACTTTGATAGAGATAATAGTCATTTTTAGGAATCCCTGCTGTGTCCACAATCCCAAAATAAGAACTCTTGACAGGCGTGTCATTTTGATTGTGCCAAGGAGTCGGCTCACCGATATAGTCCACTCCTGTCCAGATAAACTGACCCGCATAGTCTAGCCGATTCCTATCTGCTATCCAAGAAGTCGTCGCTGTCTTCCCCCAAGGAACCCGATCATTGCCATAGTCTGACTGTTCAAAATTCCGAACGTGGCGATTATCCCCAACCCATTCCTTATCTGGTCGAAAATAGCTGTCACGAGTCCGTGTAGCCGATGAGGTTTCAGACCCACAAAGACGCCACTTAGGATGTCTTTTGCGAATCCCATCAATATTGTCTTCCGAGTAATTTAAGCCCACCACATCCAACAAATTGGCTATCTTTTCATGACCTCCAGACCCATCTCCAAAGCGGAACTGATCCATTCCCATGGTCACAAAACGGCTATCATCAACCTCCTTAACTCTTTCTAGCAAGCGTTTGATCGTCCTCAATGAATGAGAATCGCCATTTGCTTCGCTGACTTCATTTCCCAAGGACCACATAAAAATCGATGGATTGTTCTTGCCACGCTCAATCATAGTACGCAAATCATAATCTGACCAGAAATCGCCTGCTTTCGCTTCTGGATGAGTCGCTTCTTCCTCAA
>ERZ773037.1278-NODE-1278-length-13187-cov-4.285562_pt1 | contig 13187 bp, 12 predicted proteins | sample MGYA00511466_ERZ773037 | MGnify/ENA primary metagenome ERZ773037 (study PRJEB29015, sample SAMEA2738146) | human oral metagenome | biome: human oral; feature: human-associated habitat; material: saliva | place: China | collected 2202 ... | reverse complement strand
TTTCGAAATTGTAAAATTTGAGCGCTCTTCGCAAACATTTCTCCAAAAATATCAATTTGATTATTTTTTGATATTGGCTGGAATACTGGTTTTTTAACCTGTTGAGTAGGTTTGAAAGGCATTTGTTTTGGCGTGTCGTAAGCAATCTGGGTTTTTGTTTTTTTAAAATCTGGCTCTTTTTGAGCTTCTGGAAAATATGGAATTTGATATAAACTTTTGTCAGAATTGTTCATTTTTAAACCTTAAATATGATTAAATTGTATCATATTTTAATATTTTTGTCAATATTCGGTAAATTAAATTTTAAATAGTTTTTCGCAATTTTCGGTTGTGATTTTAGCAACTGCTTCAGCTGAAATTTGCCGTTTTTCTGCTAAATCTTCAACAATTAACTTCGAAAAAGCTGGCTGGTTTGGCTTTCCGCGCTTACCTTTTGGCGCTAAAAATGGTGAATCTGTTTCGATTAATATTTTTGAAAGTGGAATGCTTGCAAACATTTCAATATCTTCGGGCTTTTTTGTAAAAGTTGAAATTCCATTTACGCCAATAAATAGATCGCGCTTTAAAGCTTTATTTAAATTCTCTTTCGAATCTGTGAAAGAATGCAAAACTCCACTAATTTCACCGAATTTTGAAATTTCATCAAAAATTGGCCAAAAATCTTCAAAAGCATTTCGAACATGAAAACTTACGGGCAGATTTAGCTTTTGAGCAAGCTTGAGCTGAGCTTTTAGAATTTGTTTCTGCGCCTCACGGTTGGAATTTTCATAAAAATAATCAAGACCAATTTCACCAATGGCCACCACTTTTGGAGCTTTCGAAAGCTGTTCAAGTTCATAAACTAACTCTTCTGGGTCGTATTTTTCAGCTTCATGTGGATGAACGCCAATAGCTGCGAAAAGTTTAATTTTGCTAGAATTTTCTTCAGCAAATTTAACGCCAATTTTAGAATTTTCAAGATTTTCGCCAATACAAATCGCTTTCGAGATTTTAGAATTTTGCATATTCTCAAAAACTTCTTCTTGCGGAATTGGAAAATTTGCATCGTGAATGTGGCAATGTGAATCAATGATTTTCATTTCGTCCTTTCGAAAGTTGAAACCTCAGCATTAAAGCCGAGGTTCTGGTTATTTTTTAGCTTGATTATTTTTTGCGGCTGCGATTTTTGCGGCACGCGGGTCTTCAGTTTTAAGATAAATTTTTGGGAAAAGCAAGCCGATTTCTTCGTCGCGAATTACGCCACTACTAAAAATCGTTTGAAGCTTTTCGGCCGTATCTGGCATAAACGGTTCAAGCATTTTGCTGATTTGTAATAAACCTGACACAGAGTGCGCAAGAACTTCTGCTAGATGATTTTCTTCATCTTTATTTTCTTTTGCTTTCTTGGCAATTTCCCAAGGTTTTACACCTTCAATATATTGATTATGGGCGCGAACCAATCCCCAAATTTCATCAATCGCTTTATTGAATTCTAGAGATTTCATATACTCGTTGTAAGTATGGCGATCGTGCTCATCGCTAGGAATTTCACCAACCACGCCAGATTGATAACGCTTAACCATATTAGCTACGCGTGAAGCCAAATTGCCGAGGTCATTACCAAGTTCGTTGTTGTAGGCATTTTCGAACTTCTCCCAGGTAAAATCTCCATCATCTTGAGTTGCAATGTGCCGTGAGAAATAATACCTAAAAGCATCTAGCCCGTAATTATTGATAATTTCGTTCGGATCAACCACATTGCCAATCGATTTACTCATTTTCACACCGTTGCTTGAAATGTGGCCATGAACAAGCAGAGTTTTTGGCAAAGCTAAATCAAGCCCAAGAAGCATTGCTGGCCAGATTCCCGCATGAAAGCGTAAAATATCTTTTCCAATAACTTGCACATTTGCTGGCCAAAATTCTTGCCAGCCTGCAACATCTGGATATCCGATCACGGTTAAATAGTTTGCGAGTGCATCAATCCAAACATACATTACTTGTTCCGGATCGCCAGGAACAGGTACACCCCAAGTTAAATTCTTTTTTGGCCGTGAAATTGAAACATCTTCAAGTCCGCCTTTCAAAAAGTTTAAAAATTCTTTCTTGCGATATTCTGGCACGATTTTCATTCGGTCAGTTTCAATGGCTTCAATGATTTTTGGTGTAAATTCTGAAATTCGCAAGTAATAATTCTCTTCTGAAAGCCTTTCGAAAGGTTTTTGATGGTTTGGGCAAACGCCATGAAATTCAGTTACTTCTTTTTCAGTGTAAAAACTCTCACAACCTGTACAATACCATCCTTCGTAAGTATTTTTATAAATATATGGCTGAAGTTTCATCCAAATATATTGTGATGCTCCGACATGGTGTGAATCTGTTGTTCGAACAAAATCGGTGTAAGTTGTTTTCATTTTGTCCATCAAATTTTTGAAATTCTGAACAGTTCCGTCAACGTATTCTTGTGGAGTTAAACCATTTTCGGCGGCTTTTTCAGCAATTTTATTACCGTGCTCATCTGTTCCAACCTGAAAACGTACTTCATTTCCTTGCTGGCGCTGGTATCTCGCCCAAATATCGGCAATTAAGTAATCAAGAGCGTTTCCAATATGAGGAGCTCCATTTGCATAAGGAATTGCAGTTGTTATATAAAGTTTTTTCTTCGTCATACTGCTTATAATTATATCATAAAATTCAAATAAAAACAAAAGCCCAAGAGTTTTAGGCTTCCTGACAATAAGCTCCGCCGGATTCTAGTAAATATACAACTGCGGCCGCTCCTTTTTCTATGTTTCTCAGTACGACTGATCTATTTGATGCTAGTTCTATATTATCACACCCCATACCAACTACTACTGCAATTCTTTCGTGATCCCTAAAACTAGGACTATCTATTCTAAAGAGTGTAACATTATTGTTGACTGATGTTGTGATAATTTTAGTATTTAAACTTAAGCTCGAAGAACTATCGTTTTTATTTTTACCACTCTTAAGATCAAAACTAATATAGCTATTTAAAGGGCTATTCTCTATTGGTTCAATACTGTTATTTACTCCGTATTTTTTCTGTTCTTCATTTAGATCTGCTAGCGGTGTTAATACACTATTATTCCCCATACTTGCATCTCCTCGCCCTTTATTATTAGCTTTCCAATTGTGCAGGGCCGTCACGACCATTGCGACATCTTGCTTTCGCTGCGCGTCTCTTTGTGATCGTTGAAGTGCCGGTAAAGCCAAAAATACCATTAAAAATATTAGACCAGCTATAGTCAATACTAAAACAACTTCAATGATCGTAAATCCCTTTTTGGTTAAGTTTTGATTTTTATTGATTTTGATCGCTTTAATAACTCAATTATACTACTAATATTGTAGAAAGCAATAGCGCTTTATTTACTATAAAATATTTTTGAAATTTTAAGCCATTCTTCTATTTTAAGGTCTTGTGCTCGCAAATCTGGCGAAATCTCGCATTTTTCTAAAATTTCAGTTGTTTGCTCTTTCGAAATTGCAAGATTAGCACTCAAACTTTTGGCAATTTTTTTGCGTTTTGCAGCAAAGCCGGCTTTTACAATTCGAAAAAATTCCCTTTCAGAAATTTTGCAATTATTTTTCGAATTAAAAATTTCAATCAGATTTTGTTCGCGACTTTTCAAGACTACCACTTGTGAATCCACTTTTGGCGGCGGTGTAAATAACTCTCGTGGTACAAATTGGCCAAGTTCGCAATCGGCATAAATCTGTGATGCGATTGATAAAACACTTAAATCACCAGATTTTGCACAAATTCTCTCAGCAACTTCTTTTTGCACTAAAAGTGCGGCAATACTTGGTTTATTCTCGCTAGTGAGTAATTTTTCAACAATTTTTGAAGTAATATAATACGGTACGTTTGCGGCAACTTTATAATTTTTTGGCAATTTTGAAAGATCGAAATCCAAAAAATCCGTATTTTTTACGGTTAAATTTTTCCCTGGGAATTGCGCTGGCAGTTTTTTTGCCAAATTTTCATCAAACTCGATTGAGAGAACTTCACCATCTTTACCTGCAAATTTTAAAAGTGAAGAAGTTAAAGTTCCAAGCCCTGGGCCAATTTCAAGTACAAAATCACCATTTTTGATTTCAGCTTCTTCTGCAATTCCATCTAGAACATTCCTATCTCGCAGCCAGTGCTGACCAAGTGATTTATTATTTTTTAAGTTTGGGTTTTCGCTATTTTTGGATTTTTTCGAAAACTTTTTACCAGATTTTTGATTAAATTTCAAATTTACCACTAATACCAACCCTTTGCTTTTTTATGGGCATAAGCGTTTTGCCAGCTTCCATAGCGACCAAGTACATAAGAATTCATCCACTTAAGCTGCGTGATTGGGTTTGTTTGCCAGTCAGCTCCAGCTGAAGCCATTTTCGAACCAGGTAAAGCTTGCGGAATGCCATAAGCTCCGCTTGATCTGTTTGTTGCGTTAACTCGCCAACCAGATTCTTGACCGATAATTGCATTTGCAATTCCGTGGTCGCTTGAAGAAATTCCTGCGGCACTCAACCAATCACTGTGCGAGCCAGCTGGTAAATTCACTTTTGTGCCGATAATCTCAACTTGTTTTTTAGCCGGTTTAATTTCTGTCTCATTAATTTTTTTGCGTGAAACTTCTTTTCCATTTTGCATTTCAATTTCATAAGTTACGCTTTTCGAGCCTTTTTCTCCAGCTTCTTTTATTTCTTTGTAGCTAGAATCTTTATTCGCATCTTTAATTATTTCGGTTGAGAAAGCAACTTCTTCTTCGGTTGTAATTGTTTGCTTACCGTTTCGCCAAATTCGAAAACTCAAACCATTCGAAATTGTGGTTTTTTTATCAATTGAAATTCCATCATCTTTTGTGAGCGATATATTCTTTTCTTTCAAGAAATCTTCTACGGTTTTGCTTTGTGTTCGAAAACTTTCTGTTTTACCAAAAAGTTCAACCGAAATCTCTTTTGCTCGTGTAATTTTTAATAAGTTTGTTGTTCCATCTTCAAGAATGCTGCTGGATTGTTCGAAGGCAACTTTATCTTCATCATGAATTTTAATTCCAGATTTTTGAACAATCTGCCGTGGGGTTTGGGCGGCGGTCATTACTTTTATTTTTGAATCGCCATCTTCAATGATTACTGGTTTTGCACGATAAATATTTACACTATATTCCGCGCCTGTTAGTTCGCCGTCAAGGCTTGGCTCAACCGTATCTTCTTTCGAAAAACTAATTTTTTGCGCATTTAATGCTTCTCGAACAGTTTTTGCATTAGTTTTAAAAGAAAGTCTTTGGCCATTTTCGAAAACAGTTAAAATTTTGTTTCCTTCACCGCTAGCTTTGGCGGAATTTCGCCCAGCAATTGCAAAAATGTTTAATAAAAGTAAAAATCCAAGCGAGATAAATCCCGCAATGGTGATCTGTTTTTTATAAAAATAAATTGGTTGTAAAACTCGCATTATTAAATCTATTTTAGCAAATAAAATTTGAAAGGTCAAATTTTTAGAGCTTTTCAAGGCGTGCAAATTCAGCATTTAATTTGCGAATTTTGCCGTTTTCGAACTTAATCGCAATCGCCATTCCATCGATTTCAAGCACTTTTCCCACGCCAAAAGCTGGACTTTTTACGCGGTCACCAATTTGCAATCCTGCTTCGTCATAATAAAAATCATCAAAAGAAACTTCTTGGCTAAAATCATCTTCGTAATCATCTGAAAAATTATTCCATCCGCCAAAATCTTTTTTCGGCAATTCCAGCTCGGCATCTGTAATGAATCGGCTCGGGCTTGAATAATTCCTTTGCCCAAAAACTGCTCGCGATTCAGCATAGCTTAAAATTAATTCTTCTCTAGCGCGCGTCATCCCCACATAGCAAAGGCGGCGTTCCTCTTCTAGATCATCTTCACCTACATCAAAAACTCGGCTGTGTGGAAAGATGCCTTCTTCCATTCCAGCAAGAAATACAACCGGAAATTCCAAACCTTTTGCTGAGTGAAGTGTCATTAAGTTTACTTCGTCGCCACTTTGCGCATCGCTTGAACTCATCAGCGCTGCATCTTCCAAAAAACTTGCTAAATCTGCGTAGTTTTTCGCCTCGCTCACTAATGTAGAGAGATATTCACTGCGTTCGGTTGCTTCGTTTTCGGTTAGTTTTTCGTTCTTACCATAATTTGTCCGCTCTAAAATTCGTTCGATAATTTCACTTGGGTTACTTGAATTTTCACTTAGAATTTGACACTCTCTAAAAATTTCACCCAAATTTTCTAAAGATTTTCTCGCTCGTGATGCTAAAGTTGAAAGTTCGCTTGCTTGAAGTAGGCTTGAAATCAAATCTAAACTGTTCGAACTTTGCCAGTCCAAGAATTTTGAAAGACTCACCGCACCCAAACCGCGCGCTGGTACGTTCACAATTCGCTCAAAAGCTACACGGTCAAGCGGATTATAAATCACGCGCAAATATGCTAAAATATCTTTAATTTCCTTGCGGTCATAAAAACGTGTTCCGCCAAAAATTTTATACGGAATTTGAAAACGAATCATCGCTTTTTCGAAATTATAACTTTGTGCATTTGTGCGATAAAGAATTGCAAAATCACTAAATTTTCGTGCGCCAACAGTTTTAAAACTAAAAATCTGCCCTGCAATTTTGGCGGCTTCTTCACTTTCATCTCTTGCACTTTGCACCAAAACTGGCTCGCCCTTACCTAGCTCAGTGAAAAGTTTCTTATCTGTTCGGTTGCGATTTTTCGAAATCACATTGTGTGCAGCATTTAAAATATTTTCAGTTGAGCGATAATTTTGTTCTAATTTTATCACTTTTGCGCCTTTGTAATCGCGTTCGAAATTTAAAATATTCGTAAAATCTGCCCCACGCCAAGAATAAATACTCTGCCAATCATCGCCGACCACGCAAATATTTTGATCAGTATTCACAATCATTTTAATAATCGCATATTGCGCGGCGTTCGTATCTTGATACTCGTCAATCAAAATATGCTTAAATTTATTTCGCCAAAATTCACGAACTTCTTTATTTTGTTGAAGTAGTTTTACCGTTTCGAAAAGTAAATCGTCAAAATCTAAAGCGTTAGCTTTGTTTCGTTCTTCTTCATAACGCAAGAAAATTTCAGCCACTTTTTGTTCGAAACCCCAATTTGCACCATTCGAAAATTCTTCGGCCGTTAAAAGCTGGTTTTTAGCGTTCGAAATTGCGCTTGAAACACTTTGTGGCTTTAAGCTTTTTTCGTCGATTTTTAGATCTTTCATTATTTTTTTAATTAAACTTCGGCGATCATCTTCATCATAAATCACGAAATTATTTGCGACCCCGATAGCCTCGCCTTTGAGTCGTAAAATCTTCACGCAAATTCCGTGAAAAGTTCCCATCCAGGGCATAAAAAATCTGTCGGTTGCGTTTCGGTCAATCAGTTCAGCAAGTCGCTCACGCATTTCTCTTGCGGCTTTGTTGGTAAAAGTTACCGCCAAAATTGCCTCGCTCGGTGTTCCGTGTGCAATTATATTCGCAATCCGGTGTGTTAAGGTTTTGGTTTTTCCGCTTCCTGCGCCAGCTAAAATTAGCATCGGCCCATTTAATGTCTCCACCGCCTCTTTTTGATTTTTATTTAATCCTGCCGTAATTTCCATTTTTTGATTATAACAAATTTTCTTTTAAATTTCCATTTTTTTCGAAAATGTGCTAAAATATTTTTATGGAAAATCACGCTTATTCTGATAAAAATCTTGAAGAATTTTTGCAAAAACATTTTGGTGTTAATTTTGGAATTGAAGAAGTTATTTTGCGCAATCTTTCGGTTGGATATTCAGCCGAAGCTACAATTTTCAAAAGCAAAAAAGGTCGTGTTTATGCTTTTATTTCGCTTGAAGCTCGTGCAACTTTGGGCGATATTCAATATATTCTTTCAAAAATGAATTTAAAACCTGCTTTTTTCTTTCCACCAAGCGGTTTCGAAAACTATTTTTATGACCGTGCCAAGGTGCAATTTTTAGAGGTATTCCCGGGGCGTCACGATGTAAAAGATGAAGAATTGCGATATTATAAAAAACGCGTGCTTTATAACCCTGCCCTTGTTGAAATTTCTGAAATCCGTGATGGGGAAATTCGCTGTTTTAATGCTGATTCTATTGGTTCGTGGCGAACAGCTCAAAGGTATTCTTACAAAAAAATTTTAATGAAATAAATTAAAATTGTGGAAAACTAAAAAAATCTAAAAAAAGTGCTTGCAAAATGATTATGCTTATGGTTTAATGGTTGCATACGGACAGACCGTAAACAAAAATAACAACAATAATCGTTCATTAGAAAGGTGGATTTTCAGTATGAACTCAATTAATAAAAATAATAAAAAAGGTTTCACAATTATTGAAGTTGTGCTTGTGCTAGCTATCGCAGGTCTTATCTTCTTGATGGTATTCCTAGCACTACCTGCTCTACAACGAAGCCAACGAGACACGCAACGAAAGAATGATGCTTCACGATTGCGTGCAGCAGTAACTGATTACACTTCAAACAACCGAGGAAGCTTGCCTTGGAGCGGAAATGCGCTAGCCGCTAACTTTATCTCTAGCTACCTCTTAGCTGAACGCAACGGACAAGCTGGATCAGGATCTTCAACATTTAATGATCCATCAACAAATCAACAATATACAGTTACACCAGCAACAGGTGCTCATGCTGCGCCAACTAATCTTGGAAATATGATTGTTTCTAACCAAGCTAAATGTGGCACAGACGGGGCTATCGTAGCTGGTAGTGGAATCGCTGTTTCTGTTAAGACTGAAAATGGCGTTGCAAACTGCGTTGAAGGTTAGTATTTAATCCATAAAACTTAATTAAATAACTCTCTTTGGGGAGTTATTTAATTTTGTAAAAGTCTATTCTATTCTACGGGCTTTAATAATGAGTTGATTTTTAGGCTTTCTGACGCTGAGGCATATTTTACACCACAATAAAAACAGCTCTCTTAACGAAAAGCTGTTTTTTATTAAGATTATATCTAGCTATTTACGCAGTAGAATCCGCCAGCTTCTAGAACTATTCGAAGTGCTACTTTACCTTTGTTTCCTTCTTCTCTTCTCACTCCATCTGGCTGTGATGGATCGCATACTCCATTTGCCGACCATTCAATATCTACATTTTCTGCTAATTCATTGTATTCTAGTTTGTGTGGAGTTCTATCGAACACTGCATAGTTCCGCCCGCTTGGATCCTTCATCTCCTCACCATTTTTGAATAAATAATTTTTTATAAATCCTGTTGCACCACTATCTTTCTTTGGGAAATCTCCTAAAGTAGCTTCTCCTTGATTAGATGGCAGTTTTCCTTTATTAGCTGCTCTATACTCATTTACCGCTGCCAATATTCTACTTAGATCATTCTTTCGTTGCGTATCTCGTTGGCTTCGTTGTAGAGCAGGTAGTGCTAGGAATACCATCAAGAAGATAAGACCTGCGATAGCTAGCACAAGCACAACTTCAATAATTGTGAAACCTTTTTTATTATTTTTATTAATTGAGTTCATACTGAAAATCCACCTTTCTAATGAACGATTATTGTTGTTAATTCTCTATATTATCTTATTAAACCATAAGCAAGATAAAAAATCAATATTTTCAAATATTTTATTGATTTTTAAGTTCCAAAATAATTAAGTTTTCAATATGTGGCGTTCGTGGAAAGAAATTATAGCCACGAGCGTAAATTATGTCATACTTTTTACTTAAAATTGCCGCATCACGTGCTTGTGTTGTTGGGTTACAGCTCAAATAAATCACCTTTTCTGGCTCTATATCAAGAATCTTTTCGCAAACTTCACGGTTCATTCCGGCTCGCGGTGGGTCAACAATTAAATTTGCACCTTTTTTAATAAAGTCTAAAGCTTTTTCACTTGGTGACAAGATGGCTTTTGCAGTTTTTTCTCGCCCAAGCTTTGTGATATTTCTTTGCATTTCTTTGACTGCTGGTTCGTTAATTTCAACTAAAGTTAAATCGCCCGCACCAATTGTGAGACCAATTGAGCCTACGCCAGAGTATAAATCAACTGTTGGTTTTGAAATATCGATGAATTTCTTCATATCGCGCAAAGCTTGTTCATAAACTGGTAAGTTTATCTGGAAAAAGCTCTCAGTTGCATAATTAAAATTCACGCCAAGAACTGAATCCTGCAGATTTTCTTGGTTTTGGCTTTGAATCTTTTTAGTTATCACGCTGGCTGGCGATTTTGGGTTTGAAAAAATAATCTCAAAATTTTTAAATCCAAGGCTAGTTATCTCTTCTTTCGAAAATAGCTTAAACCTCTCATCTTTTACATAAAGTTGGGCTGAAATTTCACCTTTTTGGTTTGCGCGAATTAATAAAGTCTTCAAATCTCGACTTGCAGTTTTTCTATCTCGTAAAATTGCAAGCACTTTTTGGCCTGCTTGGTTAATTTCTGATGTAGCTAAACTTGTACCAAAGACTGGGATTTTTCCTTTTCCTCCACGCTTAAAAAATGCTAAACTTAGCTCGCCCTCATTTTCATTTTCTTCAGATTTTTCCCACCAAAATGAAAACTCCACTTTATTGCGATATTCAAAAATTTTACCATCAGAATAAAAATCTTCTTGGTTTTTGAGTTTAATTTTTTCTTGGCGAAAGCTTTCGAAAATTAGTTCTTGTTTGATTTTTTGTTCGAAATCAAAGTCAAAAATCTGCCATGGGCTGGTTGAAAGAAAACTATCCTTATCCTTCGGTTCAATTCTCTCGGGCGAATTTTCGAAAATTTCAACAGCAAAACCTTCTATAAAACTCGATTTACTTTTTGTAATTTGAATTTTTGCGGTTTCATTTGGCAAGACTCCCCAAGCAAAGATTTTTTTTCCATTTTCAAGCGTACCTAAGGCTTGTCCGCCAGGTGTAATTTTATCAAATTTAGCTATTTCGAACTTAATTTTCCGTGCCATAATTACTCTATTTTATCAGAATTTTGCCAAAAATTCCATATCTCCAACCACTCTTCACCTTTTAATTCGCTTGGCTTTTTAGTTTTAAATTTTGGTTGGCAATTTTTTTTATAAAATTCTGGCACGGCAAACATTTTTTCAATAAAATCATTAAAAATTGGCTGTTCTTCCTTCGAAATTAGTGGAGTTTCTCGTCGTTTCATTTCGAAAAATACGGTTTCGACAGCTGGCGGTGGTGTAAAATCAGATTTTTGAAGAGGTTTTTTAATTTTACTTTCGAAAAACGGAAATATTTTTACACCAAGCGCAGAAGTAAAATTTTTATCACTCACAATTAGTTTGCGGGCGAATTGTTTTTGTAAAATTAAATAAATACTTTTTGGTGAATTTTGAGCATTTGTAAGCTTTTGGATAATCGGCGAACTTAAATGAAAAGGAATGTTTGCGCAAACTTTGTAATTTTTTGGTAATTTTGAAAGATTGAAGCGCAAAAAATCTACACATAAAAATTCAACATTCTCTAATTTTTTAGTGTTATTTTGAAGTTTTTTGAAAGTTTCGCGGTCAAATTCAATTGCTAAAACTTGTGCAGATTTTTTGCTAAGAGCATAAGTAAAAACGCCGCTTCCAGCACCTATGTCTAGCGTAAAATCTCGCTTTCGAATATTGCTGTGCCCAACAAGCATTAGTGCAATTCGTGGCGAACGCAAGAAATTTTGCGAAATGCGGTGTTTTCGTGACATCTATTCGTATCTCAAAGCTTCTATTGGGTCTTTTTTGCTGGCACTGCGTGCTGGTAAAGCGCCGGCCAAAAATGCCACGACTGCAATAATTAAAGTTATAGTTATGCTATTTTCAATTGTAAATTTAGTTAAATTAAATCCTTCAAGCCCTTTCAAGAAATCTTTTGAGGCAAAACTATTTAAAGCGTCTCCTGCTAAAGATGCGAGTAAAATTCCTAAAATTGAACCAATTAAACCAATCAGAATTGCTTCAATACTGAAAAGTTGGAAAATCTTTCGGTTCGAAAGCCCCATTGCTTTCATTAAACCAATTTCACGAGTTCGTTCGCGCACGCTCATGTAAAGTGTGTTAATAATTCCGAAGCTAGCGGCAAGAAGTGCAATAGCCCCAAAAACAATCAAAGAGCCAGTAATTCCATTTACAACATTCATGATAGTTTCAACTTGGTCTTTAGCTGTGTTTGCTGAATAACCTGCTTTTTTAGCATCTTCTTTGATTTGATTTAATTTATCTTCGGTTACTTTTCCTTCAATTTGAGCTAGAGCAGAAATACTTTTCTCTTTCGATTCTAGTGGTAAGCTTTTTGTTTGGAAGTCATAAATTTCATTAAAGGTTGGTTCATTAATTGTCACCATTGCTGACTGAATTAAGCTCTTAGCTGTCACGCCTGAAATTTTCTGGGTGATGATTTTCTTTTCACCTGTCAAAGAATCTGAAACTTGAAAGGTTACTTTTTTACCGATCGCTGCTTGGGCATTTTTAAAGCCTAGAGGCTCAAGATAGTCTTGAGAAATTGTTACCTCATCTCTATTTTTTGGTTTACCCCCAGCCAGGAAATCAAAGTCAAATTTTTGTCCTTCAACTTCCACTATAACAGATGTAATTGTAAGTTTCTTGCCATCTTTATATTGAATATAGTCTGGTGTTGCTATTTTGTAGAAGCGGGCATTTTTAACGTTTGAAATTTTGTTAATTTTTTCAAGATCTTTAGAATTTAGAGTCTGCTGAGCATATCTAGAGCCAGCTTTTTTAGAATCGCCTTCTTTGTATTCTTGTGGTCCAAAAGTTACACCGTTATCCTGCTTTGGTTGAAAATAAATTATAGAGTCGTCACCAAAAACCGAAAGCTGCTTTTGGATATAATCATTCACGCCGATATTTACAGCAGAAGTTAATGCTATGGTAAAAGAACCAATACAAACTGCAATAATTGTCAAGAAAGTTCGGCCTTTATTCCGCCACAAATTTGATGCTGAGGTTGTAACCATATCTAAAAATTTCATTATTTTTCTCCTTTCGAAACAATTTGTCCGTCTTGAATTCGAATCTGGCGGTCGCATTTTGCAGCCAAAGATTCATCGTGCGTTACAATAATTAGTGTAATTCCACTTTCCTTATTTAAACCAAAAAGTAAATCCTCAATTTTTTTGCTTGTTTTTGAGTCGAGATTTCCTGTTGGTTCATCGGCGAAAATAATTTCTGGTGAATTTGCAATTG
>ERZ773037.1274-NODE-1274-length-13203-cov-9.320657_pt1 | contig 13203 bp, 24 predicted proteins | sample MGYA00511466_ERZ773037 | MGnify/ENA primary metagenome ERZ773037 (study PRJEB29015, sample SAMEA2738146) | human oral metagenome | biome: human oral; feature: human-associated habitat; material: saliva | place: China | collected 2202 ... | reverse complement strand
TTATAAAATAATAGGGAAAATATGGAAAAAGATAAGAAAAAAGATTATTATGATGAAGAAAAAGTTTGGACAAAAAGAAAGCCAAAAATAAAAACAAAAGAACAAATTGAAGAAAAGAATAATAAAAAAAATAATATCATAAAAGGGATACTATATGTTATAGTTACAATAATTACAATTTCTATAATATTTATACAAGTAAGGACTGTTGAAGAAACAGATATTAAAGGAATTAAGATATTAAAAGATACAGAACTTAGAACAGAAATTTTAAATGAAAAAACTAAAAATAAAGAATATATGAAAAATATTGAAGATATTGAAAAAAAGATAGAACAATATAAAAAATCAGGTACATCAGGAGAAAAAGTACCAGATATACTTGAAAAAGAATTAGAAGAGACAAGAGTTAGATTAGGTTTATTAGATATAACTGGTGAAGGTATATCTGTAATTCTTAGAGATAATGAAAGTACTATAATTTCTGCAAATGATATATTAACACTTGTAAATCAACTTATAATATCAGGAGCAGAAGCAATATCTATAAATGGTAATAGATTTATGAATAATACTGAAATAGTTGCAGTAAATGGAAAAGATATTTTAATAAATTCTAAAAAAATTACAAGTCCATATAGGATACTTGCAATAGGAAATAAGAAAAATTTAGAAAGTGGAATTAGTACAAAAGATCGGATATATAAACCAAATGCTTGCAAGTGGTAAAAGTGTTGAATATTCAGTTGGAGATAATATCGAGATTTCAAAAAGTTCAGAGGAGGTAAAATTTAAATATGGAAAATCAGAATAAATGTCAGGAAAAAAAGAAAGATTTCCCCAAAACACATGAAGAATGTGGATGTAAAAGAGAAGATTTTATAGATTCTTTAAATTATATACCAAGAGGAGATCTTCAAAAATTATTGCTTCAGGGATATGTTGAGGCAGAATGTGAAAATTGTGGAACAGAATATAGGATAGAAAAAGAAGAACTAGAAAAGATAGTAAGTGAAATAACAGAAATGAATATATCTTGTGATACAAGTTTATGTAATACTTGTGATATTGGATGTTTTGATTAGAGGAGAAAATATGTTTTATATATTAATAACTTTAGGTGCAGTATTAGGAGTGATTGTAGGTAAATATTTACCTGTGATTCCATATACATATTCAGTATATGTATCTGTAACAATACTTGCTATATTAGATACAATACTTGGTGCTATAGCTTCAAAATTAAAGGGAAGATTTGATTTTAAAGTTTTTATATCAGGATTTTTTGGAAATGCATTACTTACAATGATGCTTGTATATTTAGGAATAAAATTGAATCTTGATATACATATTGCAGCAGTTGTAGTTTTTGTGAGCAGAATGTTTAATAATTTGTCAATAATTAGGAGACATTATATTGAAAAATTTAATAATAAAAAAAGTAGAAAAAGTAAATAATTGCTGATAGATTAAGTTTCCAAAAAAGAAAAAATAAGATTAAAATTATTTGACTTTTTTACAGAAATGTAATAATATTTAAACAGTAAAATTAAGTAAAAATGGAGGCAGTCTTGGCAATTGGTGATATAATTGTTGGAGTTGATATAAGTTTTTCAAAGGTAAGCTTAGTTATAGGTAAGGTTGATGGGTCAAATCAGATTCAATTAATAGTAGCATCACATAAAGAATGTGATTTAGAGTCTAAGAGTAATTCATTAGGGTTTGATGAAGATTCTCTTATTTCTATTTTAAGCGAAGTAGTGGAAGAAGCTGAAAGAATTTCAAAATTGAAAATTAATTCAGCATATGTTTCACTACAAGGTAATAAATTACAAATACTACAAAAACAAGCAACAAAAATAATAAATAATAGAGAACAAAGAGTAACAGAAAATGATGTTATAAGTACAATATTAAATATAGGGAAATCTGAGGTTTCTGATGGAGATACAATAATTGATATAATACCAGATGTGTTTGAATTAGAAACAGGAGAAATGGTGAAAGATCCTATAAATAAAACAAGCTCAAAAATAACATTATATGCACAAGCGATAACAGCAAAAAAAAGTTATATAAATGATTTAAAGAGGGTTTTTGAGAAAGCAGGATTAAATATTGATGGATATTCTCCAAAGATATTAGCAGAAAAGAGATTTTATCTTGAAGATGGAGAACAGCAAGAAAATGTATTAATGATAGATATGGGACATAGGAAAACTGAAGTAGGTCTATTTATTCAAGGAACATTTATATATGCAAATACATTAAATGTTGGTGGAAATGATATTACTGAAGATATGGAATATGTGTTTGGAATAAATCATACAGAAGCTGACAAATTAAAGAAAACATATGGTGTAGCATTGAAAGAATATATAAAAAATGATAACAATATATCATTAACAACAGTTGTTACAACAGATCCAGATAAAAGGACAATAAAACCTTCACAAGTATCTAAAGTAATAGAAGGCAGACTTACATATACAATAGAAGAAATTCTTACAAATTTAAAAGAAGTTGGACTTGATAGATATATTAGAAAAATCATAATAGCAGGACAAAGTTTAGAAAAAATTGAAATGAGTGAAGGGTTAGTTTCAAAAGTAACAGGAATTGAAGCTAAGAAGCCAACAAATAGAATTGCTATAAAAACAGATGAAAATTATAAAGATGCATATTCAATAATATCATATTTTGCATCTAAGCCATTTGCAAAAAGTATTGCAAGTAATGTTGGAGCAGAAGAAGAAAAGGGCGCTATAAAAAGAATATTAAATAAAATAAAAGAGTTTTTCTATACATAATAAAATGATATAATAAAATTAATAAGTGAAGAAATGATAATAAATAAAGATTAAAAATATACATAAGATAATGATGATGATTAGAATAAATAAAGAAGGACTTAAGGGGGAAGAAATGTATATAGAAAATAAAGTAAGAGAAATAGTTGAAAGAGAACAATTTGAAGAAGCTATAATTAAAGTAATAGGTGTAGGAGGAGCAGGAAATAACTCTATAAATAGAATGATTGAAGCAGGAATAAAAAATGTAGAGTTTATTGCAATTAATACAGATAGACAAATATTATCAAAATCAAATGCAGAAGTTAAACTTCAAATAGGTGAACAATTAACTAGAGGTCTTGGAGCTGGTGGAAGTGCTGAAATAGGAGAAAAGGCAGCAGAAGAAAGCAGAGAAGAAATAGAAAAAGTATTAGAAGGTGCAAATATGGTTTTCATTACTGCAGGAATGGGTGGTGGAACAGGTACAGGTGCAGCACCAGTAGTAGCAGAAATAGCTAAATCTAAAAATATATTAACAATAGCAATAGTTACAAAACCATTTACTTTTGAAGGAAGAAAGAAAGCATTACAAGCAGAAAAAGGATTAGAAAAATTAAAATCAAATGTAGACTCACTTATAGTAGTACCAAATGATAAATTATTACAAATTATAGATAGAAAAACATCAATGAAAGATGCATTTATGATTGCAGATGATATCTTAAGACAAGGTGTTCAAGGAATATCAGACTTACTTATTATATCAGGAGAAGTTAATATTGACTTTGCAGACTTAAGAAATGCGATGAAAGATAAAGGAATAGCACATTTAGGTGTTGGTAGAGCAAGTGGAGAAAATAGAGCAGAAGATGCTGCAAAACTTGCAATACAAAGTCCATTACTAGAAACTACTATAGATGGAGCAACATCAGTAATATATAATGTTACAGGTGATAAATCATTAACATTACATGAATTTGATACAGCATCACAAATTATTAATCAAGGTGCAGATCCAGATGCAACAATAATTATGGGTAGAGTAATTGATGAAACAGCAGGTGAAGATGTTATAGTAACAGTAATTGCTACAGGATTTGAAGGAGAAAGAAAACCTGCAAAAGTAGAAACTACTACACAAGAACCACAATCAACACCATTTTATGAAAGATTAAATACAAGACAAGAACCACAATCATCATCTGATGAACCTCGTATACCAGATTGGTTAAGAAAAAATGGAGGAAGTTTCTAAATTAATCTTTTGAAAAAATAAATAAACAAGGGAAATAAAAAAGATATAATTGGTATAACATAAATAGACAGATTATGGTATACTATATATATCTTTTTATTTTATATATTAAATAAATAATATATGAGATAAGATAACAAAATTGGAGGGAAAATTGAAAGAAGTATTAAAAATAGAAAATTTAGTGGTAGAAGTAGATGGAAAAAGAATATTAAATGGTGTTAACCTTTGTGTTAATGAAGGGGAAATACATGTATTTATGGGGAAAAATGGTACAGGGAAATCAACACTTATGTATACAATAATGGGACATCCAGATTATAAGATTATAGAAGGAAAAATATCTTTTATGGGAACAGATATAACAGATATGGAAACATATGAAAGAGCAAGACTTCGGAATATTTTTGTCCTTCCAAAATCCAGAAGAAATAGCAGGTATAAAGACTACAGACTTTTTAAGATTTGCAAAAACAAAAATTTCTGATGAAAAAATATCAAGTATGAATTTTGCGTTAAGAGTAGCAAAAGAAATAGAAAATTTAAATATGAAAAAAGATATGCAATCAAGATATTTAAATGTAGGTTTTTCAGGTGGAGAAAAGAAAAAAAATGAAATATTGCAATTAAGTATATTAAAACCAAAACTTGCGATGTTAGATGAAGTGGATTCAGGACTTGATGTTGATGCAACAAGAGATGTTGAAGATGCAATAATGAGATATTTTGATAAAGATAAAGCAATAATAATGATTTCACATCATTCAGAAATGGTACATAGGGTAAAACCAAATTTTGTACATGTATTATCAAATGGAAAGATTGAAAGAACAGGAGATATAACTTTAATAGAAGAAATACAAAAACATCGGATATGGAAAACAAAGATAAGAATATAAGGGAATAGAAATGAAGAAAAAAACAAATATAGAAGAACTTGATAGGGGAATATATGATATTATAGAAGATGTAGAAATATCTAAAAAGCTTGAAAAAGGGCTAACAGAAGAAATAGTAAGAGAAATATCTAAAGAAAAAGATGAACCTAAATGGATGTTAGATATAAGGCTTAGAGCTTTAAAGAAGTATAATGAAACATTAAATCCAAATTGGGGTCCAGAATTAGATGGTCTTAAGATTGAAGATATAGTTACATATATAAAGCCAGATGCAAAAAAAGAAGCATCATGGGATAATGTACCAGAAGGTATAAAAAATACATTTGAAAGACTTCGGAATCCCATATGCAGAAAAAAAATATCTAGCAGGTGTAAGTGCACAGTTTGACTCTGAAGAGGTATATCATAATGTAAAAGAAATGTTAACATCACAAGGCGTAATATATATGGATATGTCAGAGGCAGTTAGAAAGTATCCAGAGCTTGTACAAAAGTATTTTACAAAAGCAATAGATGAAAATCTTCATAAATATACAGCATTACATTTAGCAGTATGGTCTCGGGGGATCTTTTGTTTATGTACCAAAAGGAGTACATTTAGATATACCAGTACAATCATATTATAGGTTAAATGCAGCAGGTGCAGGGCAATTTGAACATACATTAATAGTTGCAGATGATGATGCAAGTATATCATATATAGAAGGGTGTTCAGCACCTAAATATAATGTTGTAAACTTACATGCTGGGAGTGTTGAAATATTTGTAGGAAAGAATGCAAAGGTTAGATTTTCAACAATAGAAAACTGGTCTAAAAATATGTATAATTTAAATACTAAAAGAGCAATAGTTGAAGAAAAGGGAAAAATAGAATGGATATCTCGGATCATTTGGATCAAGAGTATCAATGCTATACCCAACTTCTGTACTTGTAGGTAAAAATGCAGCAAGTGAATTTACAGGAATAACATTTGCAGGAAGTGACCAATATATTGATAATGGATGTGCAAATATACATTTAGCAGAAAATACATTTTCAGCAGTTACAACAAAAGCAATAACAAAAGGAAATGGTATAAGTGTTACAAGAAATTATGTATATATAGATGAAAAGGCAAAAGGTTCAAAATCAAATTCTGATTGTGAAAGCTTAATGCTTGATAAAGAAGCAGTTTCAGACACTATACCTATAATGACAGTTAAAACAGATGAGGCAGATTTAGGACATGAAGCAAAAATAGGTAAAATTGGTGATGAACAAATATTTTATCTTATGAGTAGAGGACTTAGTGAAGATGAAGCAAAAGCTATGATAGTAAGAGGGTTTGCAGAACCAATATCAAAAGAATTACCTATAGAATATGCAGTTGAAATGAATAATTTGATAGGATTAGAACTAGAAGGAACAAATGGATAATGAAAAAAATATATTTAAATAGGATGGAGAAAAAGACTTGGAATCATATAAATATTAATGAAAAGGTGATGACAGTTCCATATATACAATTTAAAGAAAATGAAGAGATTATAGGAAGTATAAATGATAGGATAAGAAAAATACCAAATCCTGGAAATTATACAAGAAAAGATCAAGAACATGAAAATAATAGTATAAACAATGTATATGTTATAGAAAAAATAGAAGAAGCAGAAGAAACAGAAAAAAAAGAAAAAGAAAATTTAAAACAAGAAAATTCAGAAGAAATATTAAATAATGGAAAAAATACAGAACATAAAAGAAAATATGTTTATGGGAAAGATTTAATTCAAGAATATGGAAAAGATTATTTCTTAGATGATGAAGAAATAAATAGAATTATACAAAATTCTAATATTAATATTAGCGATGATAAAAATGAAAAAATAAAAGATCATAAATATAGAAAAAATATAGAAGAAATAATAATATCTAAAGATAAAGAAGAAAAAATAGTTGATATAATAAATGATGGAATATTATTATCAAATAGACAAATAATTTTAAGAAAAAATATATCAGCAAAATATGTATTAAATTTATGTGAAAATAAACAAAATACATATAGAGATAATAATATTATAATAAAAGCAGAAGAAAATTCAAACTTTGAAGTTGTTATTATATTTAATGAAAATAAAAGTAATTTTGCACTTGATAGTATATATGTTGAAGCAGGGAAGAATGCTAAAGTAAATTTATTATATGTATTTTTAGGAAGTGGAAATCAAATGATAAAACATGTTACAAGAGTAGAGGAAAAAGCAAAAGTTGATATAAAAGGAATATATTTACTTCGGAAAAGATAAAAAATTGGATTTCTTGTATTATGCAGATCATATAGGAAAAGAATCTATAACAACACTTCATATAGAAGGAGTCCTTTTTGAAAATGCATATAAGGATTTTAGAGGAATTATAAATTTTAGAAAAGGCACTCCAGAATCTGATGGTAGAGAAGCAGAAAATGTATTATTATTATCTAAAAATGCAAAAAGTAAGTCTTCACCAATACTTTTATGTGCAGAAGAAAATGTTAATGGTAATCATGCAGCATCAATAGGAAAGATTGATGAAAAGAAACTATTTTATCTTCAAACAAGAGGATATAGTAAAGAAGAAGGAAAAAGAGAAGTTGTACTTTCTAGAATTGTACCACTAATATTTGAAAATGAAGAATATTTAGAAGAAAATACAGAAAGTATATATTTAAACTTTAAGAAAAAAATATATGAAAATATTGTAAAAAGCTTACAAGAAATTTAAAAATTATATAAATATAAATTAAGAGAAGGAGAAAAGATGTTAACAGTAACAGGAGTTAGTTTAAGGTTTGGAGCAAGAGTACTTTTTGATGATGTTAATTTAAAATTTGAAAAGGGAAATTGTTATGGTGTTATTGGTGCAAATGGTGCAGGTAAATCAACATTTTTAAAGATATTATCTCGGAGAAATAGAAGCAAATAAGGGAGAGGTATCTATAACTAAAGGTGAAAGAATATCAGTACTTGGACAAGATCATTATGCATATGAAGATTTTAGAATAATAGATGTTGTAATAATGGGAAATACAGAACTTTATGAAATAATACAAGAAAAAGATAAAATATACTCAAAACCAGAATTTACAGAAAAAGATGGAATGATAGCGGCAAAACTTGAAGAAAGATTTGCAGAACTTGATCGGTTGGAATGCAGAAACAGATGCAATAAAAATGTTAGTAGAACTTGGAATAAATGAAAAGAAATTATACCGGAAATATGTCAGAGCTAGAAGGTAAAGATAAAGTTAAAGTACTTTTAGCAAAAGCACTTTTCCGGAAATCCAGATGTACTTCTATTAGACGAGCCTACAAACGATCTTGATATTAGAGCAATAGAATGGTTACAAGACTTCTTAATTGATTATGAAAATACGGTTATAGTAGTATCACATGATAGATATTTTTTAAACACAGTTTGTACAAATATTGTGGATGTAGATTATGGTAAAATAAAAATATATCCAGGAAATTATGATTTCTGGTATCAATCAAACCAACTTATACAAAAACAAATGAAAGAATCAAATAAGAAGAAAGAAGAAAAAATAAAAGAATTAAAAGATTTTATTGCAAGATTTGGTGCATCACAAAGATCAAAACAAGCAACATCTAGAAAGAAGACATTAGAAAAGATACAATTAGATGAAATAGTAGCATCAAATAGGAGATATCCATATATTGATTTTTCGAAAGAAAGACAAGTAGGTAAAGAGGTTATAAAAGTCAGTCATATATGGAAAGAAAATGGAGAAGCAAGTATAAGAGATTTAACATTTGATATAAAAGTAGGAGATAAAGTCTTAGTGCTTGCAGAAAATGAAAATAAAATAACAACACTTTTTAATATTTTAGCAAAAGAAGTAGAACCTGATAAAGGTTATGTAGAATATGGACAAACAATAACAACATCATATTTGCCAAAAGATAATAATGAATATTTTAAAGATAAAGATGAAAACTTGGTAGATTGGCTTAGAAAATATTCAAAAGATCCAGATGAAACGTATTTAAGAGGATTTTTAGGAAGAATGTTATTTTCAGGAGAAGAAGCATTAAAAAAGGCAAATGTGTTATCAGGTGGAGAAAAGGTTAGATGTATGTTATCAAGACTTATGTTATCTGGTGCAAATGTGTTAATACTTGATGAACCAACAAACCATTTAGATATGGAAAGTATAACAGCATTAAATAATGCACTTATAAAATTTGATGGGGTTATAATATTTACATCACATGATCATGAGCTTGCAGAAACTGTAGCAAATAAGATTATAGATATAACAGGTGACAATGTTGTAATACGTGAATGTGGATATAATGAATATATAGAATCAAAGGAAAAATAGGAGATAAAAATGAAAGTAGCAGTAATATATTGGAGTGCAACAGGAAACACAAAGATAATGGCAGAATCAATAGCAGAAGGAGTAAATGAAAAAGGTGGAAATGCAGAGATTTTCTATGTATCAGATTTTGAAGGAAATATAGAAGATTATGATTTAGTAGCATTAGGATGTCCAGCAATGGGAGCAGAAGAACTAGAAGAATATGAATTCAGACCATTTTTTGATATGGAAAAGGAAAAATTAAAGACAAGAAATGTAGTACTTTTTGGATCATATGATTGGGGAAATGGTGAATGGATGGAATCTTGGAAAGAAGAATGTATTGAAAATGGGATAAATGTTACTAAAACATATATCGCAAATAATACTCCAGAACAAGAACAAATAGAAGAATTAAAACATTTAATTATAGAATAAAATTATGTAATAACTCTTGAGATTTAATATCGAGAGTTATTTTATATTTGATAAGTATTAAAAAATATGTTATTATGTATACATAAGTTGTTTACAAATTATTTAGAGATCAACTGATTTTTAGAAAGAAGGTGAATAAAATGGCAAAAATACTAGAAATCGTGATATATGTGTTATTTCTAACATTATCGTTTTATAAATTTGTTAATGATTATATTGAAATCAATAAAGAATATGGATATAAGATAGCAATTTATATAGCAATATTCTTTTATTTGATTTTTGAAAATTACAATCATAATATTACATATGTTGTGATAATAGGTGAGTTTACTTTCATTCCATCAATGGTTGAAAGTAATAGTGATGAAGATGAGGATGAGTCAAGAAATGCATTAGAAGTTATGATTACAACCTGCAATATATTGATAATTCTAATTAAATTTGGAATTATTCCGTTATTTGCAGGCTAATGAAAATGAGAATAAAGGAGTTGATTTAGATGTTATTTAATACAGTTATTGGGATGGTGATTATTGCTCTTATGTATAAATTGTATGAAGGTAATCTGCGAATAAAAAATGTTTTTATAAAAGACATTGTTGAAAAATATAGAATAAATTGTATTTATACAATAATATTCTATACCATCGTAATGATGACCTTGATTAGTTACAATAAAATTATAATAGATGTAAAACTCACATTTATTATTATCTGTTATTTAATATATTTAATTACAAATATATTAAATTATAAGTCAGATGCTTCAGGATTTGCAGAAGAAATCTCTAGAAGTCTAGAGATCACAATATTCACAATGAACATTATAATTATCGTGATTAAATATGTAATTTGGGTATAGATTTTAATGGGAAGTGATTTAAATGATGGGAGACACAGTTACAAGAGAAACACTCTTTTTGTATGAAGTCTCAATGATATTTTGGGGCTTGAATATTTGTTCGATATTGTTGTTATTTAAAGGGAATTTGGAATCATGGGCATATCCTATTTTCACAGGGTTCTTAAATTCATTAAGTCTTATTGGAAATGCATTGTATTTTTCTGCAACAAAATATAATTTTCAATATGATGTGTATGTTGTAATACTATTTATCTTAAACATCTATATTGTATTTTTGTATGAGGCAATGGGAGGAAGAAGGTTTTTGAAAACACGAAATGTGTTAATAATTGTGGTGTTTATTACAATCTTTCTAAGAATACTTGGAATTACACCATTGAATAGCGTACTAATTTCAATTTTAAATGTTTTTAGTTAAGATAGCCGGCATAAACTGCCGGTTATTTTTTATCTGTAAATATGTTATAATTTATAACATAAAATCAAAGATAAAATAAAAAATGAGGTGAATGTGGGATATAATGTAGAAGAGATAAGAAAAGATTTTGAACAATTAAAAGAAGGAAATATATATTTAGATACTGCTGCAACTGCATTAAAGCCAAGAGTTGTTATAGATGCAATAAAAGAATATTATATAAAATTCAATGGGAATTCACATAGTAAAATGAGCATATATGGTGATAAAACAAGTGAATTAATTGAAAATACGAGAAATATTGTAGCAAGATATATAAACAGTAATAAGAGAAATATAATATTTACAAAATCAGCAACAGAAAGTTTAAATACATGTATTTTTGGGATAGGAGATATAGTAAAAGAAGATGATGAAATATTATTAAGTATACTTGAACATCATGCAAATATAGTACCATATCAAATATTATCTAAAGAAAAAAATACCAAAATTAAATATGTATATTTAAAAGAAGATTATAGTTTTGATTATAATGATTTTGAGAGAAAAATAAATTATAATACTAAGATTATAGGTATAACAATGCAAAGCAATGTTACAGGTGAAGAGATTGATATAGAAAAAATATGTGAAATTGTAAAAAAAAGAAGCAAAGAACTTAATATTGAAATACCATATTTAATAATAGATGCTTCACAAGGAATAACACATAAGAAAATAGATGTAAGAAAATTAGATACAATATATGCATTAGTATTTTCAGGACATAAAATATATGGGCCACAAGGAGTTCGGAATATTATATATATCAGATAAGAATATAAATGAAGTAAAACCTAGAAATTTTGGCGGAGATATGATTGAAATTGTTTTAGAAAATGAATTTAAATTTAAAGAATATAATGAAAAGTTTGAAGGTGGAACATTAAATGCAGGAGGTATTTATGGGCTTCGGAAAAGCAATTGAATATATTGAAAATATTGGGATAGAAAATATTGAAAAATATTTAAAACAACTTACAAAATATACGATTAATATCTTAAAAGAAAAAATTAAAAATATCAAAATATATAGTATGGAAAATACATGCCGGAATAGTATCATTTACAATAGATAATATACATTCACATGATATAATTAGTATATTAAATTTAGAAAACATATCAGTAAGAGCAGGACATCATTGTGCAATGCCATTACATAGATATATTGATGAAGTATCAACATTAAGATTAAGTTTTGGTATATATACAACAAATGAAGAAATTGATTATGTTGTTGAAAAATTAGTTGGAATAGGAGAAATGTTTAATGGGAATATCTAAAGAAGAAATGATGGATATATATAAACAGGTAATAATAGAAAACACAAAAGAAAAAGAACATAAAAAAATTATAGAAGGAATATCTAAAGAAGGAATAAATCCTAGTTGTGGTGATGAGCTTAAAATATATGTTAAAATGAACGAAGATAATTCGATTATACAAGAAATAAGTTTTACAGGTAGAGGATGTGCAATATCAGAAGCATCAGCAAATATAATGTCTGAAATACTTAAAGGTAAGACAAAAGAAGAAGCTAAAAAGATAATAACTACATTTTTTGATATGATTAAATTAAATGAAACAAATGATGAAAAACTTATGAAAATATTAGGCGATGCATATGCTTTTAAAAACATTGCATATATGCCATCAAGAGTTAAATGTGCATTTTTAGGTTGGAAAACACTTGAACAAATATTAGAGGAGTTAAATTAATAGAATAAGTTAAAATGATATATACTTTTGAAGAAAATATAGAATGTTTAAAAGCAGTGTAAATTTACACTGCTTTTAAATTTGTCTAATAGAGATAATCAATTCTTCTAGCCTTTGTTTTTTGTTGAGGCTCAAAATCTTTATTAGAAAATGTTATTGAAGCTATTTGACAACATTTGAAGTAAGTATTTCTCTCAGAAATACTTATTGTTTCTCTTTTTCTTAACAATATATCGAACTTCGCTTTATCGAATATTGCTACTTGTGGTGAACAGTTACTATATGTAACCATATAATAAATAGGTTCACCATGAAATTTTCCATCAAATAAAGTAATTGTTTCTTGGATTTGGATTTTCATTGTCATTTTAACCCCTACCTTTCTATTTATATTTAATTCTATTTATAATTAAATTAATTTG
>ERZ773037.1273-NODE-1273-length-13205-cov-27.599848_pt1 | contig 13205 bp, 9 predicted proteins | sample MGYA00511466_ERZ773037 | MGnify/ENA primary metagenome ERZ773037 (study PRJEB29015, sample SAMEA2738146) | human oral metagenome | biome: human oral; feature: human-associated habitat; material: saliva | place: China | collected 2202 ... | reverse complement strand
AGCCACAACACACTCCAATCAATCAGACCGTGTTGCAACCACCACTAGAATCCAGTGGTTATGTATAGCGTGATTTATTGGAGATTTGCCGACTTACTTCCCCTGCCTAATTGTTTTCTGTGGAACATGTATGTTTGTCTGGGTTGGCCTAGTTAAAGGGGTGGTGCTAGATATAGAAACCGAGCTTGGTGATTAGCGGCCGGGGTCGAAATCGTTGTGGAAACCGATCGTGGCTAGCTCTACGCTCTGGTCTGGTAGCAGCCAGTAGTACAAGCGTGGCGCCCCAGGGCTGTTCTGCTTGACGTAAACCTTATGCGAGATAGCGTCATCCTGCTGACGGGTTACTGCCGGGCAGTTGTTGTTGGGTCCATCGCGGTTAATACGGTCAACTTCCACAATGCCGGACCAGTTGCTGGATCGGGGAGCGCGCGAAATACCGCAGATAATCTCGGTGCAGATACGCACCAGACGAGCATATTCGTTTGGCAGCGTCTCTTTAGCGTCCTCAAGGAACCCATCCTTAATGGTGTAATCCTTAAGTGGGTAATTTTCACGTAGTTTGCTGTTGATAGTATTCCAGCAAATCTCAATATCGAGCTTAAACCTAGCGTAATCGCTAAGCTTTAGGTCAGGGTGGGTAAACCAATCTTTAGTGAGCTTAGAGTTTGGCTCAGCTACAGGATTACCAGATTTCTTAAGGCGGTTAACTTGTTGCCTTAATTTACGCATCTCACTTTGTGCGTTATCGCGTTCTTTTTCTGCCTCAAGGCGTTCCTGATCAGCAACCCTGACTTGGCCTTGGAAGTAGTCCCTCTGACTTGCAGTTCTTTCTAGTTCTGACTGTATTTGGACTAGCTCGATCTTAACGCTGTTGAGCCGCCCTTGCGCCTGATCTAACTGCTGGTTTAGGTGCTCGTTTTCCATAACTAGAGCCTCATCAGATGCTTGGCTGGTAGCTAACTCCTTGGCGTCAAATAGCTCCTGTTTTACTTCTGCTAGTTCCTGCTCAATCTGCCATTTTTGGGCGTCCAGCTCGTCAATGTAGTCCATGTCGAGCTTGTGAGCTTCGGTCTCTTCCGCAAGCTCTGCGATCCGCTGCTCAAGCTCCTGGGCTTGCTGTTCAAGCAGTTGCTCCTGTTGCTCAAGCTCCTGGGCCTGCTGGATCAACTGCGCAGCCTGACCAACAATGGTCTGCTTAGCAATTTCCAGGCTGATGTCAGGTTCGCTAGTAACGGTGGGCGGATCCTGGCTGAAAGTAGTTGAGGCGTTAGTTGTGGCAACGTTTAGCCTAGGCCGCGCCTGCAGCCATTTTGCGAAAGCCTTTTTGTCTGGCATTGATACACCTTCCTTGAGGTTGTGAGTATGTAAGTACCTCCGCTTGGCTAATAATTGGAAAGCTTCTTAGGGGAGGTCTGACCAGTTTATATCTTTAGGTTGCTACGTGAGGCAATTTTGCCTAAGTTTCGCGCACAGTAAACAAACTAATTTAAGGTAAATATTTAAACCCATAACGAAGAACTAATTTAAAAATCTAAAGTTAATCTTGAGGTATAGAATTGTTCTTGTGTGACTGGTGTGAATTGAATATATTAATGTGTGGTTGTGATACTAATGGGTGGGTAGTGATAGAAATAGACACTAATTAAACCGGTGCTGTCTAGAATTGCTGGTGGCGACGCATTTGCTGGGTCTCGTAGGTGGGCAGAGGCCGCAAGAGAGGCCGTAAGTAGGTCGAGAGCGGGCGGCGTCGTCGCTAGAATTTACCCATGGCTAAGAGCAACAAGAAGCAAGACCTCACCTGGAAGCTGACCGCAGCGGCGGCCACCTTCGCCTCCGGCTATGTGGCTGACAAGGTAGTTTCCCTAAGCTGGCGGGCAGTGACCGGCCGCCCGGCCCCCAAAGACCAAAGTCAACTATCGAGCTACGCGGTGGCCGAACTGGCTGCATTCGCCATTATTTCTGGCGCAGTACTAACCCTTACTCGCGAGCTCACTCTGCGTAGCGCCGCCGTCTGGTTCGAGGGCCACAACCAGCCCAAGCAGCTCGAAGCCTGACACTCGCTGCTGGACTTTCCGCTGGCCGGGCTGGCACCAAGGCTTGTTTGGCTGGCCCAGCAGCGGCTTTGCCCGACCAGCTGTGACCCCTTAGGTTGGCAGAGCCTAAGCGCGCGGCCCTTGCCACACCAGGGGGCGGGCTTAGCTAACAGTGCACATAACTAGCTGCCGGTAGGCTATAGGCATGAGTGTTTGTGGGCCTGGCATGTTGACATACCGCCTAACGCAATCCGGCGAAGCAATTGGGCTGCGTTTTACAGCACCCTTAACCGGGCTGCGTTTTGTTCGCCAATACTGGCAGGGACTGGGCTACTGGCAGGGGCTGGGCGCATGAACCATATTTCTGTAATCCAGTGGGTCTGCGGCGCACTAGCCGTCATCGCCACCCTGGTGGGCCTGGGTTTCTTCACTCGCGCCTGCCTAACTATCGCTAACCGCTTCCGCCTGGGCGCCCCGGTAGACCGTCAGCGCCTGCACCCGGTGGGCAAGCGCCTTAAAACTTTGCTGGTGAAAGTCCTGTGCCACCAGGACTTTAAAGGCCGTCCCTGGATCCGCCTAGCCCACTGGCTAGTGATGGTGTCCTTCCCGATCCTGTTCTTTACGCTGGTCACCGGCTATGCGCAGATTTTTAGCCCCGACTGGGCGCTGCCGCTAATCGGGCATTTTCCACCCTGGGAATGGCTTGTTGAATTTATTGCTTTAGCCTCCACGATCGCCATTATTGGCTTGATTGTGGTGCGCAGCGTTAACACCGCCCACAGCCGCAAGTCGCGTTTTACCGGCTCAACCCGCTGGCAGGCGCGGTTTGTGGAGGCAACTATTGTGGCCGTAGTGGGCTGCGTAGATTTGCTGCGCGTGGCCGAATCGGCTTGGCTTAGCGCCGCCCAGCACGAGCAGTCGGCTAGCTGGGTGCATTTCCCGATTTTTGGTTGGTTAGGCCGCCCGCTGGGTCAGGGCGCCAATCCGGATACGCTGGCCAATGTCATTGCGGTGTTGGCGCTGGTTAAGATCCTGTGCTCCATGACCTGGTTTGTGATTGTGGGCTTGCAGCCGTCTATGGGCGTGGCCTGGCACCGTTTCCTGGCTTTTATCACCATCTACGCCCGCAAGCACGACGACGGCACCTCCGCTTTGGGTCCGCTTGAGCCCATGATTGTGGACGGCAAACCCTTAACTGTCGATTTACTCGATGAGCTTGAAGAGTCCGACGCCGAACCTAACTTTGGGGTTAGCCGGATCGAGCAGTTCCATTGGAAAGCTCTAGCGGACTTTTCTGCCTGCACGGAATGCGGTCGCTGCCAGGATCTATGCCCAGCCTGGAACACCGGCAAGCCACTTTCACCCAAGCTTTTCACCCTAGCTTTGCGTGACCACCACGCCGCCGTAGCCCCCTTCATTGCCGCCGCCCAGCAGCTAGGGGTGGAACCTGAAGAGGTCAGCGACGAGCAGCTCGCTCAGCGCCCAGTGCACCTGGGGGTGCGTGACGGTTTGAGCGTAAACACCTCACTGGGCCTGGCCGAAAACAGTGCCCACACCCAAGACATTTTGGGGGCGCTGCTGCAAGCCAAAGCAGCGCCGTCGGAAACTGGCGTGGCCACCAAACCCGCCCCACTGGTTGGCGAAGTCATCGGCGAGGCTGCGCTGTGGGCCTGCACCACCTGCGGGGCTTGCGTGGATCAGTGCCCGGTGGATATTGAGCATATTGACCGCGTGATTGACCTACGCCGCAACCAAGTGCTGATGGAGTCGGCTTTCCCCAAGGAACTTGGGCAAATGTTCCGCAAGCTTGAATCTAAAGGCAACCCCTGGGGGCTGCCCCCACGCAAGCGCCTAGAGTGGGCTAAAGGCCTGGAATTTGATGTGCCCGTGGTGGGCGTGGATGTGGAAGACGCCAGCGAAGTGGACTATCTGTTCTGGGTGGGCTGCGCTGGTGCCTATGAGGATCGTGCCAAGAAAACTACCCGCGCGGTGGCTGAGCTGCTGCATATTGCCGGGGTTTCTTTCGCGGTTTTGGGCGACGGCGAATCCTGCACTGGTGACCCCGCACGCCGCGCCGGTAATGAGATCCTGTTCCAAACTTTGGCTGCGCAAAACGTTGAAACCTTAAACGAGGTTGGCGCCAAGCGCATTGTGGTTACCTGCGCCCACTGCTTCAACACTATTTCGCGTGAATACCCGCAGGTGGGCGGCAATTATCAGGTGCTGCACCACACCCAGCTGCTAAATCAGTTGGTGCGTGAAGGTCGCCTAAAGCCGGTGGCCCCCACAGCGGCGACGGCGTCCGTGCAGCAGGAACCATCCGCAGCGGCAAGCACCCAGGCGGACTCTGCGGCGTCGTCGGCAGAAGCGACGGCGTCGGAAAAACCTGCTGCAGCGCAGGGCCTGCAACTGACCCCCAAAGTCACCTACCACGACGCCTGCTACCTGGGACGACACAACCGGATTTACTCTCCGCCGCGTGAACTCCTGGCCGCAACTGGCGCCGAACAGGTGGAAATGCCGCGCAACCACGAACGTGCCTTCTGCTGTGGTGGCGGTGGCGCGCGCGCCTTCATGGAAGAAACCATCGGCACCCGCATCGCAGCCACCCGCGCCCGCGAAGCCCTAGACACAGGGGCCAAAATCGTAGCCACTGCCTGCCCCTTCTGCACCACCATGCTTTCCGACGGCGTGGCCAGCCAAGGCGCTGAAGACGTGCGGGTTATGGACGTGGCGCAGCTGATGCTAGAGGCAGTAAAACGCGGCAATAACTAGTACCATGTAAATGCAAACCCCAGGGGAGCACCACAGCGGTGCTGAGAGTGCGCTTGGCGCAGACCCTCGAACCTGATCCGGGTAATACCGGCGTAAGGGAGTCGGGCTCTCTTCCCCTCCAGCTCAAGCAGGAGGAAGTAATGCTAACTGGTCACGTTCTAACCCGTCGTGGAGTAATTGGTGGCGCCTTCGCCCTGGCCGGTGCGGCCACACTGGCGGCATGTGGGCAAGACACCAAGGCTGACGCCAAAAAAGTCACGGTGGTAACCCACAGTTCTTTCCAGGTTTCTGACAACCTCAAGAAAGAATTTGAGAAAACTAGCGGTTTCAAGCTGGAAATCGTGGATGGCGGCGACGGCGGTGAGCTGGTCAACAAGCTGATCCTGTCCAAAGACGCCCCTCAGGGTGACGTGTGTTTCGGTGTGGATAACACCTACGCCTCCCGCTTGCTATCTCAAGGCGTGATTGACAAAGACCGCACCGTGGACACCATTCCGGAAAGCGCCGAAAAGTACCTGGTAGACAACAACCGTGCGCTGGTGCCCATCGACATGGGTGACGTGGCCATCAACATCGACAAAACCTACTTCACCAGCCACAAACTGGCTGAGCCCAAGAGTTTCGAGGACCTGGCTAAGCCTGAATACGCCAAGCTGCTGGTGGCCATCAACCCCACCACCTCCACCCCCGGCTTAGCCTGGATGCTGGCAACGGTAGGCCACTTCGGCGCCGACAAGTTCAGCGACTACTGGAAGACCCTGGTTAAGGGCGGCACTAAGATCGCCTCAGGTTGGACCGAAGCCTACAACACCGATTTCAGTGCTGGTGAAGGTAAGGGCGCCTACCCGATCGTAGTTTCCTACGCCTCCTCGCCCGCCTACACGGTCAGCAAGGACGGCGCCTCCACCACCACCGCAGCCCTGCTAGAGACCGCTTTCCGCCAGGTGGAATACGCTGGCGTGCTCAAAGGGGCTGCCAACCCGGCAGGGGGTCAGGCCTTCATTAACTGGATGCTGTCTAAAGATGTGCAGGCAGACATTCCTAAGAAGATGTACATGTACCCGGTGGACTCATCCGTGCAGCTGCCCGAGGCGCTGGCCAAGTTCGGCCCGCTGGCTGAAAAGCCGGTAGAGGTTGCCCCCAACAAGATTGCGGCGGAGCGTGAACAGTGGCTCAAGCTATGGGCCAGCGCTGTCGGCAAGTGAGCATCGGGCCGCGCGTCACCTTCAGCCAAAAATTGGCTTGGAGCCTGGCAATAGCTTTACCGCTAGGCTTCCTGGGACTGTTTTTCGCCTGGCCAGTGGCCAGTTTGGTGATGCGCGGTCTGGTTGATAATGGCCGCTTTGACCTGGCCGGGGTGGGCGAAGTGTTCCTGCGCGAACGCACCAGCCGGGTGGTGGGCCAAACCCTGTACCAGGCCGCCTGGGCCACGGGAATTAGTGCACTCGCTGCCCTGCCCGGTGCGCACCTGCTTTACCGCCGTCGTTTTGTGGGGGTGGGGCTGCTAAAAGCGCTGGTGATTGTGCCTTTCGTGCTGCCGAGCGTGGCCGTGGGGGTGGCCTTCCATTCGCTGCTAACCAAGGGCGGCTGGCTAGAATCACTGGGCTTAGATGGCACCTCACAGGCGGTTATTGCCGCTATGGTGTTTTTCAACTACGGCTTCATACTGCGCCAAGTAGGTAGCTTTTGGGCGCAGCTGGACCCCCGTCCCGCCCAGGCGGCAGCCAGTTTGGGGGCCGGGCCGGCGCGAGTGTTTTTCACTATCACCTTGCCGCGCTTGGCGCCCATGATCGCGGCGGCCGCCTCAGTGACCTTCCTGTACTGCTGCACCGCTTACGGGGTGGTGCTGGTGCTTGGTGGGCGTGGGGTGAGCACGATTGAAACTGAAATCTACGTGCTCACCGCCCAGTTCCTTGATTTGCGTGGCGCTGCGGTGCTTTCGGTTGCGCAGATTGTGCTGGTGGCGGCTTGTTTGCTGGTTGCTGAGCGGGCCCGACGCCGCTTTGGGGCGCGCAGCGACTGGGTGGGTCAGGTTCCCGCTAGCGCCCTTACCTGGCGTGACCTGCCGGCTATTGCGTTCACGACGGCGCTCATTGGTGGCCTGCTGGTGGCCCCGATAGCCTCGCTGCTGGTGCGTTCATTTAAACGTAGCGGCGAGTGGACCCTAGCCAACTACCTGGATCTGTTTAACCCACAAGCCACCCCAGCTTTGCTGGTGAGCGTAGAACAATCCGCCTGGTTCTCGCTGCGCACGGCCCTAACCGCCGGGGCTATCGCCCTGGTGGTTGGGGTGTGTATTGCCGTAGTGGTTTCACGCCAACCCCACTCCACCTGGGCTAAACGTGGTCTGGTGTGGCTAGATGGATTCTTCATGCTGCCACTGGGGGTTAGTGCGGTAACTGTGGGTTTTGGTTTCCTGATCACCCTGGCGCGCCCGCCGCTGGCCTTAACTAAATCTTGGTGGATTGTGCCGCTAGCCCAAGCTGTGGTGGCAGTGCCGCTGGTGGTGCGTACTTTGGTGCCGGCGCTACGGGGAATTGATCCACGTCAACGCGAGGCTGCTGCCTCCCTGGGGGCTGGGCCGGGGCGGGTGATCCACAGCGTGGATGGGCCGGTGTTGTGGCGTAGTGGCGGTTTAGCCGCAGGTTTTGCCCTGGCCACAAGCCTGGGCGAGTTTGGTGCCACCTCATTCCTGGCTCGCCCGCAAAGCCCTACCCTGCCGGTGGTGGTGGCCCAGCTAATTAGCCGCCCGGGTGCCGTAAATCAGGGTATGGCGATTGCGGGTGCGGTGGTATTGGCTCTAGGTAGTGCCTCAATCATGTTGATCTGCGAGTATCTGCAAGGCCGCGCCACTACCCGCAGGCCAGGCACCCGCAAGCCAGGCACCCGCAAGCCAGGCGTGGGCGCAAATAATTCCGCCAGCGCCAAGGGGATGGTCGGCCAAAAGACTGCCAGCAGCCACAGGCCGGGCGCAGGCATGGGGCACACCACCAGCGCGATTAATAAGGATTGATTATGAATCTAAAAGGTATTTTTTCGCGGCGCAGCTCTGGCCAACTAGAGTCCGACCAGCCCGATACTCCACAGGGACGTCAACAAGCCTTACCGCGCGCATCCCAAGACCCGGTATCTGGATCCTCACCTGCTGCTTTGGTGTCTGCGGCCTCAGCGTCGGCGGCCTCCAACAGTTTTGCGCCCACTTCCACCAGCGCACAGCTAGAAATAAAAAACCTACGGGTGCGCTACCCCGGACGCGACGTCGACGCCGTCGCCAATGTGAGCCTAAACCTAGCCCCCGGACAAACCCTGGCCCTGCTGGGAGACAGTGGCAGCGGCAAATCCACGCTGCTGCGCGCGGTGGGCGGGCTGGTGGACGTCAGTGGTGGCGATATCTGCTATGCGGGTGAATCAGTGTTGCAAATGCCGGTGCATAAGCGCGGATTCGTGTTGATGTTCCAAGATGGCCAGCTGTTCAACAACCTGAGTGTGGCCGAAAACGTGGCTTACGGGGTGGGGCGCAACTCTGCTTACGGGGTGGGGCGCAACTCTGAAGAGGTAGTGGCCCAAATGCTTGAACTGGTGGGCATGAGTGCTTACGCAAACTCGCCGGTAACCGAGCTTTCAGGCGGGCAAGCCCAACGCGTGGCCCTGGCGCGCGCCCTGGCCCCCAATCCGCGCCTGTTGCTACTAGATGAGCCGCTCTCAGCGCTTGACCGTTCGCTACGTGAAGGCCTGGCGCGCGACATTCGCAGTATTTTGCGCGAGCGTGGCACCAGCGCCATTTACGTCACCCACGATCAAGACGAAGCCATGCGAGTAGCTGACCTGGTAGGCATTATGGCTGGTGGGCGTCTGCTTCGCCTGGACACTCCTGAGGGGTTGTGGGCTGATCCTGGCGGCGTGCAGGTGGCTCGCTTTTTGGGTTTTGGTCCCTTCTTGGATGCCGACGCCGTCGCGGCCCTGGGGCTGCCGCTAAAGCTAGAGTACGGGCAGATCCTCGCCCCCGCACCGGGGGCCTGGTCGCTAGCTCCCGCTGAAGCAAGCCTGGGGGAGGGGATTGTGGAGGCAGGTGTCGAATCAGTGACTATGAGCCAAGGTAGCTACCTGGTACAAGCCAGTTTGGAGGCGGCCGCAGCTGACCCGCTCACGCTACGCACTAGTGAGCCTCTAGAAGTAGAACAGTGGATCAATGTGCGCCTAGATTTAAGCCGCTGCCCGCTCATTGACATGCGTAAACGGGCCTGAATACGGGAACGCGCCGGAGCGGACGATAGGAAAGGGGTGAGGCACAGTCCGCTCCGACGCAAGTCGGGGATGGCCTGCAATTTAATGGATGGCAAGCCTCATCCAGTTGAAGGCCGCAGAGCAGCTTTGCCTGACCTGGATACGCACCTGGGGAAAGATGCGTAGCCGCGAATCAAAGCCTGTCGCCACCGTAAGGGCACGATGTTGACAACCTAAGCTGATCTGATGTCTTAACTCCTATCAACACCAAGAACTATATCTGAGCCAAAGAAAAGCAGCAAAACTTGTATGATCTCTATAAAAAGCGCGAAATTTCGCGTAAAAATGACCTTTCCTTAAAATATCCTGAGAAAATTGTGCACATACTCTCAAAGTCGGATTTGGTCAGCTTTACATATGCAAACGACGCAGGCAATACCCAAGAAAATCTTGAGGCATTGCCTGCGTCGTCGTAGAAAGGAAGAAGGCGTCTTTTAGAAGATACCGTCAGCGTTCTGGCCGCGAACTACGCCGATGGGGCGCATCTCCGAGCAGAAGTTACCTACTTCGGTGCTCCAGAAGGAGTCTCCCTCGCTCCAGCGCAAAGTACCGCCGGGCAGGTTGAAGGAGTCACCGTTGTTGCGCCACACGGCCTTACCAGCCTGAGCGTGGTGGTCGTAGAGGTGGAAGTAGGACTTGGGCTGAGACTTGATGGCGTTGGCGTAGTAAGCGCTTTCGCCAGCCAGGGAAACGCCCTTAACAGCCTCGATCTCCTGCAGGCTCGGGTAGAGCACCGGCGCCTGGCTTAGGGTGGCGCGGATCTTGATGCCGCCCCAGGTGGTGCCGGTAGAGAAGGCCATGTCTGCGATGTTGTCGCCACCGCGACGACGAGCTGCGGGTACGTAACCCTTGCCGTTTAGCCCCTTGGCGGTCCAAGTCCAGGTGCGGGCGGCCTGTTCGTCGACGGCGTCGTTACGGTTTACGCGGCTGGTCTTACCCCAGGAGGTGGACGCTAGTAGCGGGCCATTGGGGCGAGCGGCAGTACCGTCAGCGCGCACCGCAGAGAAAGTGATCATCCAAGGGCTGGCTACGGTCAGGGCGTAGTCGCTGAGGTTGATCAAGTTGAAGCTGGGTACCTTGCTAAAGCCGTTGGCCAGGCCGTCGCTCGGCTCGGTCCAGTAGGCGGTCAGGCCGTCCCAGGCGACAGCAGAGAGAACCTCGTCGATAACCTTGCGGGCTTCGGTAGAGGAAACCTTCTTTTTGTCGGGGGAAGGGGCCGCAAAAGCACCGGCCGACAGTGACACAGCCGCCGTAGCGGTGGCGGTGCCAATGATTAGTTCGCGACGCGAAACCATAATTCGTCCTTAAAGTATGGGGCTTCTTAGAATCAGAAACGACCGTCGGTGGACTCGTAGCCACGGCTACCGCGCGGAGGCAGGGTGTCAGAGACCCAGTTACCAACCGAGCAGCTCCACCAAGACTCACCCACGTTCCAAGAGTGGGTGCCGCCGGGAATTGTGTAGCTGTGCCCGTTGGTCTTCCACAGAACGCCGGTAGAGCTGCTCAGCAGCGGGCCGCCGTAAATCATCTTTACGGTAGCGGTCTCGTTCTTGATCTTGATGTATTCCTCGCAGCGCTTGAGGTCGATGTGGTGGATCTCTTCGATCGACTCGCGCTTGATGGTCACCTTAGGCAGGGACAACAGGGTGGCCTGAACAATAATGCCGCCGCCCTCGGTTACACCGGTGCTGAAGGAGAAGTCAGCCTGGTTGTCACGGTCGACGGCCCACTCGGCAGAGCGAATGGGGGTGCCGGCGTGACCACCCTGAACCTGGTTGAAGGTCCAGTTCCAGGAGATGCCCTTCTGGTTACCCTTGTCGCCGGTGTAAACATCGACGTTGCGGGTGTAGTTGTCAATGTAACCCCAGCTGGTGGTGGGCTTGGCCGGGCCGTTGGGTACGTAGCCAGAGCGAGAGGTACGGATAGCCTCGAAGTGAATCTTCAGCGGGTTCTTAATGCTGGCGTTGACCTCGTAACGACTGAGGTTGATGACGTTGAAGCTAGGCACCTTGTTGCAGCCGTTACCAAGGCCCCAGCAGGGCTCGGTCCAATAGGCCATCAGGCAAATGCAGTTGAATGCCTCGTCAATGATGCGCTTCTTTTGGGGGGTGCAAGCACTGGTTGCAGCCGCAACCGCAGGGCTAGCGATCGCAATGGCTGGTACTGACCAGGCAGCACCCTTGGCGATGTTACGCCGTGAAATTTCCTGTGCCACGTCTACTACTCCGATAACTCTTCTTGGGAACTCAAGTGGTGTCAGAATAGGTCTTAATTTGGCCAGAATTAAAGCCCAGTGACAGGCGTTATAAAAGCTTAATTTTATTAGTTGTTATCTTTTATCTTACCTGGGAATATGCTGAAAGTGCAGGTCAGAGGCACTTTTGAGGGTAGGGTCTGGGGTTGGTGTGACAATAAGTTAACTAAGCGTGATCATTCCTTAAGTGAGGCCCAAGAATACTCTCAGGAAACTTTAAGGAAAAAACCTCGAATTTAAGTTAACAAGTTATATTAAAACCATATCAGTTGTTAACCTAAAGTGTGATAGCGGCGCCTTCGCAACAGTCTTTGTGCGCATGACTGCACGTCACAATCAGTTTGTCAGGCGTTGTTTCAAAGTGGTTGGTTAGGGCTTGTCAAGGGGGTGGTGTTGCAGCTTATTTAACAAGGTTAGATGGTTGAAAATATATGCATAGTTGCAGGTAGGAGCTGGTTTGCTAGCTGGTTGATGCCGATCGACTTTGGCGTTTTATAAGTGCCAGGTGCGGCTTTTTGCCTCGAAGTTTGGCCCTGGGTTGACCCAAGCGGGAGGGCTGGCAAGCTGTGTCCTACCATTAAAACTGCCTAAACCCGAATTTCACCGTTGTGCCCGGAAGGTCTGATGAGTTGCGTTTTGCTGATATTTGGCTCGACGGCGCCACTGAGGTGCTCGGCTGAGTCCAGCGCCGACTGTACTGGTCTGGACCGGATTGGACCCTGGGGAACCGGACTAGACTCCGCTGGAGTTGATAACTGACGCGGAAGCTGGCAGATAACTGATGGGGGATGCTGACAGGGAAAGCCCAGCAGGCAAGGGGAATGCTGGCGAATGGGAATGCTGGCAAGCGGGAGATGCTGTGGCGCGGTGTCGAGGAGGGCTGGCGAGCGGCGTCGTCGTTTTTGTACCTATATATAAGGAGACGTGACATACAAAAGAGCTAACGCAAAAGGATGCTTGGGCTTGCGTAGGCAAGAGAACTAGGTAAGAAAAAAGGGCCGGCGTGCCATGACGTCGACCCCAAATGCCAGGTAAACAGGCGTTAATGCTGAGCGCGGCGCGTGAGCCACCGGTCAAAACCGGCGAAAATCAAGATGCACACCAGCGCAAAAACCAGCGTGAAACCAACAGCCATCAGTGAGACCGCGTAGCCAAGCACCTCCACGTTCAAAAATCCATAAGGATAAGTGTGGGTGATGGCGCCGCGAATCAGAATGAAAGGCACCCAGGCCACCGGAATCACTAGGGATCGCAAAATCACGCCGCGATCAATGCCTCCGCGCGGGCCGGTGATAAACCAGGCCAGCACCATGGCCAGGGGAACTATGATGTGCTGAATTGGGTTAGTTAGGTAATCCCAGCCCGAAAGCTCTTTGTATGGGCCAATAAAACCGGCGTAAACAATGCCGGTCACAGTGATCATCATGGTGGCGCACAACTGCAAGGCTCGCCACCAGTTACTGGCCGGGCCCTGATGGCGTGCCAGGTACGTGGCCACCACCGCAACCAGGATGTTTGACCATTCCGTGAAGTAGCTGAAGGTTTCAAACAGTCGGGTAGGGGCGCCGGACCAGCCCGGGGCGCTGGCGCCAAACATGCCGGGGTCCACATTGCCGCGCGCATAGCCGTCGCAGGCAGTAATAATTACAGTGGCACTGAAACCGAACCAAGTTATTGCTGCAATCGTGCCGTAAATCAGACGCGCATTTCGACCCAGTGCCGAGGCAGGGGTGTAAGCCGAGGCGGGGGTATAAGTCTTACTCACGCACTTCAGGGTATACAACCCCAAATACAGGCAAAATCGTCCCTTCCCTATAAAAAATTCATGGGGTTTTATAGGGAACGGACGAAATGTCAGT
>ERZ773037.1272-NODE-1272-length-13209-cov-13.451498_pt1 | contig 13209 bp, 15 predicted proteins | sample MGYA00511466_ERZ773037 | MGnify/ENA primary metagenome ERZ773037 (study PRJEB29015, sample SAMEA2738146) | human oral metagenome | biome: human oral; feature: human-associated habitat; material: saliva | place: China | collected 2202 ... | reverse complement strand
GTGGCAACCATCGTCCGAATCGTTGGCTACGAGTGATGAGAATGCGATACCGCCCAGTGGGGATAGCTCTAAAACCCTCGCCTTTCACTTTCTTTATCGTTTTCAATGAACACTTTTCTGACAGACGTTTTGAGGGAGGTTCGAGGGTGTCAGAGAAAAAATAATTATTGACATATAAACGTCCGATAGTATATTTCTTCTGGTAATATTGTCTTATTAATTTTATTTCCATAGCGTTGACTTAATTTGATTTGTGATTTTATGATTGTGATTTTGTGATCTTGATTTTTGATTTTGTTTTGTTTTTCGTTTTTGTGATTTTATGATTGTGATTTTGTGATTGCCAATAGAGAGTTTACAGATTACAATAAATATTACATGACACGATTAAAAGTGTTTACACCTTATATTTATCTTGGGTCGTTTTCATCCATTTGCCTTCCTCTTTCTTTTCAATCCATCCACTCTTCTTCCATCGATAGATGATGTTGTTGATTACGTTTCTGGTCACAGTAGAACCCTTTTCTTTTTGCAGGTCATTGATGGTGAAAACAGGTGGGAGTTTGTCAAAAATACATCCGTTTGCCGAATATTTTCCCATTTCTTGTTCAGCCGACTTATATTCACAGAGTAATGCTTCACCGAAGAAGTTGCATTGTTTCTCCAATATATATTCAGCAATCAAGCGGGCAAATTCCAGCACCTTCTCGTTCTCTTCACCCATTAGCAGACGGGCAATAACGCCACAACGAAAACCAATGACAGCAGCACGCTTACGATAGGTGTCTTTGACGATGTCGCCATCAGCCATTGCCTCTATTCTTTTCCGTTCCACCCACTCGCCGATAGCTTCTCGCAATAGGGGGGTGTCAATAATGCCATGGCTGGCGCGCAACATGGTTACAGCAGCATTAACTTCAGTCGATAAGCCCTCCACTTCTTCACCATAGAGGGGCATAGGGGCAAAAGTGGAATCGGGCATTTCTGCGATAAAGATGCGCGATGACAATCCGTTTTCAACATTGTCTCTTTTGAAGCATCTTTTGAAGGCACCGTAAGTGCCAAGGATAGAGAAATTATAGGCTACGGGAACCACACCACTCTCTGCCTGATCTGAGTTGTAATCTTGCCCCCATACACCATTATCGAAGGCAAGGCGATAGACATCATACTTCTGCGACCATGACCCTGCACCATTTGTCTTGCGAAGCGTGTCGAGTTCCTCACCAAAGGAGAAGAGCGTGTGACCACGGGAATTCTTAAAGCGTCTCAACAGCGTTGAACAACTAATGGTGACGGGCACTGAACGTATCAACACACAAGGATCTTCGGGTGCTTTCTCGTTGGCTTTGCGACGCTTCTTTTCCTGTTTCCATTTCTCTTCAATCTCACGTGAGCGAGCATCGTCCTCAAGCATTTGACTTATCCATAAGTCCACCTTTGATTTGCAAACGCTCTTGCCTGATGCTTGTGGACCGACAATGACCGACATTAAGTTGAGTCGGTGCAACTGACCATCACAATATCTTACTTGAACGCCGTCTGCGTAGGCAGCAGCAAGGGGGAGCACAGCACATAGTACGGGCATGTGCATATTGGCAGGAACGCCCTCAAGCGTTTTGCACAATATGGGGGGGAGGGTGTTGAATATTTTATTAATGCAAGCTATCTGCGCTTGCTGCTCTGCCTCTCTTTTTATTTCAAGTTGTTCCAGGTTGTTTTCGGTTGATACTTTTGAATCTGACTTATTTCTGAGTGATTCTGTATAAATCTTTCGCAGTTGAAATGACATCGGGCGGTTGGTGTTGGTGTATTTCTCGTAGAAGTCTTTGATCAGCTGTCGGCAGTCGGATTCTCGTGAATATTCTGGCATACGCTGTGCGATGATGGCTTTGAGCTGCTCTTGTGGGAGAAGCCTACAGATTCCCATAGAAAGTAGTGTTACGAGCGAATTGTGGCGTGTTCCCTTGCTGGTAAATGCAGCAGGTGACAGCCCCGAAGCGGAAACAAAAGCGTCGAAGAGCACTTCCGTGTCTGGATGGATGTCAACGGGTGTGTCGTCAGCATTTGCAGTGTCTTCTGTAGTCGGCTCTGTTCTCTCTTCTGTGGATTTTATAGGGGGTAGAGGGGTGACGGGTGTATTTTTTATGTCAGTATCTTTTACAAGTGTCGTCGGTGCTTTTTGCTCCGTAAATAGACGCTCTTTGTCGATGAAGAAGATGTAATCGGCTGGCACGGCAAAGGAGCAGCGTGCGTAATCCTTACAAGCTTCGTCAAAATCTTTCAGTCCCAGTTCCTTTGCAAGCCACTGCTGGCCCTCTGCCAAAGTCATCTTCTGTGGGAGCGTGAAGACAATGCGCAGTCCTTCTGACGATGGCGTCATGTGCACCAATACGATGCCTAACTCCTTCGTACGCTCTTTTACCATCTTTTCGTAGAAGGTTTCGGGTGAAGGAATATGGTCGATGTCAAGAATAGAAAGCCCTGAAGGAATTGCCTCAGCGTTGAGTCGATGACCATTCTTGAAATGGGCATGAAAGCAGAAGGCTGGTAAGCGGCGTTTCAGTTCTGCTTTCTTCGTTGAGAAATCATCACGACTCATCTCGCCACGCATCACTTGTTCGCGGTAATCGGCAAGTTCAGCACAGATGTTGTTTACTATGGTCGAATGTATTACCACATCTAAGATATCAGCTGTGCAAGGAATTGTGTGCTGGGAACGAATACTTTGTATATAATCGAACATTTTGTTTACTTTTATGATTAGAAACGGGGATGTTCATACATGATTTATAATGTTGAACAACCCCATGAAAAATTATTACTATGCAAGCAGACTTCCTTCCATAAAGTTAATTGCCTGCTGACTTTCATCGAAAACAATGTCTACGGGAGCTGCCTCGTTAGAGCGTTTCACCATGATGTAAAGCCTTACGCGGTCGGGCGCCACTGTTGCTCGTCCGTGCTTCATGTTCAGTATGCGGTTGGGCGTTGCCGTTGATGGCGTTTCTCTCGCGAACGCACGGAAATCAAATTCCTGTGGGGAATTCATTGCAATAGACCCTCTCACTCTCTTGCCGTTAGCGGCGATGATGCGCTGGTAGTCAGCGTCACTCATAATTACTTTGATCTGCATATTCTTATGATTTTTAATTGATTGTCTGGATTTCTGAAATACTCACGTTCTGGAACACCTTGTCGTTATACTCCGTTGTGTAGAAGTAGAGTTGTGCTGCGACGAGCGCACCCTCTTCGAGTTCTTTTTCTGCCTCTGCATCAAAGAGGGTTGATGTGAAGCGGTCGGCAAACTTACCTCCAAGCTGTTGCAACTGGATGTCACGGCAGTGTGAGGTGATTCCTTTTTGGTTGGTGTACGGGCGGACTTCTCCGAGTTTTGTAATCTTAAAAATGTTGTTCATAATGATATTTTTTTTCCGCAGGCAACATTGCCATTGGTTTGTTTTATGTTTGCAAAGTTATCTCGCTTCATTCGTGATTGCAACTTTTAGAAGTAATCTGGGGTTTCTTAAAATCTCTTAATCTTAATCGCTAAATGCTTTATTTACAGAGGCTTTCAACGTTGATTCAGAAAGAGTGATATTGCTGTGTTCGCTGCTGGAGAGGTATCTGAAGAAGATGCTTTTAGCCACTTTCAGCGGACTCTCTCCCTGCTCTCCCGGTGCTATCGTCAGGGCAATGAGGGCATAGAGCCACGTGCGTTTTACGTTCTTTATTCCCTCCGTTGATAAGAACAATCCTTTTTCTCTCCGCAATGTCTTCACGTCATTGGATAAATAGGGTCGCAGTTGATTGGTTATCTCGTCCAAACGCTTGAAGTATTCCGGTCTGAACAGTTCGCACAGCATTGTATTCTCATCAAAGGGGTATCTGCGCTTTGCTTTGCGCTGCTGCTGCACACGCTGTCGTGTGTAATGCTTTTTTCTCATTCTCCCAAGGGTTGTGAGAAGAGAAAGCACGGGAAACGCTGCGCAGCTTTATCTCATGAGATTTCTCCTGCCCACTCCGCTCGGGTGAAACATTCTTTATTTTCAGTGGCATTACCTCCTTTTCTGTCCCTGCGCCTTGTGTCTGGCGCCTTGTGCAGCGCATGGAACAATCGGAATTGACCATCACTCCGCATCTAATCGGAAAAGAAGAAAACCCACGCCAAGGTTCGTTCTGACCGTGACGTGGGTGCAAAGTTATAGTGCAGAGTCATTTGCAAGAATCTCAGCCTTGCAGACGGCTTATAAAAAAGCTATTTTTAATTATCAAAAAAAATATAAAACTGATAGTCAGTAGGTTATGTGAAGGTTTATAATTTGTTTATAGAAAGTTTATAGTTTTTCGTTGCTTCCTTGAGATCTTATATTGCAACGATATAGAGTGGATGATAGAGAAAGTGTGTAATCAAGTGAAAATAAAAAAGTAATTTCCTGCACGATACCCAGTAGAATTGTGTAATTTTACGCTCGTAACAAGAGCGGTCTCACATATGAGATCTGTTAATGCCAAAACAAGAAACAAAATTATATTACTAAAGTTTCCCACCCCTTAAAACACTGGCTTTTCTCATTCACCTTTGTCTATCGTCCCCCATATTCATTGACCTTTAACACATGACTAATAAAAGTTATGTAGTCTGTCCATATACTTCATCCCACTTTTTTCAATGCTTCAGCCATAACAAGGATTTTGCTCATCTCTTTGTCGTTTTCGCTGATTGTAGCCATAAGGTGTTGGGGTGTCACCCCAAGCACTTCTCCTAAAATGCGAAGAATTCGTTCTTGATGTAGTGAAAAATCAAAGGGTATGGTTGTTTTGCCGTCAAAGAATGCACAAAGTAGCAGTTTGTAGCCCAATACGCACCTACCTTTTATATGGTCGAAAACACGACTGATACCCTCCATCCTCACGCCACTCTTCTCAAGCACGGTGTCATCTATAATGAAACATGTAGTGGTATTGGATTGAGGAGCTTCGCTATACTTACGTAAAAGGCACATATAACGCAGTGCAAAAGTGGTTCTTCAAACGTCTCCAATCCATCTGCGGACGAATCATCATCCGATAGAAACAGTTCTTACCATGATTTGAAAGGTCATATATCTTATGCTTGCATATACTGTGAATACTTTCACCCACAATGCGGAAGAGGCAAAGAGAAAGGATTAATTCTGAAGCCGAAACCCCGTCCTGTTTCTCCAATGACAGGCGAGATAGCAAGTGACCGATGCCAAACTTGCCAAAAAGATGAAATAAATCATCACTCATTCGAGTTTTAACACTCAAAAGTTTGGATAACTCACTTATTTTCTTTATTTTTGCTTCCATAACAGTTTTGTTGTCTTGCCTTTGAAATCAGTTCTTTAGCGATTACTAATTTACAAAGAAAATTCGACAAACTGTTATTTTTTTATCTATTTATTAGGGTGGGAAACTTTAGTTAAGTAATTAAAAATAGGGGAAAGCCAACCATAACTATCTTTAAGGCAATTTTTATTGCCAGTCCAAAAACTTTGAATAATTTTCATCTCTCTTATTTTTATTTCTTAATATCCGGCAGGCGATTCTTTTCGCTGTTATTGATATTTACATCCGTTCGTTTGGCTTTATGCTTTCCAAAATTATACGTTAACCCTACACGTAACGAAGTATTGTCATTATCTATGTTATTTCTGAACATATAATCGTTGTATGCCACTCGGTTATGAGCTTTGGTACCTCCAAAGATATCCTGCGCCAGAACATTCAGCAAGAGCTTATTCTTTAGGAGATTGATTTTGCAGCCCAAACCTAAGCAATCGATATTCCCAGTATGAAAAGATTCTTCCACTCCCGGAAATACATGATAATAATTTGCAAAAATGGTCATAGCCTTGTAGCGATAACTAAGATTTGCAGAGAGAGTCGTGTTCAAGCTCTTCAAATCCGAATCATCCAGTTCTTCTGCCATAGACTTGGCCTTCAGATAGTACATAGAAGCACTTGTATACAAGTTGAATTTACCCCACGAGAAATTATAACTAACATCTCCGCCGTAGGTGTTTATGGTTAGGCAGTTCTTGGGATAGTACTTGGTATATAAATCATCAACCACTTGTATCAGGCTCTGTATGGCGTCAGAAGTGTGATAGTAGTACAAATCTACATTAAGGTTTCCCTTAAAGACATAGTTAAACTCTAAATTATCCATGATGGACGGAACAAGCCTGTCGTTTCCTTCCGAGTAAGAATAAGTGTCGCGATAAACCTTTGTCGGATCCATATTGTTCATACTTGGCCGGTTGATTCGCTTGCTATATCCTAAAGAGAAGGAATGGTCGTCGGAAGGATTATAGGAAAACTCTGCGAACGGAAACCAATGATGATATTTATTGGAAACGGTTAAACCGCCAAGCGTTATCCCATTATTGCTTGTATGCTCATAGCGCAACCCTGCCTTGGCATAAAAAGGACCAAAGTTCCGGTGAACATCTGCATAGAGGGCCGTTATTGTTTCTTTGAACAAGAAACCATTGCTGCCTCCGTAATCCGAAATGTTGTTCGTTCTGAAATGGGAGTACTTGCCACCCACCTCAAAGTTCAGCCACGTAAAGGGAAGGTTTAAGTCTGCGCTGAGAGTATTCACCACATTGCTGTAATTGTCCCAACTGCTCGAAAAGGGGTGAGCCGAGCCAGAATCGTACACCTGGTTGACATCATTGCTTAAATGAATGTAATTATAATTCAGCGTTAGCTTCTTACCTATGCTGTCCAGCTTCCATTCCACATAAGGGGAAATCGTTTCCAAACGATACTTGTCGTGAGTCTGCTCCGAATAGGTGTTCGACGGATAAGAACCATCACTGAAGTTCATTTCGCCCTTGTGAAAGCCCTTATTACGAGAACGATTGAGAGTGGAAAAGAATCCTATTTTTACATGCCCTATTTGATAGCTGCTATTAAGATTCTGGCTCAATATGTCATAGCGGTTAAGAGTATAATCGTTCGTAACACGTGTGTATGTCGGATAGATGTAAGAGCTTTTCATCTTCTGAGGGCGTTTTTCGTTGGAGTTGTCGACTTTGTACTCTACCGAAAAATTACCTGATGAGAACGACAAGTCAGCTCCCTCCTCAGCTGCAAAATGAGTGCGTTGTGTCAGCAAGGTGTGAATTTTTCCATCAAAACCTACCGGCTTGCTTTTTAGGATAATGTTCAGCACTCCGCTGTTACCCGCAGCATCAAATCTGGCAGAAGGATTTGTAATGAGTTCTATTTTACTAATGTTCTCAGAGGGTAACGTACGCAAATACATATCCAAATCCTTTCCCTCCAAATTAACCCTGTGTCCGTCCACCAATACAAGAACATTGCTCTTTCCTATTATCTTTATCTCCTCGCTTGTCGGGTCTATGCGAGGGATATTATGAAGTAAATCGCGTGTACTGAACCCCTGGGCAAAAGGACTGTTCTGAACTAAATATACAAGTTTTCCGGCTTTCTGACTAAGCATTCTGCGCTGAGAGGTAACCGTAACCTCCTTCATTGTGTATTTCTTTATTTCTAAAGGAATATCACCCAAATCGGTGTCGGCTTGCACATCGAGGGTGTCGGTCTTAAGAATATCGCCCAACTGTCGGTATCTGAACACATACTTGCCCGAAGAAAGCGAAAGAGCAAACCTGCCTTCTTCATCCGATAAGCTGCTGGAAGTGACATCCCCGCCAAGAGGGCTTACTAATATCTCGGCGGCATCCAAAGGAGTAGTCCTGTCGACCTTCTCCACCAACCTCCCCTTCAGCTGCCATTGCTGGGCATACATAGGCTGGCTCGATAGTAAAAGAAACATAAAACTTATAGGTGTGAACTGCAAAATTGAATGTAAAGATTTTACCATTATCATATTACATAGTATTTTTATATTAGGTTTATAAAACATATATTATACTAAGGTACAAAAGTAGTAAAAAAAATATTGAAAGAACAAAATATTGCTGTTTTTACGTCATTTTTTATGTTGAGTTGATAATTTTATGAATGTGGAGTTTACAAGTTGTTTGTAGACAGGGTAAATAAAAGACAGAGTAACATAAGAACGTTTTTGTGACGAGTTTTTGAGTGCATAGGTCAGCAAGTAGACAAACAACTCGTTAACTTGTCTACTCGTTAACTTGTCCACTCGTAATTTTGTTACTCAAAAGAACTTTGTTCATCTGTTACTTTGTCTTTTATTTACCCTATCTTTCTTAGCAAGCAACTCGTTAACTTGTCCACTCGTTAACTTGTCTACTCGTAAATTTGTTACCTCCGTGTGCCAAATATATAATAGGCTTACTTTATCATACTATTTTTTCAGAAAAAACCGCATTTTCCCACCCTGAAAAAACATTACACTCCCTTAAACAAATCACCTTAAAAAGCATACAAAAAACCAGTTCAAGAGCGACTCTACAACCACCAGAAAATCAAATAGTTATAAAACCGTAAAGCAAAAGGGGCTTTATTGGACTTCAAAAGGGCGTTAGTAAGCGTCTTAAAGGGCATCTTTTGCAAGCGAAAAGGGCGTTAATTCGAATGGATTTAACGCCCTTTTGATTTTTAGGTTATGAAATTATCTACGTGAATTCAACAAGCAAGTGCAAATTTACTTAATTAGTTCGTAAAAGCAGTCCTGTGGTGTTTTAAAATCTAATTTCTTTCTTGGCCTCATGTTAATTTTCTTTGAATACTTAGTTATTTGTTGCTGGCTGATATGCTCAAAGGTTTCTTTTTTTGGCACGTATTGCCTAATTAGTCCGTTAGCATTTTCTATAGCGCCTTTCTGCCATGAAGCGTATGGGTCAGCAAAATATATGGTGACACCAAGGCTTTTGGCTATCATTTCATGACAAGCGAATTCTGTACCATTGTCAGTTGTAATAGACTTGATATGCTCTTTGAATGGAGACAGTAAGTGTATTACAGTTCGTGCCAGTTCTTTGGCATTTTTCCCCTTCTTAAGTTTTCTCATAAACAGCATGTTTGTACTACGCTCTATCAGTGTTACGATGGCACCATGGTTTCCTCTTCCAACAATCGTATCTATCTCGAAATCCCCAAAGCGTTTGCCGTCAGCTTCATTAGGTCTCTCACTGATGCTTGTTCTGTTGGGTATGGATATGCGTTTGCCACCAACAGGCCTGGTACGATGCTTAAGCTTGTGACGACAGTGTTTATATAATGTTCCCCCCTTCTGCCTTATCGTGTTATCCCGATCCTCCCTGCTCATATACAACAAAAACTCTCGGAGCAGGTTTCCAGAAGTTTTATTCTCCGCAGGGAGTCGAGAGCATTGCTTGATAAAGCCAAGTTAATGGTTGAGCAGGCTATAGAGTCTCAATAACCCCACGTATGGCGTCATATTCTTTGCTGGTAATGCCGAAGGCATTGCGTTCGTTGTTGTTAGGGTGGCGGTGGGTGAGGTAGGTGTTGTTGTTGCCTCCGCCGATGGCTTTGTTGATGGCATTCATGGTGATGTCGGTAAGGTCTCGGAGCTTTACGAAGAGGGCGATGATGTTCAGAGCCATCTTCTTGTTTATTCCCCACGGGTTGGCGTTGGGCATTGTCATCTCGAAGCGGGGGAGGAGGGTGTCGTTGTTGCAGATGTTTTCAAAGCATAGCTTTAGATTTTCGTAGTCGGAGCTGCCAAAGAGCTGTTCTAAGCCCCTTGTCTTATCAAAGAGAGTTGTTAGGATTTTCTTTCTGCGTGCTTCCTTCTGTAGGGTGGGGGTGGTGTTTGCATCTTTTGCGGTGAAGGGGTTATAGCTGTCAATGACAATCTTCTCACCATAAATGTTAGTCTTCTGAGAGAAGAAGAGTTCAGCATACTTATCGAAAGCGGTTTCCCCTATTTCGTTCATTATTTTCAGTACGACACCATCGTTCTCACTTACAGGATCCTGCTCGTGTCCAGGTTGAATATAATTCAGACTTCTTGTGGCTGTTACGGTCATAATGAGTTGTGCTGACGCTTCAGCTTCAGCTCTTGTGCGATTGATGGTGTTTCTTCCCTGCTTGATAATGCTACACTCTTTGATTAATGAGGTGTAGATAAAGGGGATTTCGTCAATTTTATTTCCCCCTGCTTGGTAGAGTTTTTCAATGCATTGTGTACTCGTTTGCCAGATGTCCATCACAGAGATTTCTCCCTTTTCTCTTTGCAGGCGGTTGAGTGGCGATGCCCATTGCTTAAAGAGCGAACCCTCTGGTGAGTTCATTACCTGCGTCTTGTAGACTTCATTGTCATAGTCTGTCAGAATCTCCATATTCTTGTAAGTCTTTTTCAATTTTATTTATCAATGCTTTAAGATGCTCTTTTGGATAGAGTTCTGGGTTGTCGAGACTCATATTGCTGAAAGTTGCATCCTCGAAGTTGATGTATCTGTAGTTATCTTTCCCGACATTAATCTTTTTTCTACTGCCGTTGGGTGTCAGACTGATAGATGCGTCTCCACCAATATCGCTTGCTACCTCGACAACATCTCTTGTCCATTTGTTTTTCGCATTCAAATGCACAGCGTTGCCTGCGCCAGCATCGGTGACAAGTTTCACTCCTGCGTTCGTGTCTTTGCGGATTCCTTGGATAAACTCGAAACGCTTTACGAGTCGCTCGAGGTTAGGTTTGGGCCATGTAAATTCCACTTTTCGGAAGCCTCTGGGGTAGCGGTTTCGATCGTTAACAATCTCCCAGAAGCAGGATGAATTGTATAGATTTCTGATACTTACTTTTAGAGAGAATCGTTGTGCCATGATTCTTGAGAATGTTTTTTCAAGGATATTTTCCACCGATTTCATCGTTCGAAATGCTGTTGTTGAGTTCTCTATAGCGAGGAGCTGCACGCCAGGTCGATTGTCAATAATAATTATGCAACGTCGATAGTCATCAAAGGGGATCGAATTGAGTTGTTCGTCGTGTCGTGTTCCTCGGCAGTTGTTGAGAATCATCAGTATGTAAACGCCTTCTTCTCTGTAAGGTGCTAAGAGGAAACGATGAAGATACTGCGTGCCTCGTGCGTTGGTGAAGTTAATGCGTTTTTCGTTATTGAAATCATCAATAAACACATCGTCAAAGCATTTTTGTCGGTGGATGAAATTCCTCTCAACTTCTTGCTGGCGCTCTTCGTCGTAGAAGAAGTCGTCTTCGGCGCACTTCTCAAACATGTAGTTATAAAGTGAGAATCTTATCATTGTGCTGATTGTTTTTGTTATATTTTTTTGGTAAAGAGATTGTTTTTGTCTGATAATAGTTTTTTCACAGTTCTGTAAGCCATAAAACGCAGAAGAGACATTCTGCCTTGCTAATGAGCTTTTAGGATTGCTCTTGCAAATTTACGAAAAATATTTATAATAAACAAACTAAAGTTTCCCATCCTAATAAATAGAGAGAAAAATAACAGTTTGTCGAATTTTCTTTGTAAATTAGTAATCGCTAAAGAACTGATTTTCTTTTTTCCTTGATTGTCTAATTTCCAACTCAATCATAAACCCCAAGAGAAGAGTATAGAGTCCGCCTCGCTTTTTGATATTACGACATCAATACTATTATATATTTTTTTAATTTGAGAAGGGCTGTTACTACTATTGTAATTTCTTTTAGCTGTATGATAGACGTATTCCCATTTCTTTTTTTCGAAATAGTATGTAACAGTCAAAGATTCTCGTATACTTCCATCTATCGTCATATAAGTTTTGCCTCCCAAATATATATCACTTTCCCGAATTAACCTATTGTTCTTTATTAAATTGCGCTTTTGAAAATAACAAGGTACTCCGTCCTTTTTTTGCGGATTAACCCAAGTACCCCCCTCAGATGTATAGGAGGGGGAGTATTTCCAAGAAGAATCTAATAGAGGTAACTTTATAATACTTCTTTGGTTGTTAAAATTTATGCCATATCTATTCTTTTTATCTGCACAGCTAAATATTATTAATATGACACATAAAGAGCAAATCATACATTTTAGTCTTCTATCCTTACTATTTCTGTCCATTTTCATATTTCTTTAATGTTACCACCAAGTCTTATACCTTCTCCTCTCATTTTGTTGGGTATAATTAAATCACTAAAGTTTCCCACCCTAATAAATAGATAGAAAAATAACAGTTTGTCGAATTTTCTTTGTAAATTAGTAATCGCTAAACAACTGATTTTAAAGACAAAACAACAAAACTGTTATGAAAGCAAAAATAGAGAAAATAAGTGAGTTATCCAAACTTTTGAATGTTAAAACTCGAATGAGTGATGGTTTATTTCATCTTTTTGGCAAGTTTGGCATCGGTCACTTGTTATCTTGCCTTTCATTGGAGAAACGCTTGGGGTGATGCCCCAACACCTTATGGATACAATCAGCGATAATAACAAAGAGATGAGCAAAATCCTTGTAATGGCTGAAGCATTGGAAAAATGGGACGAAGTATGTGGACAGACTACATAACTTCTGTTAGTCATGTGTTAAAAGTCAATGAATATGGGGGACGATAGGCAAAGGTGAATGAGAAAAGACAGTGTTTTAAGGGGTGGGAAACTTTAGTTAAGTAACAAAAATAGGAATAAAAAAGCTGGAATATAAATCTAAAGAGTTAATGATCCCAGTTCAATCCCAGTTCATTCCCAAAAATATGATCAATGGCATAAGCGCAATAAATACGTCGATAAGCACACCAACTAAAAACATCAGTATGCCAAGAACCTTTCCTTTCTCTGAACCAAATTTGTAAGAACAAAAGAGAATTACCACTACTGATATTAGGATACGCGTTATGAGATATTCTTCTGACGTATAAGTCATTCTGAGATAGGGAGGATACATCTGAAAGATATACCACATTAACACGTAAGCTATCCATCTATATGGCATGAGTTTTTCCTTCATAATTGCTTGTTTTATAAGATTATACTTCTCTAAGCTTGGGGATAAGTATCCCTGTCTGAGGGTGTTTGAAAGTAGGTAAAGATAAGAATACTCCGTACATTCATGTTGTCTGCCAACACGTTACGTTAGTATTCTGTTAATGATTACCCCTGCAAAGGTAAACATTATTCTGAATTATCAACGATTTTATTAGTATTTTGTTGATAGGAGTGAGCAGGAAGTGAATTTTATATTATCTTTGCAATTATACTTATAAAATAACTAAAGTTTCCCACCCTAATAAATAGATAGAAAAATAACAGTTTGTCGAATT
>ERZ773037.1270-NODE-1270-length-13223-cov-3.775440_pt1 | contig 13223 bp, 13 predicted proteins | sample MGYA00511466_ERZ773037 | MGnify/ENA primary metagenome ERZ773037 (study PRJEB29015, sample SAMEA2738146) | human oral metagenome | biome: human oral; feature: human-associated habitat; material: saliva | place: China | collected 2202 ... | reverse complement strand
TCCTATGGTGACAAAAATTAAAAATAAAGAAGCAATAAGCCATAAGCACTTAGGAAAACACTGGGCTCTGTATCTTTGAGGAGCATCTTCTTCCTCCACATAAGAACGCGCCACACCTGCCATTACTATCACCAAAAATATAATAGATATTATAATATATATTGTTGCAGCCATAAAAATCACCTCTTTCCAATTGTAATATATGACACATATTCCCGAGTATTTCTATAAATAAAATACTTACCTATTTCTATTACTTCTCCCTTGCAACATATCCACTAAACCATCAGAGACGGATCTCCTCAATTAACGTACCTTGGCTATTACACTTGGGTCTTGTGCGTTCGGAGCTAGGGTACAGGCGGGTGTTGGGCGAGCGCTAATACATGATTACGAATAGACAGATAGAGGTACCGGCGCGGCGGGATGTCTAGTACCATCTGAGGTAACGCCGATCATACAACACCCCCTTGCACACACCAAGAAAGAATCACCATGACCCGCTACTACACTTCCGTTATCGTGTTTATGTTCGCCCTGCCGATTGGTGCTCTCCTGTTCGGTGGTTTTGGCTCCGGGCGGGGGTTTGCGGCAGGCGCGGCTGTTGCAACCATCTGCGCCATATTCACCTACATTTTCTGGTCCAAGCTGAAGGATAATTCCGCTCTGGGGCAGGATTCTTCGGGTACGTCGCAGGACTCACCCGAATAATGCACCTTTAGGCGTATCACCCACCCTCTAGGGGCCGGTAATACGCCAAATACTGCGTTATTCGAGGGGCTACAAAGATAGGAGGTGAACGCTATGATGCTGGGCACGTACTACATAGGCTATGAAGGCATCATAAAGAGTACCCTCACCTGGCAGGGTTTACGATGGGGGCTCGCGCAGGGATACATCAGCCGCGCGGATATTCTGCGATACGCATCCGACCGGCTGAAGGAAGACTCCAGCGACCTGGAATACGAGCTCTACCAGTGCAAACCCGACCACACCTACCGGGTTGATGGGATTCTGGCCGAACTCGCGCAGCACGAAGACTCCCCTGAACTCACCGACCCTGAACCCGGAAGCACCGACCCCCGCCACGCGCTCTGGCTGTACCTGCTGCTCAAACATGTGTATGAGCACCGCAAGAACTTTGACGACCCGCTGGGCGAGGTAGAAATTCTTCACGCCGATTTTGGCTACCCCGAGGATGTGACCCCGTTCGTGCGATACATGCCCCCGACCGACTATGACCCTTCAACGTACACTCGCCAAGAGAACATCGACAGACTCTATGCTCTGTGGGAGGCGTACTTGCGCGAGGCTAAAACCCGTTTTGAGGTGTAACAGCCAACCTGCTTAGAAAAGTTTTATTGTTCAAAAGCTAAGGTTTCCGAATAACGCGCCGCTACGCCTATAACCATAGTTCTACCAGGACAAACCCAAAAATCTCAGATACCTTATCTCTAAATCTGTACAAAAATGACTTTACATATCAAAACTTTCTACATATATAATCCAGTATTCACAAGGAAAATAACTTTACGTTTCCAATATTCTCAACCTTCAGGAGTGAATTTCGCAATATTCGCTCACTTCTTGATAATTATTTAAGGCCTGTATACACAGTTGTGTTACGATGAAGCCAACACACATAGATCGCATATAAAAGTTTACGGATATACCAATGACGGTGAACATGATCGTTACACCGTTCATACACATCCAGTCACAACAACGCAGTCCAACCTTGGGAGGTATCTCACCATGGAAAATCAAGACGTCACCCCAGAAGAACAAACTTCACACTCATCAGAGCTGAAGAAAACTGTCGACAGGCAGAAGATTCCAAGCTTCATCCCGTGGGCTCTGATCGCAAAGGAACCAAAAAACGTTATTCTCGGCTCTAGCGTATATGCAGGGATATCTCTTATTTTTAGCCTGTCACTTGGTAGTGCTGGAGCAACGATGTGGAATATCATGGCCGCAAGTATCATTAGTTTTCTAGTCTTCGTATACTATCAAGGTCACAAATGGGCCCCAGCCATGCTTACTCCGGCTATTGGTTTGACCACTCTCTTCAATTGCCTAATTTTTCTACTGCTGGAGGCAGTATTGGAAGCGCAAAACGAGGGTTCTCAGTAAGTTTCAGCTCGGGTCAGGAAATTCCTGCTTTTGCACTTCTCTTCAGTCTCATCTGTGCTGTGTATGTATTAGCCAGCATTTGGAGAGCACCATCTCGTGAATTCCTAGACCAGCACGAACGGATCCGTCTCGGGCGAGAAAAACTAAATGACCCCGCGCAGACATCTTCTGAAGATATTGCAGAGAAAACTGCCAGCGAAAATAGTTCGGATACTGAGGGAGATAATCTCAAGTAATCCATTTCAACAGCACACAGACTAAACATCCAGAGAATCTCTCAAACTGACATGGAGGTATATAGAATATGTTCTCAAACAAAGGAAACCAAGAGGGAAATACTAACAAAAATTCCAGCGGAAGCAACCACGCAGCTGGAGATGATAACACCATAAAAAATAAGAATAATAATATACATACCAATAATAGCAATTTTAACCACAGCAATAATACATACAATATCAGTCATAATTACAACGGTAATACTGACAATAAGCGGAAAAATATTATTAAATCAATATTTCCTACCAAAAAAAATAGCAATACGCATAATATAATTATAGGCTGGGCATCTATTCTGGTAAATATAGTACTTATCATAGTTACCATAGTCTCTATCATTAATACTTTTAAGGCCTCAGAATCTAGCAGGTACTCGCCTAATTCGTTGGGTACCTCACAGACTCCATCAACAGCGTTATCGGCTTCCACTACCCCAGCATCCCCGTCTATCTCTGCTACATACTCCGCTTCCTCATTGCCTTCCGTACAGACCACATCCCCGTATCCTTCAGGTTCTCAATCTGTCTCATCTCCAGCAATAACACCCAGCGCCACCCCTTCAACCCGTTCTGGGTATATTGAATTTGAGCTTAGCACAAGGTATATAAGCGGTGGTGAATATTTAGGGAAAGATAATGATTATCCAGATTCAGATGTAGCAGAATATACTAAAACTGGGGATAATATAGAGATAGGATACAATTGGAATGTAAAAGATTCTAGCGGAACTTCTAAATATGGCGAAAACTGTTCTATAGATTTTGATCTGTATGAAAAAGATAATCCACAATCAATAGATCACATTAAAAAACCTAAGTGTGATTCATCTTCGGTGTTTAAGATTTCCAAAAAAGGTCACTATATCATTAAGGCTGTGGACTCAAAAAATTCCGTTGAAGGAACTGTAGAATTTACTATACGGTAAAAGTAGCATACAAATAATGCACCTTAAGTCGTATCGCGTGCCTTCCGAGGGTATGTAATACACCCCAAGCTGCATTATTCGCAGATGCCAATATTTTCCGCGCGTGGGCTCGCCGCTGGCATACACTTAAAACTATGTACCGCATCATGACTGTCTGCACCGGAAATATTTGCCGCTCCCCCGTGGGCGAGTACCTGATTCGTGAGCACGCGCGCCAGGCGGGGCTTGAGGTTGAGGTCGCGTCCTCCGCCATCACGGACTACGAGATCGGCAACCCCATCGACACCCGCGCCGGGCGCATACTCACCGCGCGCGGCATCGACCCCAGCGGGCACCGCGCATCCAGATTCGTTGCCGAAGACTTCGACCGCTACGACCTGATTCTGGCGATGGACACCCCGCACTACCTGCACCTGAAACAGCTTGCGCGCACCGAGGATGACAAAGCCAAAATCCGTATGATGCGCTCCTTCGACCCCGCAATGGCGGGCAAAAACCTGGACGAGCTGGGCATCTACGACCCCTGGTACGGGCAGATGCGCGACTTCGAGTACACGACCGAGCTTATCGACACCGCGGCGCGGGCGCTGATCGCCGAGCTGAGCGCGACCCCGCAGGAAAACTAGCGCATGGGTGTGTGGAGCATAGGTTTCGGCAACGGCTACGAAACCAACGACGTTGAAGAAATCTTGAAATTCTGCCTGAAAGCATATCGCGAACTCACCCTGCCGCCCACCGACGACGACAGAATGCCACTCGATACCAACGCCCTCAACGACGCCGCATTACCTATGATTATCGGCATCGATGGGCGCAGCGGAAGCGGCAAAACCAGGCTCTCCGAGCTCCTAGAGCAGTCCTTATCTGCCGAAGGAATCGGGGTGCGTGTGCTCAACCTCGACTCCATCTACCCCGGCTGGGACGGGCTTGAGGAAGGCACGAAAACGTGGCAGGAAATCTCGCGGAACCTGCGCAAAGGCAAGCCCGCCAGCTACCGAGAATGGGACTGGCATGCGGATGCGCCCGGCCCCGAACACACGATCAACCCCGCCCAGGAATTCGTCATTATCTGTGAGGGCGTGGGGGCGAGCGCCGGTACCTGCGATGTGCGAATCCTGGTGAAGGCACCCAACGAGCTGCGGTACAGGCGGGCGATAGACCGCGACGGCGAGACCTACCGCCCGCATTGGGAGCGCTGGGCGGCGCAGGAAGAAGCTCTCTTCGCCGCATACTCCGCCACGTATGCGCAGGCGGACATCATCTACCGCACGGCGTAGCCCTCTGCCCTGCTGTTTGCTGTACCCGTGCTTACCCCCTCCCCTGATACAAAGAACCTTGTTCGTGAATAAAGAGTTAGAAATCCCGCTTTATTCACGAACAAGGCTTTTTTATGTGCCCAGCGGCGGCGAAAAAGTTTAGCGCACACGCCACTTACGCCGGATGCGCGCATCCGCTAGACTAGAAAAGTTGCGTTTCCAGCCGGGCGTATTCGGCGCCGTTACGCGTTCATAAACCTAGAAAGCACTCTACCCGTGTCTTCGTCACAGACTACCTCTCAGCAGGGTTATGAGCACCCTGATCACGTTAAAGTTTCCTTCGGTATTCCCGCCCCCGTTATCGTCACCCTTGCCGCGCTGACCGCTATCGCTCCGCTGGGTATCGACATGTACCTGGCCTCGCTGCCCACGGTTGCCCGCGAGCTCAACACCACCGATGCCGCCGCATCTATGACCCTCAGCGCCTTCATGATAGGCATGGCACTCGGGCAGCTTATGATAGGTCCACTCTCCGATAAAACCGGCCGCCGCAAACCGCTTCTGATCGGTGCCGTAGTCTGCTTTATTGCAACCGCGCTGTGCGGATTCTCGCCCAGCATTGAGGTCTTCATCGCAGCGCGTTTCCTCATGGGATTCAGTGGTGCTATCGGCGCAGTGCTCGCCCGCTCGATCGTTGCAGACACTACCAAGGGGCTGGCAACCGCCAAGCTCATGGGCGTCATGATGATGATTAACGGGTTTGCCCCCGTGCTGGCGCCGCTCTTCGGCGGGTGGGTGCTGTCGTGGGGCACGTGGCGCAATATTTTCCATGTGCTCACCGTAGTGACCGCGCTGCTCATGCTCGCCGTGATTTTCATTCTGCGCGAGACTCTTCCCGCTGAAAAACGGTACAAAGGCACCGCGCTGAGTGTCTACTCCGAGATTCCGAAAGTGTTCAAAATCCGCCGTTACATGGGCTTTTCCCTCACCATGTGCTTTGCCTTCGGCGCAATGTTCTCGTATATTTCGGGTTCTACTTTCGTGCTCCAGAACATTTTGGGTCTCGATGCCGGGCAGTTTACTCTCGCCTTCGGGGTGAACTCCCTGGGCATTGTGGCAATGAGCTCGCTGGCAACCGCGTTGGTTGGCCGTATCGGTCAGCGCGTGATCGTCAATATCGGCGTGATTTCTCTCCTAACGGTCTCAAGTCTGCTGACTATCTCATTCGCACTAGGTATTTCGCTGTGGCCCACCCTGATTCTGCTGTTCTGCCTCACCTGTTCGGTGGGTCTGATTTTCGGTAACTCCTCGGCACTGGCGCTGAACGAGGCGCGCCATATGGCAGGCAGCGCATCCGCCGTCATGGGCACAGTTCAGGCGCTTCTGGGCGGACTTGCCGCACCCTTGGTTTCGCTGGGCGGCGAGGGTTCCTACATGCCGATGGCGTTCTCAATTCTGGGCTTCGCACTGATGACCGCGCTTGTGCTCTTCACAACCCCGCGTAAGGACGCCGACTATGCGGCAGACGGCGGCGAAGGTGGGCGCTAGCGCTTCGCATCAAGCGTGTTAAGACGTTGATACCCAAGAAGCGGGTTTTGCCAAAAAGATATGAAAAAATATCATCATTTTCGAGCAGAAACCCGCTTCTCCTCGTAATCGCCCTAGCTGCTGGTATTCTGATAAATCCTAAGATTTTAAGGAGGCTGACCGTGAGCCCCGACGAAAACCTCACAAGTGCAGAGATCATCAAACGGTTCAACCACTTCTACGACTGCTGGCTGGATTCGATCACCGTAACCTATGCAAAGGGAACAGCTGTTCGTCTGCGATTCTGCGCGGTGGACTGGAACCATGTAGACGGCGGCTGGGAGAAGGCCGCTAACGACGACGTCTGGCGGCACGTCACCGTAACCCTGGAAAATATTTCGGACTACCGGGTGCAAGGCCCGTTCATCAGCATATGCAGCGGAGTTCATACTCTCGAACGGGACGGTAAAATCGGGCTCGACATCGAAGGATATAACGACAACCCCGAAACCTTCGAGGACATCGCCGAGGCAGACATATACTTTATCGCCGAAAGCGCCACCTGGGAGCTGGGCCCGCTCGGCGTGCACTGCGGTGAGGGCACGTGAGCCACTACACTGGAAACATGACTAGTTCCGTGATGCTCCTAAATTCAGAGAACCCGCAAGGCGTTGCCGTAGACCCCACCCAGCCGCTTATCGGCGTGGAAGACCAAGGATTTACCCGTGGCGACGGCGTTTTTGAGACCATGCTCGCCGTCAATCGGCGGGTGCGAAAACTTGATATGCACCTCACCCGACTCGAATCTTCGGCGCGTATGCTCGACCTGCCCGAACCTGACCTGCACCAGCTGCGGGATGCGCTGGCGGGCCTCCTCGACCAGGCCGTGCCCGGCGCCCACACGGAACTCGGCGAAGAGCATATCGTCAAAATCATTATCTCGCGCGGGCTGCCGCATGCCTCTGCGGGAATGCCCGCCGGGCCATACACCCTGCTGATCGCGTCCCCGGTGCCCGAAACTACCGTGAACCAGCGGCAGAACGGCGTGAAGGCCATGCTGCTGCCGCGCGGGCACGACCCCGCCGACAACACCGCATACCCGTGGCTGCTGGCGGGCGCAAAAACCCTCTCATATGCGGTCAATATGGCGGTTTTGCGGTATGTGCACAGCCGCGGCGCGGATGACGCGATTTTTATGACCGACAACCGCCGCATTCTGGAGGGGGCAACCTCGTCGGTGCTGATGGCGCGTATCGAAAACGGTGTAAAGACGCTGTACACCCCCGAACCGAACCACGGAATCCTGCCCGGTACCACGCAGGGCGCTATTTTTGAGGCGGCGCGGCGCGACGGCTGGGAACTGGGCTACGGTCCGCTGTACCCGCAGGATCTTTTCGAGTCAGATGGGGTGTGGCTCGCCTCCTCGGTGCGTCTGCTCGCCCCCGTCACGCATCTGAACGGTACGGCGTTAGCGCACGATGCGCAGCTCACGCACCGGTTCTTGGAATACCTGGCACAGGGCTAAGGTACAGGGAGCGGCGCAAGACTGATACTTGCGCCGCTACCTCAGCCCGGTTTTTCAGACCCGAGTACCTGGCGGCAACTTCGGTGCGTCTACTGCCACAAGAAACGCAGAGTTCCTAGTCCCAGCGAAACCCCGTAGGCGCACGCCACGATCACGGCGGCGGCAACCGCAACATACGCATCACGCCGGGAATAGGCGGGCACGCGTGCCCAGGAACGTTTGCCGGTACCGAAACCACGCGCCTCCATTGTGACCGCAAGGCGCGAACCACGGCGAATTGCCTGTACCATGAGCGCGAAGGCCTGCCCTGCACCGGTTTTGATGCGCCCGAGCGGGCCCTGACCCGCACCCAGCCCGCGTGCACGCCGTGCCTGCCCCAGCGTATTCCACTCCCCAAATAGGATGCCGACAAGGCGTAACGCCGCCAACGCGGCAAGCACAAAACGAGCGGGCAAGCGGAAAGTTTGGGCGAGCGAATCGCCCAGGTCGGTTGGGTCTGTTGAGAGCACAAATGCGAAGGTCGGCAGAATCATCGCCAGGGAACGAATCATCATCGAAAACGCCGCCGCGAGCGACCCTTCCGTGATGGTGTTCAGCCCAAAATCGAGTAGTACGGCACCGGTTTTATTGACCAGAATCGCCACACTCCAGCCGGTGGTCAGCACCGCGATCAGGATAGGCCAGCTGCGCGCCAGCAGATTCACAGGCCGGAACCCGACCGCAATGAACCCCAGCAGTTCCAGTCCAAAGATGATAGCTGCGGTTACCGGGTCTTGAATGAGGATTGCCGCAAGAACCAGCACGCCCGCAACCACTAATTTGACGCCCGCGTTAAGCCCGCCAAACCAGCTGTTGCGTTCGGCACTCGGCCCGAAAAAATCGGTATTCATGCGCTACTTCCCTTCCTGAAGGCCCCGGTCTGCGGGCTCATGCGGCAGGCTTTCAAGCGTGATACTCCGCCCGCCCAAAGCCGCCATAAATTCGAGATCGTGAGTCACCGAGATCACCGCAACCCCCTCAGCAAGAAGCCCACGAATCAAGCGCACCAGTTCGCCCCAGGTGCTCGCATCCTGCCCGAAAGTCGGTTCGTCAAGAATCAGCACGCGCGGCGCCGTCGCCAAAGCGGATGCAACCGACAGCCGGCGTTTTTGCCCACCCGAAAGCGTGAACGGGTTGGCATCTAAAAGCCCTTCTAAACGCAAGCGTTCGGCGAGGGATGCGGTGGCGGCGGCGAGCGCATCCTCATCAATTTTTTCGCGGCGCAGGGCGGCGAGGCGGCGCGGCCCGAGTTCGAGTTCTTCGCGCACGCTGCCGCGCACGAATTGGTATTCGGGTTCTTGGAAAACGTAGCCGATGCGCCCCAGCAGCTGGGCGGGACTCCAGGAGGGAATATCCCAGCTGGCGGCTGTTTTCTCGCGGGTGAGGGAGCTTTCTGCCGTTGGGTTTTGGTCGAACTCGCGCAGTGCTTCGTGGGCATGCAGGGTTCCGTTGGGGGCGTAGAGGAGCCCGGCGAGAGTGAGTGCGAGGGTTGATTTTCCGGCGCCGTTGGGGCCGAGAATGCTCAGGTGCTCGCCTTCTCGAATGCTCAGGTTAATGCCCCCGCGCAGGGTAGGAATATCCAGGGGTACGGGTTCGGGTTTCGGCATGGTTTTGAGCTGTCGTCGGCGTGCCCGTAACTGTTTTTTGCTCGGGAATTCCCGCGTAATCGCAAGGTTTTCGGCGCTTAGGAGTATTCGCCCGCTCGGTGCCGCAGCGGCGGCGGGTTCGGGAACATACCCGGGCACCCACACACCGTTGGCGATGAGGGTTTCGCGAGCTTGGGCGAGCACGGTTTCGGGCGCGCCGTCGTGGGTGATGCCTCCATCGGCACCGAGCACGATGACGCGGTCCATATGCTGCGCCCACACGCCCACCCGGTGTTCGACGACGATCAGGGTGGCACCAGTTGCCGTGACCGCCTGCACCACGGCATCGCGCACCTGCTGAACGCCTTCGGGGTCGAGGTTCGCGGTGGGTTCGTCAAGCAGAATGGCGCGCGGGTGCATCGCCAGGATTCCGGCGAGCCCCAGGCGTTGTTTCTGCCCGCCCGAAAGCGCATTCGTGGGATGCTCATGCGGCAGGTAGTCGAGCCCGACGACGGCGAGCGCATCATCAACGCGCGCCCAGATTTCTTCGCGTGCGACCGCAAGATTTTCGGGACCGAAGGCTACGTCATCGCCCACGCGGGCGAGCACGACCGATGATTCTGGGTCTTGCTGCATGAGCCCGATGAGTCCGCGTGCGTCTTCGGGGTCTACGCCGTCGATGCGCGCGCTGCCGCTTTGGCTCTGCCCGTCGTGATCGTGCAGCACCCCGGCGATAGCGTGCAGGAGCGTTGATTTTCCTGCGCCGGAGGGCCCCAGCAGCAGTACTTTCTGCCCGGGTTCGATGCGCAGGTTCACGTTCGAGAACGCGGGTTTTTCGCGCCCGGGGTGGTGCCAACCGAAGTTGTGAAGGTCGATTGCGGCACCGCGGGCGGGCGCATCGGGGGCGGTACTGCGAGGTTCGGTCATGGTTGCACCCTGGGTTGCGGATGGTTCAGGATGTTCCGTGTTTGAGGGTTTGAGCGTTGAGATAGGCTGTGACATACGCCGCCTGCCCGTTATCCGCGTGCGGTACGTGCCTGCACGCCGGAGGCTAGCGAGGCGAGTACCCCGGTTTTAGCGAGCGCTTTCGTGAGTCCCCAGGAGAGTACCCCGGCGAGCACAATTCCTGAGACGACCGCACATACCACGTAGATGACGGCTTTGAAGATTTCCATGTCTGGGTAGTAGATGATGATTTCGTTGACGCCCATGAAGAGCCCGCTCAGTGCGCCTGCGAAGGCTGCTGTGCTGAGGTTCCAGACGCGGTACCCGAACACGGCGAAGGCGATCTCGGCGCCAATTCCCTGGAAGAATCCGGCGATGAGGATTGATTGGCTCCAGGCGCCTCCGGTGAGGAATACGGAGATGACGGCGGCAACAATTTCGCAGTAGAGTGCAGCGCCGGGCTTGCGGATAAGGTACCCGCCGAGCACACCGGCGAGCAGCCACATACCGGCGACGATGGGTCGGTATTCGGGAACCGCCGCGAAGAGCGTTTTAGTGGCGGGGTCTACGGCAATATCCCAGATCCAGAAGATTACCGCGCAGGCGGCGGCGACCACAGAGACGATGACGATTTCATTGACCCGCCAGCTGAGGCGAGATTTTTGAGACATATTTTCCTCCCAATGATTGGAAGGGGAACATCCACACCCGTTGCGGGTGGGGTGTTGAGAAAACATATTTCGACTCCCTACGCCGGTACTAACCGGATCAGGTTCGAGGGTCTGCGTTGCACTCTCAGCGCCCGTCTGCGGCGCTCCCCTGTCGTGTTGCTTCGAGAGTTCGAAGCTTATAAACGTTTACATTCTATGCTGTATGAATCATTTTCTGTGAGTTCGTTGAGTTTTTGAATCGGTTTATGACAAGAACGTGCGGCAGGTCGGTAATATGATTCCTTGATTTGCCGCTGGTATACGCCTTTCAGACCCGCAATACTGTGCTTTTTCTCACGTTCTAGAGTTTTTACCCCGATTTTTCGTGTATACGCGCGTTAAAACAGGTCATGTTCTCTGCATCTGAGCCGCAAAGCCGATAGGCTAGGGATAGTCACTTCTGATTTTTGAGGAGAAGATATGAACCCCGTAGCAAAGATTGCTATCACCGGTGCCAATATGGCCGCCGCCGCCCTGACTAGCAAAGGTCTTGGCGCAGCATGGAAGCGTGTGACCGGTAACGAACCTCCTACCATCGGCCCCGAGTCCGAAGATACCCTGCGCAATGTTATTGTGTGGACCGTCATCACCTCCGTGGTGGGTGCCCTGGTAAGCGTCGGTATTGCCCGCGCACAGCGCCGTTTCTTCTCATAATTTCACGGTGTAATTTGGCTGGATGCGCCGCCCCCGCAGCCTTCACGCTGCAGCGGTGTGCGCATCCTTTCCGATGTGCTGAATAGTCTGCCTGTTCAGAAGAGAATAAGGCGCTCGGCACGCTGGGAGGCGATGCCTACGGCAGTGTCGCCGGGGTAAGCCACGAAACCAGCACCAGATTGAGGGCGCCTAGCTGCGTCTTACACGAAAGTGAACACATCCGTTATGACTAGACGCATTCCCGACCACAGTACCAGCCGCCGTTCGGTTGCATCTTGGGTGCTGTGGGATGTCGGCTCGTCGAGCTTCGACACCATCATGATGACCTTCATTTTTACGGTCTATCTCACCAGCTCTTACTTCGGCTCAACCGAGGATGCATCGGCGGCACTGTCACTGGGATTGACCGTTGCCGGGTTCTGTATTGCCTTTTTCGCTCCGGTTTCGGGCCAGCGCGCCGATAAATCCGGTAAAGGTATTTTCTGGTTAGGTGTTAATACGCTTTCTCTGGTGGCGTTCTCTGGACTGTGTTTTTTCGTATTTCCCGATGAAGCGCATCTGTGGCTGGGCGTGATTCTCGTATCTGCGGCGAGCGTATTCAGCGAATTTGCGGTCGTGAATTACAACGCTATACTTCCACGCATTTCAACCCCGAATAATATCGGTAAAATCTCTGGGATCGGTTGGTCGGCGGGGTACGTAGGCGGCCTAGTGGCCCTAATTATCGTGTTGTGGGGCTTCGTACTTGAGCCTAACGGGCTGCACCTGAGCACCGATAACGCCTTCAATATTCGCGCAGTGGCGCTGTTTTCTGCCCTGTGGTGCCTGATCTTCTGCACGCCTTTGCTAATTCGGATGCGCCGCCGCGAACGGGTGCTCCCGGAGGTCCTTCCCACAGGTGAACTCAGGTTCTTAGAACGCGGCCTAGCCAGGCTTTCTCCGGCACGCCAAGGCGGTCTTTTTGCAGCCTACAAGGAGCTGTGGCGCACCATTATGCGGCTGCGCACCACGGCACCGCAAACCCTTTATTTCCTGTGTGCCAGCGCTATCTTCCGCGATGGTTTAGCCGGTATCTTCACCTTCGGCGGCGTGCTGGCGGCTGGTTCCTTCGGGTTCAGCACCTCGGATGTCATTATTTTCGGTGTTGCCGCCAACGGTGTTGCCGCCGTAGGCGCGGTGCTGGGCGGGTACCTGGATGACTATCTGGGCCCCAAAAAGATTATTATTTTCTCGCTGGTAGGCATTCTGATTGCTGCCGTGCCCCTGCTCTTGTTCCCCTACCCTATGACCTTCTGGATTTGCGCACTCATTCTCGCCCTCTTCGTGGGGCCCGCGCAGTCCTCGTCGCGTACCTTCTTGGCGCGCATCGCCGATCCCGGTACGGAAGGTGAGCTCTTCGGGCTATATTCGACAACAGGTCGCGCAACTAGCTTCTTGTCCCCCTTGCTCTTCGGCCTGTTCGTCACGATTTTTAACGCTCAGGTGTGGGGTATTCTCGGCATTATGGTCGTGGTGCTGACGGGCCTGCTGCTGGCCCTGCCGTTAGAATCGCCACAAGCGCTTCACCTGCGCAAGGCACGCCGCGCCGAAAAGAAAGCGGCCAAGGCGGCGCAGCGGTAGTTCTTTACTCATCCCCTTGACCTA
>ERZ773037.1265-NODE-1265-length-13246-cov-5.543628_pt1 | contig 13246 bp, 10 predicted proteins | sample MGYA00511466_ERZ773037 | MGnify/ENA primary metagenome ERZ773037 (study PRJEB29015, sample SAMEA2738146) | human oral metagenome | biome: human oral; feature: human-associated habitat; material: saliva | place: China | collected 2202 ... | reverse complement strand
TTGAACTTAAAACAAGTAAATGCTAAAATTTAGTGCAACGAAAGATAAAAAAGAGAAACCTCATAATGAAGTTTCTCTTACTTTTAATCGTCCGAATCCATATTCTTATTTCAAAAAAGGTAGTGATTCGGTTGATTTTTATTGCAATGTAGTGAAATTTAAAATTTCAAAAATCGCTTAAAATCAAGATTCCTCACATCTATTGACGTGTAGTGAATCCCTATTTCACTTCTTTGAATGTAGCATATTGGACGCTATGCGAATCTCATAGCTAAACTTTGAGCCTAATGTCTCAAACTTTCCTGTAATATAAGTCATTTTGGCTTATATTACCAATGCTACTGTAAGAAGTCGTTTCTATTTGTACGGAACTAATGAGAGTACGTTAATAAATTTGACTTCTTATACTGTAGTAATGATCGGTAGCAAATCTTTGGTTTCATGGTTAAATGCTTCTTTCGTTTCTATATTACTTCTCTGAACTCTATACATTGTATAGGGTTCTTTTTTTCATTTCTGAAATTTATTTGTTGACTATTACTAAACTTAGAGTATAATGAGTCATAGTGTGATTAAACTTTAAGTTTAAAGAATGGAGGGATAAGATGGAAATAGGTAGTCAATTGAAAGCTCTGCGTGTTCAAAAAGGACTTACCCAAGAAGAATTGGCCGAGAGGACGGATTTATCTAAAGGATATATTTCCCAATTAGAAAACGATCTAAGTTCACCATCTATGGACACATTTTTTGATATTTTAGAAGTATTAGGATGTGCGCCAAAGGATTTCTTTGAAGATGGACCGGAAGAAGCTTTAACCGTTTATGGGCCTGAAGATATGACCGTAATGGAGGATCCAAAACATAAAGCAATTGTGACTTGGTTAAATCCAGATTCGAATGAACATGAAATGGAACCTGTAATATTAGAGTTTAAACCTCAAGGGGAATACAAAGTGTTCCAACCGTCATTATCCGAAACTTTTGGATATGTTCTAGAAGGTAAAGTACAAGTAAAAGTAGGAAAACAAATAGAAGTTGTCTCTAAAGGAGAATCTTTTTATTTTGAAGCTTCTGCTAAACACCAAATTAAAAATGCTGGCAATGAAACAAGTAAGGTGTTAATTGTCGCAACAAATTCTTATTTATAAAAAGGAAGGATTGGTACAAAACATGTCCAACAATGCAATTATTACATTTGAAAATGTTACAAAATCTTATGATGATACTCAAGTTTTAAAAAACATTAACTTTGAAATTGAAAAAGGGAAATTTTATACATTATTAGGTCCTTCTGGATGTGGTAAAACAACTATTCTTCGTATTATTGCTGGTTTTACTGATGCTACAACCGGTACTGTTACTTTAAATGGAGAAGATGTTACAGATTTACCACCAAATAAACGTAAAGTAAATACTGTATTCCAAGATTATGCCTTATTCCCACATATGAATGTATTTGAAAACATCGCATTTGGTTTACGTTTGAAAAAATTACCTGAAGATGTGATTAAACAAAAAGTTTCTGAAGCATTAAAATTAGTTCAATTATCAGGATATGAAAAACGTGAGATTGTTCAAATGTCCGGGGGACAACAACAACGTGTGGCGATTGCTCGTGCATTAGTGAATGAACCAGAAGTTCTATTATTAGATGAACCATTATCTGCACTAGACTTAAAATTAAGAACAGACATGCAGTATGAATTACGTGAATTACAACAACGTTTAGGTATTACATTTATTTTTGTAACACATGACCAAGAAGAAGCTCTTGCGATGAGTGATGAAATCTTCGTATTAAATGGGGGAGAAATTATTCAATCAGGTACTCCAGTAGATATTTATGATGAACCAATTAACCGTTTTGTTGCGGACTTTATCGGGGAAAGTAATATCGTAGCTGGTGTCATGAAAGAAGACTACTTAGTAGAATTTGTTGGAAAAGAATTTGAATGTGCTGATGCCGGTATGCGTCCAAATGAAAAAGTAGAAATCGTAATTCGTCCAGAAGATTTATCTCTAACAAGTGTGGATAAAGGTAAATTAACCGTTGAAGTGGATACACAATTATTCCGTGGAGTTCACTATGAAATTATTTGTTATGATGAAAATAAAAATGAGTGGATGATTCATTCAACGAAAAAAGCTGAAGTTGGATCAAAAGTTGGATTATACTTCGAACCACAAGATATTCACGTTATGCGTTTTGGAGAAAGTGAAGAAGAATTTGATGCACGTCTAGAAAGCTATGAGGAATTGGAGGACGACAGCAATGAGTAAAAATTCTCGCGCCTTTTTTTCCATTCCATATCTTTTATGGTTGGCATTATTTGTAGTAGCTCCTTTAGCGATGATTTTCTATAAATCATTTTTCGATATTAATAATCAATTAACGATTGGAAACTATACGAATTATTTTTCTTCTGGTAATTATTTAGAAATGACATTTAACTCAGTATGGTATGCTTTTTTAGTAACATTAGTGACTTTAGTCGTGAGTTATCCAACAGCTTACTTCTTAAGTAAAACGAAACATAAAAATTTATGGCTATTACTAATCATCTTACCGACTTGGGTAAATTTATTATTAAAAGCGTATGCTTTTATTGGAATTTTTAGCCAGACGGGTACTGTAAATCAATTTTTATCATTATTTGGAATTGCACCAAAAGAATTTTTATTTACAGATTTTAGTTTCTTAACAGTAGCTGCTTATATTGAATTACCATTTATGATTTTACCAATTTTCAATGCGGTACAAGAATTACCAAGTTCATTAATTGCAGCAAGTCGAGACCTTGGTGCGACTCCTTGGCAAACATTAAAAAATGTCGTGATTCCATTAACGATGAGTGGTGTAAGAAGTGGAGTTCAAGCAGTATTTATTCCTTCATTATCACTATTCATGTTAACTCGTTTAATTGGAGGAAATCGTGTGATTACATTAGGGACTGCTGTTGAGCAACATTTCTTAGTAACACAAAACTGGGGAATGGGTTCAACAATTGGGGTTGTCTTAATTGTGGCGATGATTGTCTTAATGTTTGTAACACGTGATCGTAGAAAAGGAGGAGAAGCATAATGAAATTAGAAAAAAATCATTGGTTATCAAATGTCTATTTAGTATTTGTATTTGCAGTATTGTATGCTCCTATTTTCTATTTGATTTATTACTCATTTAATAGTGGTGGAGGAATGAATGATTTCCAATCCTTTACTTTAGAACATTATCAAGCAGTTCTTGGTGATACAAGATTAATTGGAATTGTCATTGATACTTTAGTTTTAGCTTTGTTATCAGCTCTATGTGCAACAATTATTGGTACCCTTGGTGCAATTATGATTGACTTTATTCGTTCAAATAGAAGCAAACAATTTGTTCTTGGAATGAATAATATTTTATTAGTTTCACCAGACGTTATTATTGGGGCAAGTTTATTGATTTTATTTACATTTATTGGATTTAAATTAGGATTTTGGTCTGTACTACTTTCTCATATTGCTTTTAATATTCCGATTGTGGTATTAATGGTTTTACCAAAATTAACAGAAATGAATCGTTCAATGATTACTGCGGCACGTGACTTAGGTGCAACAAGTTCTCAAGTGTTAACGCGTATTATTTTACCATCGATTACACCTGGTATTTTAAGTGGATTCTTTATGGCGTTTACATATTCTTTAGATGATTTTGCGGTAACGTTCTTTGTAACAGGAAATGGATTCTCTACAATTGCGGTCGAGATTTATTCAAGAGCTCGTCAAGGGATTAGTTTACAAATTAATGCTTTAAGTACATTAATGTTCTTATTCTCATTAATTTTAGTAATTGGATATTATTTCATACAACAATACCAAGCAAAACGATTAAATAAGAAAAATGTTGAAAATGATTTAGCGAAAGGGGTACTACGATGAAGCGATTAATGATGTTTGTTAGTGCAATTTTAGTCGCAAGTCTTGGATTATTACTCTTTAGAAAAAATTTTGAAACAGCTATCGCAGGAAATCCTGATACCATTATTGTATACAACTGGGGAGACTATATTGACCCAAGTTTAATTACGCAGTTTGAAGAAGAGACTGGCTATAAAGTCATTTATGAAACATTTGATTCAAATGAAGCGATGTATACAAAAATTAAACAAGGTGGAACGAATTATGATGTGGCAATTCCAAGTGAATACGCGATTCATAAAATGTTAAAAGAAGATTTACTAGTACCATTAGATTATTCTAAAATTGAAGGAATGGAGCATTTAGATGAGAAATTCTTGAATAAGAGTTTTGATCCAAATAATCGTTATAGTATTCCTTATTTCTGGGGAACTTTAGGAATTATTTACAATACTAAAAATATTGCTGAAGGCGAAATTACGAAATGGTCTGATTTATGGAATGAGGAGTATAAAGATTCGATTTTATTTATCGATGGTGCTAGAGAAATGATGGGAATTGCACTTCAAACTCAAGGATATTCTTTGAATGAAAAGGATTCAGAAGTTGTAAAAGAAGCTGGTAAATTCTTGAAAACATTAATGCCAAATGCTAAAGCGATTATTGCAGATGAGATGAAGACATATATGGCGCAAGAAGAAGCTTCAATTGGCGTGTCATTCTCTGGGGAAGCTGCGAAGATGTTGGAAAAGAATGAAGATTTAGCGTATGTTTTACCGGAAGAGGGAACGAATTTATGGTTTGATAATATTGTGATTCCAAAAACGGCTAAAAATTTTGATGGTGCGTATCGTTTTATTTCGTTTTTATTGAGACCGGATGTGGCTGCTAAAAATGCGGAATATGTTGGATATTCAACTCCAAATAAGGATGCGTTAGAATTATTGCCGGAAGAGGTAACAAGTAATGAGACTTTTTATCCTACGGATGAGCAGATGGAGCATATGGAAGTGTATGAGAATCTAGGTTCTGAGTTGTTAGGATTGTATAATGATTTGTTCTTGGAGGCTAAGATTTTCCGCAACTGATGTAAATCGAAATTGACTTTTCTGATGTAGCATAGGACGGCAGCAAACAGCTTTGCTGTTTCATGCCTAAAAATTGAGCCTAGGGTCTCAATTTTTCCTGTCCAATAAGCCTATGTGGCTTATTGGACTGTTGCTACTGTGAAAAGTCATTTCTATTTTTACGGATATTTATGAGAGTACGTTTATGAGATAGACTTTGCTTTATAGTAATAAATGACGGCAGCAGACCTTTAGTTTCATGCCTAATATTACTACGTAAAGTCTTTTTATTTTATTTGCGTTATGAAGTTTATTATAAAATTACTAGACAAATATTCTATCGCTTGTTATAATCGTCCTATAAACAATAAACATTTATGAAGAAGAGAGTAGTTTACAGATTTCTGTTTTAGCGAGCTGGGGTGGTGGAAGCCAGTCATGATGAAGTAAATGAACCGCACTTTGGAAATGATTATTCGAAGGTAGTAGAGTAATCCGGTCGCTTACCGTTAAAAAGTTTAAAGTGGTTTAAGATTTTAAACAATAAGAGTGGTACCACGGGTTATCTCGTCTCTAGTCAAGGTTGCTTGATTAGGGGCTTTTTTATTTATCATTTATACAAAAAGAAGGAGTGTCAATATGGATTATAAAAAAATAGTTGCAGAACAAATTCATAAAACAATTAGCGAACATTTATCGTTTGAAGAAATTTATAAAATGATTGAAGTTCCAAAATATGCAGAACAAGGAGATTTAGCTTTTCCAGCATTCTCACTTGCAAAAGTATTACGTAAAGCACCTCAAGCAATTGCACAAGAAATCGTTGAAGCAGTTGCTGATGAACATATTAGTCAAGCAGTAGCAATGGGACCATATGCAAACTTCTTCCTTTCAAAAGGTAAATTTGCAGATGAAACATTACACACTGTTTTAGAACAAAGAGAAGACTATGGGAACTTTGACTTTGGTCAAGGACGTAATGCTATAGTAGATATGTCTAGTCCAAATATTGCAAAACCAATGTCAATGGGTCACTTACGTTCAACAGTTATTGGGAATGCCATTGCTAACTTAGAGAAAAAAGTTGGTTATAACCCAATTAAAATCAACCACTTAGGAGACTGGGGAACACAATTCGGTAAATTAATCGTTGCTTATAAAAAATGGGGAACAAAAGAAGCCGTTGAACAAGATCCAATCGCAGAATTATTACGTTTATACGTTAAATTCCATGATGAAGCAGAACGCGATAGTTCTTTAGAAGATGAAGGACGTGCATGGTTCAAGAAATTAGAAGATGGCGATGCTGAAGCTGAAGAACTATGGAATTGGTTCAAATCTGAATCATTAAAAGAATTCAATCGTGTGTATGATATTTTAGGAATTACATTTGATTCTTATAATGGTGAAGCTTTCTATAATGATAAGATGGATCCAATTGTTGAATATTTAGAAAGTAATGAAATTGCAACAATCGACCGTGGAGCAACAGTTGTTCACTTAGATAAATATGATTTACCACCTGCATTAATTAAAAAATCAGATGGAGCTACATTATATATCACTCGTGACTTAGCAGCTGCACATTACCGTAAAGAAACTTATGATTTCGCTAAAAACATTTATGTTGTAGGGAATGAGCAAGCAAACCACTTCAGACAATTAAAAGCTGTATTAAAAGAAATGGGTCGTGATTGGCAAGAAAACATGATTCACGTTGGCTTTGGTTTAATTACATTAGGTGGTAAAAAATTATCAACACGTAAAGGTAAAATTGTCTTATTAGAAGAAGTTTTACGTGAAGCTGAAGAATTAGCTTTAAAACAAATTGAAGCTAAAAATCCAAACTTACCAAACAAAGAACAAGTTGCAAAACAAGTTGGGGTAGGTGCGGTAATCTTCCACGATTTGAAAAATGATCGTACAAACAACTTCGACTTTAACCTAGAAGAAGTAGTTCAATTCGAAGGAGAAACAGGACCTTATGTTCAATATACTCGTGCTCGTGCAATGAGTATTTTAAGAAAAGCAGGAGTTTCTGTTGATTTATCTCAAGCATTAGAATTAGAAGATGACTATGCATGGGAAGTATTAAAACAAATTGAAAATTATCCAAATATTGTGAAATATGCAGAAAGCAAATTTGAACCTTCTGTGATTTCTAAATATGTAATTTCTCTAGCGCAAGCCTTCAATAAATATTATGCAAACAGCCGCATCTTACAAGAAGATGAAGGACTAAATGCTCGTTTAGCATTAGTGGAAGCAACAGCTGTTATCTTAAAACAAGGTCTTGCAATTTTAGGAGTAGAATCTCCAGACGAAATGTAATGGTTTGAGTTTTCAGATCATTTAATAAAGCCATCCTATCTCTCACTTGTTTACCTGGCAAGTGGGAGTTTTTTGCTTGTAAGAAGAAATTACTGTTGAAAGTCTTTAAAAGGATTGATAAAATCTTTATGAGAATTGTTTCACAATTTTATTTTTTATTCTTTTCTAAATAGTTAATAGGAAAGGTGGGATGAATAGTTTTTGCTTAAATTAGAAGTTGTATTTAGGTTGAATAAAATAATCTAATTGGATTGAATTTTCACTTTGCTGGTTTATATGAATGTAAAGGAGTAATGTTATGGGACTTTCATTTGGACCAAATTATACATGGACGGATCATTTTGCTCAAAGAGCACTAGAGCGATTTGAAGTCAGTGGTGAACAGCTTTCAAAATGGGTAGGTAGACAACTTGGAAGTTTAGTAGAGTATAATAAGAATGAAGAACAGCGTCCAGAAGAGAAAAAATATGTTTCGCAAATAGGGGTTGTTTTTGTTTGTAATACAATTGAACAAAAATTTTTAACTTGCTATGAAGCGAAAGATTTACTACCAGAAGGAAAAAATGTTACTATTCATGAAAATAATTTGGCTTTATTTTCTGAAGAAGTAGCTCATATTGCTAAAAAGTATCGTCATAAAGATGCTAAGGAGATGCTAATGAGTATTGAAGAACATCTAGATAATTTTCATCAATTTTCTCATAAAATATTATCCGGTAGATTAACGGAGCGTAATTATGAGTTAATTGGAAAATTAATAGATGAATTTCATGTCATTCGCTCAGCAATGAAAGTTATTGAAACAAAACAGGGAGATTTTAAGGGATAGTTTAGATAGTTGTGACATTTTCCTATCTAAATTAGTTCTTGGTGTAACATCCGTTTGAGTTGTGCTCTACTTAAACGGATGTTTTTTGTGTAGATTAATAATTTCATTAGAAATTGGGAAGAATGATTGAAAGCGTAAACATTTAGGCGTATAATTATTGTGACAAAATACACGAGGAGGAAGTGACTGGAAGAGTGTGTGAAGTTTGAATGAATAATATAAATGAATAAGCTTACAAAAGGAGAGATAGGGATGGATAAAAGAATTACAAAACTATTATTGTCAAGCGTCATTATTGGTACAGTATTATCATTACAATCTGTAGAGGCATGTTCAGGATTTATTATCGGAAAAGGACTAACGAAAGACGGTTCCACTTTATATGGACGTACAGAAGATTATCCATATAAACACGGAAACGGAACAGTTGCTAAACAACATACACATAATAAGAATTTCATTGTAAATCCTGCAAAAGATTACGAAGAAGGCGCTATGTTTGAAGATGTATCTACGGGATTTACGTATCCTCATTTACGTCATGAATTCAAATATACATCTGTATCAGATGATTCGAGAGATACAGACGAAGGCATCTTTGATGAACATGGTTTCAATGAATATGGTGTGTCTTTAACAGCGACATTAACAGCTACACCTCGGGAAGATATTCTTGAAGTAGATCCACTTGTTAAGAATGGAATTGCAGAAGCAGGAATGACAACATTGATTTTACCACGTGTTAAAACTGCACGTGAAGGGGTAGAACTTTTAGCAAAAGTCATTGATGAAAAGGGATCTGCTGAAGGAAATAATATTATGATTGCGGATAAAAATGAGTTATGGTATATGGAAATTTATTCTGGACATCAATATGTTGCTTATAAATATCCAGACGATAAATTCTCTATTATGCCAAATACTTATTTCCTTGGCGCATTGAATTTATCAGATACGAACAATGTTATTGCTTCAAAAGGTATTGTTGAAACAGCTAAAAAAGCAGGATCTTATAAAGAAGTAAATGGAAAATTCCATTTAGCAGCAAGTTATGCTCCTAAGTTAGATGAACGTAATCGTTCAAGACAATATGCCGGCATTAAATTATTAAATCCTCAATCATCAGTAACTTATCAAGATGAATATTATGAATTTTTACAAGACACTCCACGTAGAGATTATACAGTAGCAGATGCAATTAAAATTCAAAGAAATCGTTTTGAAACATTATCTGAAGGATTTATTCCAGATGATGAAGTCCCAGGATATGATTTCTATAATGATTTTACTCCAAGAGATAATGTGGCAGCATTGCCAGAAGCTGAACGTGGAAAATATAAATATGCACCAGGAAATGAAAATGTAGTAGATCCACATATTTACCAAATTCGTAATGATTTACCAAGTGAGTTAGGGGGTACTATGTGGTTAGGATTAAGCCGTTCACGTAATACTCCATATGTACCATATTTCGGACATATTAAAGATACCTTTAAAGCTTATCAAGTAAGAGGTGGAGATTACAATCGAGATTCATGGTATTGGGTTGCAGACCATATTGATAAAATGATAACAGAACATAAAGATTTATTTGGTAAAACGATTAAATCAAATTGGGAAGAATTAGAACAAATTTTATTTGCTTATCAAGACAAATTAATTAATGAATATCGTGGTAAATCAAATGACTATGTTCGTGCAAATGCAGATGCTTATACAAAACAATCCATGAAAATAGCAGAGACTGTCTTTAAGATTATGAAAGAAACAGAAGCTAAAATGGAAAAAGCAATTGAAGCAAAAACTCCATTAAAAGGAAATTTTGTAGATATTTCTAGTATTAAAGATGTAACACTTTATAGACCTAATAAAGATAATTCTTCTAATGAAGAAACAAATCATACAGGATCTTCTTCTCAAGGAAATCAGGGTTCAAATTCATACACGTACACAAATACTTATACAAATGAAAATACAAATACTAAAGTAGACGAGAAAAAGAAAGATGAAGTTGATACTCCTAAGAAGAGTGGTTGGGCTCTAGAAAACAATCAATGGGTTATGTATAGAGGAGACGAAAAAGTAACTGGATGGTTTAATCAAGATGGAACTTGGTACTACTTGGATCAAGATGGCTATATGCAAAAATGGTGGATTAAAGATAAAGGTGAATGGTACTTCTTAAATGGTTCAGGAGCTATGGAAACAGGATGGTTGCTAGATCATGATAAATGGTACTATTTAGAATCATCAGGAGCAATGAAAGCTTCTCAGTGGTTTGAAGTTGATGGCAAATGGTATTATGTCAATGATTTAGGAGAATTGTTAGTAAATACTATAACCCCAGATGGCTATAAAGTAAATGCTAATGGAGAATGGGTATAACCGTATTTAAATAAGATTTTGACTGGAAAGAAATTGGGCGTTTGTTCGTTTAATTTCTTTTCTTTTGGTATAAAAAATTTTCTGTTTCAGAACGTACTAGTTGACGTGAAAGCGATATTTTATTACTATCAACTTATTGTTAAAAAAACAAGAGAGAAATGAGGTTTTTCATGAAAAAATTAGTATCTTTAATTTTATCTATTTTGGTCGTTGTACTTTTGCTATTAGGAGTTAAAAAATATATTCAATCGCAAGAAATTTCTGCAGATGAATCTGCTTCTAGTGAAAAACAGCAGCTCTACTTATTTAACTGGGGAAATTATATTGATCCAGAATTGATTAAAGAATTTGAAGCAGAAACAAATATTCAAGTGGTCTATGAAACTTTTGATTCAAATGATGCGATGGAAGCTAAATTAAAACAAGGTGGTACTCGATATGATATCGTATTTCCAAGTGAATCGAGTATTACGAAATTAGTAAATCAAAATTTATTACAACCATTGGATCATTCTAAAATTCAAGGGTTAGAAAATATTTCGCCATTTTTATTAAATAGTCCAGTTGATCCTGGAAATCAATATACAGTTCCTTATTTCTGGGGGACTGTTGGGATTATGGTGAATACAAAATATGTCGATCCAGAAAGTATTACAACTTGGAATGATTTATGGAAGAGCGAATTTCGTAATAAAATTTTATTACTAGATGGAAATCGTGAAACAATGGGATTAGCATTGCAGTCATTAGGGTACTCACTAAATTCAAAAGATGCAGCACAATTAAAAGAAGCAGAATTAAAAATTAAAGCATTAAATCCAAATGTACGTGCTGTATTAAATGAAGAAATTAAAACCATGATGAAATTAGAAGAAGCCCCAATTGGAATTGGTTATTCAGGAGATGCGGCTGCTGTAGCAGAAGCTAATCCATCTGTTCAATATATTTTACCGCAAGATGGAAGTGCCGTTTGGACGGATAACTTTGCTTTATCCTATAATGCGGAAAATATTGAAGGAGCGTACGCATTTATTAACTTTATGCTTCGTCCTGAAAATGCAGCTAGAAATGCAGCGTTTGTAGGATACGCTACACCAAATGAAGCAGCAAAATCATTGCTAGATGAAGAAGTAGTTTCAGATGAAACATTTTATCCATCACAAGAAGTGATTGAAAGTTTAGAGCATTATGAATATCTTGGAACAGAATGGATTTCCAACTATAATGATGCCTTTTTAAATTTTAAAATGGAGTTATAATATGCATTATTTTGTTAAAAGTAAACATCTCTTTATTGGAGATTCAAAAGAAACGATTGAAGGAATATTAGAAATAAAAGATGGGAAGATTGCAGCAATTCTTCCTTATGATGAAGAAGTAGATGGAGAAATGATTGATACAGGAGACCAAATGGTTACTCCTGGATTTATCGATGCGCATGTACATTTATATTTATCCAGTTTAATTCATTTAGGGAAGATGAAAGCAGTCGGCGCTCCTTCGATTAAAGAAGTCATTGCTCAAGCAAAAGAAATTCCTGTTTATAATGGATGGAAAATTGGGATTGGTTGGTATGCGAGTGATTTTGGACAACAAGTTTTACCAACAAAGGAAGATTTAGATAAAGCTTCCAACGAAGTTCCAATTTGCTTGATTGCTGGAGATGCACACACGATTTGGTTGAATACAAAAGCATTAGAAGAATTAGGCTTGACAAGTGAAAACATTCCTTCTGAAATTGGAGGAGAAGCTGTTAAAAAAGATGGTGAGTTAACAGGAGTATTTTTAGAAGCGATTGCGATTTATTATTTATCTAAAGTATTAGCAATTTATGAATCGGAGTCTAAAGTAGCGTTATTAGACTATATGAAACATTTGAATGCGATGGGAATCACAGCAATTGGTGATGTTGCATTAACAGGAGAAAGTCCTGATGATATTGTTTATCCAAAACTTTATGCTAGTGTAGAAGATGATGCAACAGTTCGAGTGAGCTTCTTTCCAGCAATGCGTGAAGAAGTTGAAGAAAACCGTCGTCTCTATCAAACTTACCAATCTCCAATGTTGCAAATGGGTGGTGTGAAACAGTTTTATGATGGAGTGACAAGTTCGCATACAGCATACTTAAAGGAACCCTACCCAATGCCATTTTTTGAAGGAGATGTGGGAGGCCCACTGTTAACGGAAGAAAAAATGGCACGATTGACTTTATTAGCCAATCAAGAAGGGTGGCCAATGCGTATTCATACGGTTGGAGATAGAGCCGTCGAATTAACATTATTGAATTTCAAACAAGCACAAGAAAAATACCCATTTGATGAACCTTATAAATTCAATACGATTGAGCATCTAGAAGTGATGGATCCAAAGGACTTGCCTCTTACTGCTCAAAAATCTCTTATTGTTTCGGTTCAGCCAAGCCACTTATTAGTAGGATATGAAACATTGGATGAAGAAGTAGGAGAAACTCGTGCAAAACAAATGTTTCCGTTTAAATCCTTTATTAAGCAGGGAGCAACTTTAGCATTTGGAACAGATACTCCGGTAGTACTAAATATCACTCCATTTGAAACGATGTACTTTGCTGTGGCTCGTCAAACAGTAGAAGGTCTGCCTAAACCAGCATTGATGCCTGAACAAAGAATTAGTGCCCAAGAAGCTTTGTTTGCTCATACAAATGGAGCAGCAAAATCACTTAGTCGATTAGATATTGGAACATTAGAAGTAGGGAATTTTG
>ERZ773037.1263-NODE-1263-length-13273-cov-5.021032_pt1 | contig 13273 bp, 9 predicted proteins | sample MGYA00511466_ERZ773037 | MGnify/ENA primary metagenome ERZ773037 (study PRJEB29015, sample SAMEA2738146) | human oral metagenome | biome: human oral; feature: human-associated habitat; material: saliva | place: China | collected 2202 ... | reverse complement strand
TTATACTAACGAAAAACAAAAAGGGGGTTTTTGGCGTGTAAAAACCCCCTTTTTGGCGTGCAAAAGTATGGTTTTTGGCGTGCAAAAGTATGGTTTTTGTTTTTTGAATGTTATGTTGTTGCAAATTGGTAGCAATATATTTCGTGTTTGAATGTGAATATTTGGCGCAACAAATGTAGGTGTTTTGCGATATGCTTGTTGCGTATTCGTGGGTGTATTTTCTAATATTTTTTGTACTTAAAATGGTTTTTGTTCTATAAAAGAAAATGCTAAGACCAAACGGTTTTAGCATTTCTTTTTGGAATAATGTACTCTTTTTATGAACACTCGTACATTCTTCTTTAATCAAAAACGTATATTTTTCTAAGCGTATGTGTACTTTCTTTTCATCAATAGCGCAATTTTTGCGAACTAAAAATGGTATTTTTACAATGCAAAAATGCGCTTTTTATATTGGTGTTTGGCTTGTTCTCTAAAGCCTTAAAGCCTAAGACGATAGCGAAAAGAGAGCTTGCTACCTCGCCTTCCTTATGGTTGTGTGAGATAGCAGAAGCTCGAAGTTAGGTTTAATTCTTAATCATCAATATACTGTTGCCAGCATTTTGCACATCGTTAATGTTGGTGCGCAGTGTTGTTTTGGTATTGTTGGCTTTACCAATGTTTGTTTTCTGGTTGGCGTTAGCACTTGTTTGCTGTTGCGATTGGTCTATAATGTTGCTAACATTTGCCGTGTAGTCCATCTTCACATTCTTGCCTTCGGGTGTAGTCCAGTTGCCTTTGAAAGTGATATCGCCATTGTTTTGTGTAACGGTTATAGTGCCTCCGTTGAACAATCCGAATGCTTCGCCGCCCTGTCCGTCAAACTCTTTGTAGTACGAACCCACTGGATAGGTGGTGTTTCCACGCTTAAACATAGTGCCTCCAATGAATTTTCCTTGTTCGTAAACAGCTCCTGTAACTGGCATAACTACGCTGTAGGTGCCCACAATGGTGTTTATGTCCATTGGAACTTTATATTCTGTGAGCAGCACAAGGTTCAAATACTCGCCTGCTCCTACTATAAATCCCTCTGCATCGGTCTCGCAATTCAAGAAAGTAATGGAGTAATCGCAATACGAATCGGTAGCTCTTACATATCGTCCCGACATACTTTTTGGTTTAAAGTCTACATTTTCTGTAATGCTTTGGTAGCCTGTGTCAGGGTCTTTGTTTACAAAATCGAGCTTGCCATCGTATGTAAAGCGTATTTTTCCGTGTTCTTTTAGTTCGCCTTCCAGTAGCAAGTTGTATGTTCCGTTAGGTCGTTGTTCCACCTTAAGGTTGCAAACGGTAAGCGAATCTAGGAAACCGTCCACCTGTCCGTTGGCATTCATCTTATTAGTTTCTATGTAAACGCTTTGTTTGTGGTACACTCCAGCTTCGTCAGTATTATCTATAAGCGTATAGTTTCCGCTTGTTAAGGCTGCGCTATTTGGGTTTAACGAAGGCTTAGCAAGTATAGTTACCCTTATATCGTGCTTATTAATCTCGGTTGGTAAGCCACCTTTCGACAGCTTTCCATCGCAAAGGTGTAGGGTGTAAGCTGCCAATTCGTCGGACACAGAGCCGTAATATATGTTGTAAGTGTTAGTTACAGCCACATCGGCATGGTAGCTATTGCTATTTGTATTGCTGAAGGTTACGTCTTTAACATCGTCGCAAGGGAAGTCTTTAACCTCTCCTGACTTCATTGTTACCCTCATTTTCCAATTGTCTTGTGCATACATTGTTGTTGTTAAACAGCATGTTGCAATCATCAAAAGTAGAAATTTTCTCATAAAGTTATAGTTCTTTTAAAATTCTTCAGCTGTTATATTCCTTTGTCTTATTACTGCTTTTGCAGTTTTTGCTCGGCTTATTGGCTTTGCTTGGAATGTCTTTTCAATATACCTTCGTTTGGTGTTTGTTTTCAACCAACGTGCACTTAGTGTGTCGAGTGCTGTTTCTGTATTGTTAAAAAAATACTTTATTGAATGGCAAAGAAACTATTTTTTTCTTGTAATTGCAAATCCGATTAGTTAAAAAACAATAACTTAGCTATACTCGTTTCCTCTTTTTGATAGCTTTGTTTCGTAGATGTTTTTGCCTATTTATGGTGGCTGTGTGCCCGAATAATCACGAAACGGCGTTGCGTTTCGCATCATTTCGCTACATTAAAACCATTTGGTTTGGATTGTAAAACGGGCGCGATGAATCTGCCCCTACGCCTTACGGAATGTTCGCTGCCATACATTTTGCACACGATAAATGGTTTGTACGGTGTATGCTGGATATATTGCTATATGTAAAAACCCCCTTTTTGCATTACAAAAAGGTGGTTTTTGAACGCCAAAAACCATACTTTTGCATTGCAAAAAGGGGGTTTTTAAAAAACAACAATATTGTTGTGTGTGTTGCCAGTGTGGTTATTCGTCTGGAATATATATAATTTCGCCATTCTCAAGCTGGTAGGCTGTGCCCACACGCTTACCTTTATTGCTCGATTTAGCGTCCTGATTTTTCGATGGAGTGTAGCGTTCTATCTGCTTTCCTTTCTTCGAAATAATCTCCATATTCTGCTTTCCCGGATTCTTTACCACGGTAAAGTTCTCCGTACTAAACATTTCTGTCATCTTATAGTGGGTAACAAGCGCCACCATAAGTGCCACTGCAAACACCATTGCAGCATCGAAGAGGTTGCTAACAACACTCATTGGGTCGTCGTCCTCGTCGTGTTCAAATTTAATTTGTCGTCTTCTCATAGTTGTTTGTCGCGGTTTTCGTCTAACATATCGGCAATATAGTTAAGCATTCCCATATCTCTGCGATACCAACGCTGCTTAACTGCCTTTACTACAAAGCCTATTCCGCCAGCAAACAAGCCTATTACGGTGGTTGCAAATGCCACTTGCATGTTGTAAGCCATAGACGCAATGTCGCCAGAAGATAAGCCAACGAGAGCCGGACCCATAGGAATGAGCGTGCCCATAAGTCCTAACATTGGTCCCATTTTAGTAAACATCTTTGGTGTTTCAAGCTCTCGCTCCACCATACACTCGTATTCGTCGAGCAAAAAGGTAACTTTTGCAGGACTGTTACGGTTTTCTAACATTTTAGAAATGCAGGTTACAACGGGCAATTTGCCTTTTGGTAGTCGTTCTGCAAGTGTAGAAAGGTTGTTGGAAGAGAGTTGTTTTACCTCTTTTTGTAGCATTATGCCACTCTTGCGCATAGTGAGATACTGACTGAAGAAGCCGCCCAAGAGCAACAACGACCGCAAAAAGAAGAAGATGAGAAGTAGGACTACGGGTACAAGAAGTCCTGAAGAAATCCAGTAGAGTATGTCTGTAATGTAGTTCATAATGTATTATTGTTTTATATTCTTATTTATTATGTGTTGCGCCTAAATGTTTTTTGTGCAACGTGTGTGTGTTATTCTAACTGTTTCATTTGTCGTTTGGTGTGCCAACGTTGCCACAACATTCCCACAATGCCAACCACAACAACCAAAGCAAGTGTACCTGCGAGGGCACCAAAGTTTGTGCTGTCGGTTCCCACAACGGCAGTTTTGCCATTCACTGTAGCCACTATGCCCACCAAAGCAATGAGCAAATTGCAAAGAAAAAGCAGTTCTAAGCGTAAGAAAGTTTCGGGAAGCAACCGCTTTATGGTGTATGTGAGCAGCAAAATAGCCCCACAGAACACACCGCCAAGCGTCCAAGCAATGAGCGAGAAGTCTTCGCCCGGAAACATAAATATGGTTTCAACAAGCAAAGCAAATAGAGTTGGCACAATCATAATGCCAGGAAAGAACCGTAAAAAGGCATATAGCCAGCGAGCTTTGTGCCCTACGTGTTCTCCAATTTTGATGTTTGCAGCCAGCAAGCAGAATGCCATAGACAAGAGAACGTCTATGTTTAGCACCACAGAAATATCGCGAACCAAGTTTGTATTTGCCAACCATGCAGCTATCTCTGTGGACGATTGCAAGATGGCAACGTGCCAAGCGAAGCCTGTAAACACCATTGCTGCCACCGCAGTAATACTAAGTTGCAAAGTATTTACGAAAGTTTGTTTCAGCAAAAAGCTGAAACAAACAAGCATAAATAGTATGTATACTATGGTTTCCATTATTCATTTATTCTGCATTCGTATTACGACGGCGGCGCACAATGAATACTACTAAAGCTACAAAGAGCAACACTGCACCACCAATAACAAGACCTTTGCTAAGCAGCGGAGAATGTTTTTCAACCTTTTGCGACATATCTTCGCGTTTCATAACAGTACCCTTGTTGGCATTTGCAGCCGAATTGCGCACCTGTTCTATCTGTTGTTGATAGTCTTTGCCCTGTTCTGGCGAAACCTTAGATGCTATAAACTTGCGTAGTTTGGCATTATCGGTAACGAAAGAAGAGCCCGATGGCTTGTATTTCTTAACCAATTCTACATGCAATTTGGCAATATCAGCCACCTGCTGAGGCGTTGCTTTCCACATTCCCTTACGTACAGTTTCGAGCATAACGGCTGTAATCTGTTGCAAAGCTGCTGGATTTTTCTGTTCAAAGAATGTTTTTGTGCCCAGTTTGTACTTGTCTTGCACGTACACACGGTATATATCGTCCCACAATTCTTTGTCTATCGCCTTCGGTTTCATAACATTCCAGCCGTAAGTATTCTCTACAATCTCTGCAAAACCACCGGCTGCGCTTGCTCCACCCTTCATTTTTTCCTTTATATATACAGGGTTTAGAATGGTGGTACGGCTCTCTACGCCTATGGCTTCCTTCACTTCTTGCATGCGAACGTTATGTGTATTGCGATAATCGCTTAGGTAAGCATCGGGGTCTTTGCCCGTTACTTGACGCACAGCAAGGTTCAATCCACCCATAAACTCATATACATGGTCTAAGCTTAATGCCCCCCACGTGTTGCTTTGGCGTGGTTGCACCACCACATCGGTACGCGTTAGAGCCGCCTCGAAGGCATATTTGTTATACTGTTCCCAGTCTTTCTCGCTGCCATAGAAGGTTCCCATGTTGTTAATATAGGTGTTTGCAATGTCCTCTTGCTTCTCCCAGCGGTCGCCACTCATAACCATTGCTTGTATGCCAGTGCCATAATTGCCGTTCATTCCACCGAAAATGCGTTGCGAAGCTAGCTTTCGTGCCTCCTTAGGCGATACTCCTTTCTCTGTAAGATGGCGTTCTGCAGTTTTCACACCAATAGAAACTTCGTTCTCAAACACATCGTCTTTGGCGTTAGCAGCCATCTCCACCGCCTTATTAATTAGGAAAAGACGCGATGCAGCAAGGTCTCTGAGCTGTCCAGAGGTCTGTACTACAACGTCAATACGCTTTCGTCCCAACTCTTTAGATGGGATTAAGCGCAGGTCGCTTACCCTTCCGAACGAGTCGCGCACGGGTTCTACGCCCAGCATATATAGCACTTGAGCGATGGTAGCCCCTTCTGTTTCTATAAATTCGCCACTCCATAGTGTGTAACTTACCTTGTGTGGCATTGCGCCATTGTGGCGTTGCTTATACAAATCGATGGTGTTTTGTGCCAATTGTTTACCTTTTTCCCATGCAGCTTCGCTTGGTGTAGACTCTGCATTTATACCAAACAGGTTGCGTCCGGTAGGCAATGTGTTCGGATTAACTATAGGGTCGCCGCCGGGAGAGGGGGCAGTGTAGCCTCCATTCATAGCATTGATGATGCTTTCGAGCTCGTTTTGCGGACTAATAAGAAGGTATTGCTTGTATTTTGCTATGTTTTTGAGCGTTCGTTCCAGTTCTCTTACCGCAAAAGCAAAGTCTTTTTCTTCTTTAGAATACGATTTTTTCTTGTCTTTCATCATAGCTGCCATGCCAGCCATACCCTTCTTAGGCATTCCTTGCATAGCCTTTCCGTCCATTGGTTTGCCCATTTGTGGCATTTGTTTGCCCTTTGTTGTGGGGTGTCCGCCCATATTTTCAGGTTTCTTTCCCATACCTTTTGGCATCTTTCCGGGGTGTCCCATTGGTGGCATACCTCCTTGTTTGGCGTGCATTGGTTTGCCTTTCGACATAGCTTTTGCCATTTCTGGTGGCATTTTGCCCATACCTTTAGCCATTCCCATACCCATTGGCATACCCTTTCCGCCTTTGTTTTTCTTGCTCATAGAGCCCATTCGCATCATCATACTCATCATATCCGATGGTGCATTAAGGTCATCGTATATCTTGTGGGCACGCTTAATGTCGTCTGGAGATAGATGTCCTACTTTGCAAACAAAGGCATCTGACACTTCAGCCGAACTATTTATGAGCGACTGAACCAATGCTTTGGCAGGGTAAAGGTATCGGCTGTTAAACTCTGAACGGTGTTTTAGCAAGGCTTCGGTGGCTTTTTTGCGTACCTTATCGAGTGTAAACAGCGAGTAAGCTACGGGATCTGTGCACATTTCAAGTACACTACTGTTGATGCGTGCGGTCTCGTAAGGTACGCCTAAAGTATAAAGTTGTCCTGTAATTTTCTCGTTTGAGAGTTCCTCAGCAAAGTTATCGATGCGCGTTATCTCCTCTTCTGTGTACGGACGGGTAAGTATACTGTCTAAACCAAGGTCGCGATGGAAGCCCAAACGCACCACAATGGCTTTTATTGCAAGCGATGTTTGTTGCAATAAAGCCTTGTTTTTGCCAATGTTTTGGTTGTAAAGCTTTATTTTAGACGATAGTTCTGCGTATGCTCCGTGCATTCCGCTCTCCATAAAAGGCGGTGTAAGGTACGACTGTAGTCCGGCATACGAACGGCGTTTAGTCCTTCGCCAACATTGCCGATAGTGTAAAGGTAGAAGTGTGGTAGTGTGCCCACTAAACGGTCTGGCCAGTCGAGATTACTTAGGGCAGACTGCTTCTTTGGAGTAAATTCGAGGCTGCCGTGTGTACCGAAATGAATGAGCACATCGGCTTTAAAGGCATATTGTGTCCACAAATACGAAGCAATATATGTATGTGGTGGAGCTGCGTTAGTGCCGTGAACAATTTGGAAAGCATTGGTTCCTGAGCCTGCAGCGTTCTGTGGAAGCAACACAATATTACCGAACTGAACACGTGCAACAGCTAGTTTTCCATCGGGAGTAGACATATATTCGCCTGGAAACTCGCCGTTTGCCTTCACCACTTCCTGGTATTTCTCTGGTCGGAGTGTCTTTTTCACCCAACTTTCGTATTGGTTTTTGGTTACAAGAGCAGGTTTTCCGTTCTTCATAAAGTCGTCGAACGCTCCTTTAGCATATAGGTTGAACACTGCTCCTTGCCTTTGTATGGCTTGCATTAAGCCCTCTGGCGAATCTGGTAAGCCCGCTACGTTGTAGCCTTCGTGCTTTAAACGCACCAGCAAATTGTAGAGCGAAGGTCCCACTTCCATACCTCCTGCGGTTAAAGCGTTCTGTCCTGGACCTTTATAATAGTATATGGCAACTCGCTTTTGGCTATTTGGCTTGTGCTTTAAAGCTATGTAGTTGTTTACAGTTTGCACGAAAGAGCCGAGCCGTTCGGGCATTGCTGCAACGTATTCAAGGTCGTCTTTGCCTACATAATGTGCGAAAAGGGCATACGGACGTATGGCTCCGTCAATCTCTGGAGTAACTATGCTCTGCGAAAGGAAGCCTCCGCTCATGCCCATCTTGTCGTTTTCCCACTTCTTTTCCTGCTGATTTACGTTCAGCGGAGCGAATAATGGAACATCAACACGCTTCAAATAGTCTACGAAAGCATCGCCTAAGCGTCCGTGCGCCATATTAATGATAGCTGAAACCTTAATGCTGTCGGCGTGATGTGCCTCTACAAACTGCTGAATAGAGTTCACTGGATACACCATATTGCCAGTTTTCTCTAACTCTGCTATTAGTTCTTTAGGCTCGCCCATACTTCCTGTTATGATGATAGCGGGTGCATTGGCTTTCCAAAGTCCTTTTTCTTTTAGGAATTTGTTATATTCTGCCAACGAATTAAACTGTTTGTCCTCGTCGTCGGGACGGTTTGGGTCGGCATGATATAGTAGTCCGAGCACGCGTTCTACCACCTTTCCGGGTTCAGAAGCATAGATAATTTTTTTGTCTATGTACTTTCTTACATAGCTAAGAAGGTTGTGATAGTTTTCGCGACCACCGTTGTCGATATACGCTTTCATACGATTGGCATTGGCAGTGTCTACCGAACAGAAATCGTTATCGGGATTTGTGATGAGCGTACTCACCACTGGCGTTCCGTTTTTCATAGCTTTTTCAAGCTCAGCACGTTGTTCTTCGGTTAGCCGTAAGCCCATTGCCTGCACAAAAACCATATCGTAGCCATCGGCTTTGGCTATGTCGTCAGCGTCAAGACTCTCTATTTTGATGAGCGGATTATCGTTTGCACGACCAATTTGCCCCAGTGTTATGGTTTGATAGTTTATGAATGCTATCCGAGTAGTGGACATCCACTTGTTCCAAACGCCGAAACCAATAAGCAGTAGTAGTGCTATAACGGCGCCGATTATTATTTTTTGTTTCTTCATTCTGTTCGTTTTTTATTTCTTTATGAATGGTTTAGCTGTTTAATATTGTTTGTTTGCTGTGTGCCAAACTATCTTTGTTGCTATGGCTTTACAGTTCTAACACTATGGTGTAAGTATGTTATATCTATGGATATAACGCATTACATCTATGGATATAACGCATTATCACTATGGCGATAAAAGGTTGTCGCCATAGTGAGAGGGTGTTGTTGCTGTGTAAGCAATATATTATAGTTGTGTAGCACAGTATATATAATAATGTGAAAGATATTATTTCCCGAACAAGTCGGACAGGTTTATACCTACCGTAAGCACGTAGCTAATGCCGTTGAGTGGTAGTTGCACATCAGAGTCGGACGCTTTATCGTGATAATTAAATAGGTTGTCTATCATAAAACCAAGGTTTATACCACGTGGAAGTTCAGACCGCAGGTTGAGCGAACATATTGTTCGTGGGTCGTAAACGTAGCGAACGTATGCCTTTGCGTCCGAATCGTAAGCGTAACGTGTTATTCGCGACATCCATTGGCTATTGAGTGCAATAGATTCGGTGGTTTTTCCGAACTTCCGTTTATAGGTTACGTTGAACTTAGCAGAGTGTGGACGTATCCACGAACGGTTGTATCCGTCTTTTACATTGTAGTCGTTTATATACGTATAAGCCCCCATAAAGCTCAAGCCGCATAGCATTCTGTAATTAACAGTTGCCTCTATGCCTGTTGTTTTTACGTTATCAGAGTTGATATAACGCATATCGTAGTTTACACCGGGTGCCAAATACTCGTATGTTATTTTGTTTTTGAAACGGTTGTGGTATGCCGATAGCGACAGGTTAAGTCCGTTACGGTCGTATTCTACCGATGCAGAGAGTTGGCTTCCATACTCTGGTTTCAGGTCTTTATTACCATATATAGTAATCATACCTGCCATATTGAATTCCTGATACAGCTCTTTGAGGGTGGGAATGCGGTATCCTTGCGAATAGCCAGCACGAAATGTTAAGAACGAAAGTGGTCTGTAGAGAGCCGAAACCTTAGGTGTGATGTGGAAAGAATAGTTTGGACTTTTGTCGCCACGTAGTCCTACCACTATGTTTAGTGCATTATTGATTTTCCAATCCTCCTGAACGCAGAGCGAGAACTGTGTTCTACTCACCATACCAGTATCTTTCATCATGTAATGGCGTAGACTTTCGTGTACGGCTTCCACTCCGGCGTTGAATGTATGCTGTCCGAATGTGCCCGTATAGTATAGGCGTGCGCTGTGGTTAATGTTGTTGTACACTTTTTCTACCAGCTTAACAAGGTTGTAATCGTCCTTTTTGGCGTAGTTATCGAAGGTGTACGAGAATGCGAAACCGTTGTTTTTATTCATTTGCCAGTTGCCTTTTGCACCCAGAACAAGGTCTTCGTAGCGTTGATGATAGCGGCGTCCTTGATAGGTTGGACGTATGTTTGCATAGAAAGAACCAAAGAGTTCGGCTGTAAACTGGTCGGTAAATCTATAGCTAAAGCGTTGTCCTACGTCCCAAATCTTATATCCGTACACGGGCAAATCGCGTGGTTCGCTTCTTTCTTCAATGGCTTTACCATCTGGTGCAATACGTTCTACGGTTTTTCCTTCCTTGTCTTTCACCCAATAAGTGCTACGATTGCGGAACCCGAACGATGTTTGCGAATTTAGTCGGCTACGGTTTATGCCCACCTGAACACCATAGTTCTGTCCGTTAACGCCTGCATAGCGCGAGCTTAGCTGTACATTTAGTGGGCGAGAACTCTTTTTTGTGATGATATTTATTACTCCGCCGATGGCACGACTATCGTAAAGGGTAGATGCTGCCCCCCTTACCACTTCTATTCGCTCTATGTTATCGACGTTGATACGGCTGAAATCGATGTTATGATCGGAGCCTTCGCCACTTATTCGTTCCCCATCTACCAAGAAAAGCACCGATTTACTGTCCATGCCTTGATAGTTAATGCTTGTGGTTTGGCTCATACTGTTGTAGTAAAACTGTATACCCGGCAATGTATATTCCAAGAGAGTGTTTAGGTCTACTGGGTTTACTGTTTTTATTTCGTCCTGCGAAATGACGCGTGTAATTACGGGAACGTCTTTCAAAGGTCGCTCGCTTCGCGAACCAGTAACCACTACCTCCTCTAAATTAGAGTTGGTTGGAATCATCTTTATTTTGAGTGTGGGATGTCCAACTGCCGGAACTTGTATTGTGCGGGGAGCGTAACCCATACACGAAATGCGTACTGTGTAAACCTTATTGGCACCAAAAACAAGTGTAAATTCGCCTTTACTGTTGGTGCCTGCCACTATATTGGTGCCCTCAACCTTTAGCACTGCGCCTGCCAAAGGCTCGTCAGAGTCTACATCAACCACTGTTCCCGATAGCTGATAACCTTTTTCTGGTGTAACGTTGTCGGCACAAATAGTAGCGAAGGTTGTTGTTAAGAGTGTGAGAATAAGTAATAGTTTCTTCATTTTACTGAAGCTTTGATGAATTTGTTTCTATGTAATTTTGGTATAAAGTGCACCTTATCGCTCTCCCGAAGGGGAACGACAGGCATGTGAACCTATATATAATAAGGTGTAGATTACAGCTAACCACGTTCCAAGCGATAAACATTGGCAATGCTTCTGCCACTATGTTTATCGCTCGTGCTATGGTTTAGCATAAAAGAGTTTGCCTCTGTTATGCTTTCTTTATAAACTTATAGTCGAAGCTTACAGCCTTTTTCTTGCCAGTAGCGTCTAAGTAATCTTTGAACAAAATAAGGGCTTCGTTACCATTTTTAAACTTAACGGCAAACACTTTGTCGCTAATTATCTTTGGTTTACCCATGCCAGTGCTCTTCGCCCACTTAGCCATTTCTTTGTTTAACATAGTTTTTGACACTACCATAAGGCCGCCTGCTTTCATAGCACCCAACTCTACGAATATCTCGCTTGGTTCATCTGCAACATAATCGCCTTGTGGAAGTGTTTTAATACTACTAATATTGGTTTGGTCGGTCATCAATACTGCACCGCCATTGGTACGAACATCGGTAATATGGAAGGCTAAATCCCACTTCTTTGGTAGGTCTTTCTCGCTACCTTTTGCAGGTTCTGTCTTCACCACTTCATAGTCTTTCATTGTGCTGTATTTGCGATATTCGCGTGCGCCAAGCTCTTCTTGTTGTTCGTATTTACCAGTTTCGAGGTCTACATAAACCCACGAATCGTAGCCAGGCATAAGTGTTTCGAAATGCTTAATCTGTGCTGTCTCTGGTGTAGGCTGCTCAGTTCCAGGTGTAGGCTGCTCAGTTCCAGGTGTAGGCTTAACTTTAGGCTCATCGTTATTATCTTTACTGCACGATGTAAACAGGGCGGCAGCAAAGCAAAGAGCCGCAAAAAACTTTGTCTTCATTGTTTTATTGTTGTTGTTTTATGTTTATATTAAATTTGAATTTTATTGTTTAGCTTATCTAAGCAGTGCAAAGTTAGGAAGAAAGAATGCTTTACACAATACTTATTTTTCGTGATTTTATTTTTAAAGAAAATGCTCTTTTTACCTACTTTATAGTACTTTTTTTGTACGAAACGGTAAAAACTACAGAATCAATACTTAATAGTGATGATATAGTGTACCCATTTTTTATATTTCGTTTATTTGTTTTTGTTTTACCAAAGTGTGTTTTTTGTGTGTTCTGTATTGTTCTTTGCACAGAGCATAACAGTTGTAATATCAATTATCTTCGGCATTGTGGTTTGCCAACAATACCACGTCCGCCCACGAAATATCCCACGAACATTCCGCAAAATGTCCACATTCAACCACGAATACCCCACATTTCATTCCGCCAGGCGTAGGGACCGATTCATCGCGCCCGCATTTTCACATTATTAAATATGCATATTCGTTTCCTCGTACACGTATGTCCACATTATCAAATACGTATATTCATTCCACCACACACGTATGTTCGTTCCTCATTTTGTGGTTGTTTGCGGATATGCGGGCACGATAAATCGGCCCCTACAGCTGCTTGCGGTCTGCCAAAATGCTGCAAACAACCTGCCTATAACGCAACATTCACCCACGAAACACGTGGCGAACATTCCGTCAGGCATAGGGGACCGATTCATCGTGCCCGTATCCTAACATTACCAAATATACATATCCATTTCAACAAATACGCATTTTCACATTATCAAATGTGCGTTTTCGTTCCCCATTTCGTGGGTGTATACGGATTCGCGGGCACGATAAATCGGCCCCTACGGCTGCTGACGGTCTGCCAAAATGTTGCAAACAACCTGCCTATAACGCAATATTCACCCACGAAATGCGTGGCGAACACACCGTTAGGCGTAGGGGCCGATTCATCGTGCCCGTATCCTAACATTACCAAATATACATATCCATTTCAACAAATACGCATTTTCACATTATCAAATGTGCGTTTTCGTTCCCCATTTCGTGGGTGTATACGGATTCGCGGGCACGATAAATCGGCCCCTACGGCTGCTTGTTGTCTGCCAAAATGCTGCAAACAACCTGTCATTTTGCGGTTGTTTACGTATCTGCAAACACCATAAAATTGTGTGCCAACGTACACTTGTAACTCGCTATGGCACAACAACATACACAGAATGCCTACTTTCGCATTGCAAAAACCATACTTTTGCAATGTAAAAACCCCCTTTTTGCACGCCAAAA
>ERZ773037.1262-NODE-1262-length-13273-cov-16.999168_pt1 | contig 13273 bp, 10 predicted proteins | sample MGYA00511466_ERZ773037 | MGnify/ENA primary metagenome ERZ773037 (study PRJEB29015, sample SAMEA2738146) | human oral metagenome | biome: human oral; feature: human-associated habitat; material: saliva | place: China | collected 2202 ... | reverse complement strand
GTCATGATTTCTTGCCACTCGCCACCGGTGTAACCAGTCTCTTCCTCCAGTTCACGTTGTGCAGCGTGCAAGGGTTCTTCACCTGCTTCAATCACACCAGCACAGATCTCGGTTGAGACAACACCCAGCCCATGACGGTACTGACGTTCTAATATAATGTCGCCCTCCTCGGTCTCTGCAATAACATTGATCCACGACGGATAAGAGAGCACATAATATTCATCATAAATCTTCCCATTCGGGAGTTCCACCGTGTCGCAACGCGCCTTCAGCCAAGGGCGATTGATGAGTTGCTTTGAAGAAAGCGTATGCCATACCATTTCTTTATCATTCCGTGCCATACTATCATTCATTTGATTGATTGTCATTCGTTATACATCAACAAAGGTAAAGGATTACACTTGAATGAGCAAATATATATTCGCAAAGTAATAAGCACATAACACCTATTCCGTGCAACATATACGCCTTGAACGAAAACATTTCGTGTTTATTGACAACTTACTCATCTTTTATACCTATCTTTGTACACGAGCTAACAAAAAGGATACAATCCTATCAATCACAGAATACTAACCCCATCACCTGTAGTGAAGCTAATTAATTATGGAGGAATACAACTATGAAAAGAAAACGTAAGATGCACAATGAACGTGAGTTTGAGCTTGATAATATCTATCAAGATGATGAACGTCAGCTTGACATTCTAGATGATCTGCCTTTTGAAAGGCTCAATAGATAAAAAGGATAGGCTGTATTAAAAGACTGAACATGGATACCTAATACTGGGGCAATAGCTCTTGTCGATAAGATACAGCCTCCTTCCTAACTCACTGAACACAATTATATATTGCAGGAACAGAGCTTAACTCTCTCCCACCCGACAATGATAAGTCGCAGAACTTGTCATTAATATTACTATTGGCATGCATCAACACCACTAAGCAATATTAATCAACTAATTATTGTTAACAAACTAACATTTATCATAAGGAGCTATCACGTATAATACAGAAAATTACTAACTTTGCAACCGATTATGCCGTATTGGGCTCAGAACAAGTGCTGGATAGATGCTCAGCCGCCCATCGGTACAAACCCGTTTTACAATATAAACATGTACGCAATTGTAGAAATTAACGGTCAACAGTTTAAGGCAGAGGAGGGCAAGAAGCTCTTCGTAAACCACATCAAGGATGCGGAAGAAGGTAAAGCTGTTGAGTTTGACAAGGTCCTGTTAGTAGATAACAACGGATCTATCACAGTAGGTGCACCAACTGTAGAGGGTGCAAAGGTAGTAGCTGAGGTTGTAGCTCCTCTAGTAAAGGGCGACAAGGTTATCGTCTTCAAGATGAAGCGTCGCAAGGACTACAGAAAGAAGAATGGTCATCGTACCCACTTCACTCAGGTAGAAATTAAATCAATTAACGCTTAAAAAGGAGGACTTAAGAATGGCACATAAAAAAGGTGTAGGTAGTTCTAAGAACGGTCGCGAATCAGCTTCAAAGCGTTTAGGTGTTAAGATCTGGGGTGGTCAGAAAATCATAGCTGGTAACATCATTGTACGCCAGCGTGGTAACAAGCACTACCCAGGTGAGAATGTCGCACAGGGTAAGGACGACACATTGTATGCTCTTGCAGACGGTGTTGTTTACTTCCACAAGGGCAAGTACAATAAGAGTACTGTATCTGTTCTTTCAGAGGAAGTTTACGCTGCAAAGACTGTAAAGCCTGAAGCTTAAGCGAGAAACAAAACAACTATTCCAAACAAACAACATAATCCCAGCTCCATTAGGAGACTGGGATTTATGCGTTTAAAGGGGTAGACAAATTAGGGAATTGATGGGTAAACGAGTGATTGGGGAATGATTTGAAGAGGGTAATAGTTTATGTATTGATAGTTTATCTGTGGATAAACTGACGGGGTATTGATCGACTAATGAAGATGTTCAAAGTAAATAGACCATGAGATAAAAGATCGGAGAACAATAACTACTAGGTTCTCCTTTAACAACATCCATTAAGCTAATCAATAGTCCCAAACCTTTGCTGCGAGCTTTACATACTCCACCTTTCCCTCAATATAATCAGCAAAGTACTCAACTGCTGGTACACCATCTGGTAAAGCGCACGAACCACAACGCCCACAAGAAGGAGCCTTACAATGATAACGATCTTGTATAAACTCGAGACGTTCCTCTCTATCCGAATATTCTATTTGTGGTGCCATCATCTTATTTCAAATGTTTTGTTTCAATATAAATTATTTCATAACTAGGTATACAAAGTTACCATTTTCCAGCCATAAAAACAAGCTTTTAACGTATCAAATATGCCATGATACCATCACAAAGCAATAATCATATCATCATCTAAACTATAAGATCGCACATATCCATACTTCTTTTATATCATAAAGTATGGCTCACTATAATTCAAATATCCAATAACAGAAAAGGACTACCCCAATGGGATAGTCCTTAATTATAATGTAGTTCCTCCCTTAATAGGAGCAAGAACTTACTTCAACTTTGTATAACCATACTTAGCGCAAGCACCAAGTTCCTCCTCAATACGGATGAGCTGGTTGTACTTAGCCATACGGTCTGTACGAGACATAGAACCAGTCTTAATCTGACCAGAGTTTGTTGCAACAGCGATGTCAGCGATAGTTGTATCCTCAGTCTCACCAGAACGGTGTGAAGTTACAGTTGTGTAACCATGACGATGAGCCATCTCGATAGCCTCAAGTGTCTCTGTCAATGAACCAATCTGGTTAACCTTAATGAGGATAGAGTTAGCTGCGCCCATCTTAATACCCTTCTCAAGGAACTTAACGTTAGTTACGAACAAGTCATCACCAACGAGCTGGCAACGATCACCAATAGCTGATGTTAGCTTAACCCAGTTCTCCCAGTCGTTCTCATCGAGGCCATCCTCAATAGAGTCGATAGGATACTTTGTAATCAAATGCTCTAGATAAGCAATCTGCTCATCTGCGGTCAACTTCTTGCCATTAGGATCCTTTGGCATACCATTCTTGAGCTGACGATAGTCATAGAACCACTTACCACCCTCGCATACAGCGAACTCAGAAGCAGCACAGTCCATAGCAATCTTAACATCCTTGCCTGGCTCATAACCAGCGTCCTTGATAGCCTGAATGATTGAATCGAGTGCATCCTCGATACCATCGAACTTAGGAGCGAAACCACCTTCATCACCTACTGCTGTAGAAAGACCACGCTTCTTCAACAACTTAGCAAGTGCGTGGAATACCTCAGCACCCATACGGATACCTTCTTTCTCTGTAGGAGCACCAACAGGACGAATCATGAACTCCTGGAAAGCGATAGGTGCATCAGAGTGAGCACCACCATTGATGATATTCATCATAGGTACTGGCAACACATAAGTATTAGCACCACCAATGTAACGATACAATGGGATGTTCAATGCCTTAGCAGCTGTCTGAGCGACTGCCAAAGAAACACCAAGGATAGCGTTAGCACCGAGCTTGCTCTTAGTTGGAGTACCGTCGAGTTCGAGCATCTTGTAGTCAATAGCACGCTGATTGAGTACGCAATCACCTTTCAATGCTGGAGCAATAAGGTTGTTTACGTTTTCAACAGCCTTGAGGACGCCCTTACCCAAGAAACGATTCTTATCGCCATCACGGAGTTCAAGAGCCTCGTTCTCACCAGTAGAAGCACCAGATGGAACACTTGCACGACCCATTACACCATTTTCGAGGGTTACCTCAACCTCAACTGTAGGATTGCCACGTGAATCAAGAATCTCGCGAGCATGTACTTTTTCAATCTTCATAACTTATTTTGTTTATTAAAACTGTTATATTTTATATCCTTCTCTACGGAATGCAAAGTTAATAAAAAAAGTTGGAAACGTATTGCACCAACCTTTTATATTTATGTTTTTGACATAATTAACGTTTAATCTATAATTATGACAGTAACACCTCTTGCTGCCTGAGCACCCATAACGAGCGCTTGTTCTATATCTGCTGTCTTACTCGGTCCTGATATAAAGCATCCATAACCATAGTCGGTCATGTGTATCTTCTTATAGGCTTCGTGCATATTGTTAACGATTTTATCACGATGAACAAGTATAACGAGGTTCTCGGAGATGAAGCAAACAACTCTCTCCTTCATAGTTTGAGGAACCCATACACACCCATTCTCTGCCACGGCAATATCACCTTCAATAATACCGACATCTGTTCCATTGAGGTCTTGTGCCTCAGAAACTATATCGGGATTAATATCAGCCTTTACTCCATCTACATTTGATGCTAACACCTCTGCTACTGGATAAGCCTTACGGATGAGTTCGTTAATATCATCATCAGCCTTTGCCTCGATGACTTCACTCCCCACATTACGACTCATATCAATAAATTGCTGTACAACATCTTGATACTTAATTCCTTCAACAGGGGTTTCTGGCATATCAAACTGATGTATGGTATTACGACGCAGTTTGCTTAATAGTTCTTCCTTATTCATGCTTCAATTCCTTCATTGCTTGCTTAAAGATAACGTGGAAAGGTTTCTTGGCAAATTGTGGCATAGTATGTCCAATGCTCCAAGGATTCAGTTTTATATCCATCAACGACTTAGGTATGTGGTTAGCAACTGACGAATTACGCAATAAGGCATCATAGACATGATAATTCTCATAAACAGCCTTCATTCCCTCTGCCATCACCTTCTTTTCCTTATTCTCTGTACCATATTTCTCTAGACTCTGGCGCCAACGATAAATCTGACTACCTGGAGAAACCTTCGCCGGGCACACACAATCACAACTCAAACACAATGAACATGCTGACACGTTACCGCTGTGTTTCTTTGGACTCTTCAGCATACCGAGGTTGACACCAATAGGTCCAGGAATGAAATAACTATATGAATACCCCCCCGAACGACGATAGACAAGACAGGTGTTCATACATGCACCACAACGAATACACTTCAACGTCTCCCAGTGTTCATTATTGGAAACAATGTCACTACGTCCATTATCTACCAAGATAACATGCATCTCTCCGCCTGGACGAGGCTTACGAAATTGAGAAGTAAAAGCCGTAGATGGCTGACCAGTACCACTACGAGCTAATAGTCGTTGAAATACTGCTAAAGCATCATAATCAGGGATGACTTTCTCAATACCCATGGCTACAATATGCAATTTAGGCACCGATGTTGACATATCAGCATTACCCTCATTGGTGCAGACAATACAATCTCCTGTTGAAGCAACACCAAAGTTACAACCTGTCAAACCTGCATCAGCATCCATAAAGTCCTCTCGGAGATCTTCACGTGCGCATCTTGTAAGATAAGCGGGATCATGGTTTCCCTTTTCATGAGATATTCCTTTTTCCTCAAACATCTCCCCCACCTCATCACGTGTCAAGTGAATTGCAGGCATAACGATGTGTGCTGGCTTTAAATGCATTAGTTGAAGAATACGCTCACCAAGGTCTGATTCAACCACATTGATACCTCTTTCTATGAGATAAGGATTCATCTCACATTCCTCGGTAAGCATTGATTTCGATTTAACGAGCTTCTTAACTTTATGAGACTTAAGTATCTCATAAACCATCTCATTAAACTCTTGTGCATCTTTTGCAAAGTGAACGATAACGCCATTACGCTCTAAACTATTAGAGAATTGCTCTAGGTAGTCAGCTAAATGGCTTGCTGTGTGTTCTTTAATACGACTAGCATGTTCGCGTAAGTCCTCCCATTCGGGTAATGCTGCAGCTGCGGCATCTCGCTTCTGACGCACCGACCAAAACGTACGATCGTGTTGCTCAACCTTCTTAGGGTCTTTCAGAAACTCTTTAGCTCTCTTTGAATGGTATGTTGTCATAACTTAGTTACCCTTATATAACCTTATTTATATATATCAAAAACCAGCAGCTAAAATCTCAGCTACGTGCATAAACTTAATAGGATAATGATTCTTTGCAGCCACCCCTTGCATGTGCATCAAACAGGAACTATCAGAACCTGTGATAAATTCAGCCCCTGTTTCCATGTGACGTTTCACCTTGTCATTACCCATAGCAGCACTGACACGTGGCTCTTCTATTGCAAACATACCACCAAAGCCACAACATTCATCTTTGCGATCAGGCTCTTTTATGGTGATACCTTCCTTGAGTCTCAATAAATCAATTATCTTATTGAAAGGCTTCTCTTGTATTTCTGAAGGTGCACTCAATCCTAACTCCCGCACACCATGACAGGAGTTATGTACTGAAACAACATGAGGAAAACTCCCCGGGAGTTCCTTCACCTTCAAAACATCATGCAGGAACTCTGCAAGTTCCATTGTCTTTTTAGGGGTCTGACACTCATGATCAAGTATTTGTGGGTAATTTACACGCACGAAAGCAGCACAAGACACGCTCGGCGTTACCACATAATCAAAGTCTTTAAACCTATCCTCAAACCGCTCAGCAAGGTGACCTGACATACGCTGAAAGCCACCATTTGCCATAGGTTGCCCACAACAAGTCTGCCGTTCGGGATAGACTACATCTAAGTGAAGCTTTCGCAAAAGCTTATAAGTTGCTACGCCAACATGTGGATAGAGTGCATCGACGTAACATGGAATAAAGAGTCCAACTCTCATAAATTTATCTTCTCTTGTTCGTTTCTATGCTACAAATTTAGATAAAATAACTTAGATAGGAAAAGAAAAACGCAAAAAAACATAGCTAAAGATACTTGTTTAATTCTCCTGTAGAATATTTTTCATAACTTTGCAGGGGTGAAAGAGAGGTTTAAGAAGCGTAGAGTAAAAAAGAATACATGAAAGTTTGCATAGCAGAGAAACCTAGTGTTGCAAAAGATATTGCCCGTATCCTTGGCGCAAATAGTGCGCACACAGGATATATGGAGGGGAATGGATATCAAGTAACATGGACTTTTGGCCACCTTTGTGAGCTAAAAGAACCGCGCGATTATACCCTCAACTGGAAACACTGGAGTCTTGGTTCGTTACCAATGATACCTTCTCGCTTTGGTATCAAACTAATAGAAGACGAAGGTATTAAACGCCAATTCGACATCATCAAGAAACTATTTCAAGCTGCAGATGAGATTATTAATTGTGGTGATGCTGGTCAGGAAGGTGAATTGATACAGCGTTGGGTCATGCAGAAGGCTGGTGCAAAATGCCCTGTTAGGCGTCTTTGGATATCCTCCATGACCGATGAAGCTATCCGAGAAGGCTTTGCTAATCTAAGAGATGAGGCTCAATACAAGCCACTCTACCTTGCTGGACTTTCAAGAGCGATTGGTGATTGGCTCTTGGGAATGAATGCTACACGCCTTTATACACTCAAGTATGGCAGGAATTCATACGGGAAAGGACAAATACTATCCATCGGAAGAGTGCAAACTCCTACCCTTGCACTCATCGTGAAACGCCAGGAAGAGATTGACAACTTCAAGCCTGAGCCTTATTGGGTACTTGCAACCATCTATCGAGACACACAATTTACGGCTACAAAGGGGAAGTTTACATCTAAAGAAGAGGGCGAAAAGGCTTTCTCAACCATTGAAGGAAAACCTTTTACTATCACCAATGTCACTAAAAAGAAGGGTACAGAACAACCCAAACAACTCTATGATCTCACGTCATTGCAGGTGGATTGTAATCGAAAATATGGTTATTCGGCTGAAATGACGCTGAACACAATCCAGAGTTTATATGAAAGAAAGCTTACAACTTATCCTCGCGTTGATACCCAATATCTATCGGATGACATCTATCCAAAGTGCCCGCAAACCATGAACGGACTTTTCCAAACAACGTTTGCAGGCAAGCGACCTTATGCCGAGTTGGTTAAGACATTAGGAGGAAAACCACTTCTGAAGTCGAAACGTGTGTTTGATTCTTCAAAGGTAACTGATCACCACGCCATCATCCCAACAGGTATTCCCCCACAGGGACTGACAGATGTTGAACGAAATGTGTATGATCTCATTGCGAGAAGATTCATCGCAGCCTTCTATCCTGATTGTAAATTTGCTACGACAACGGTGTTGGGCGAAGTGGATAAGATTGAATTTAAGGTTTCAGGAAAGGAGATTCTAGATAAAGGATGGCGTGTAGTAATGGAAGCCCCCACCCCCGAACTTCTCCCTAAGGGAGGGGAAACAGAACAGCAAGAGGCACTAGGCAAGGATAATCAAGAGGCTAGTTCTTATCTTCCAACATTTGTTAAAGGGGAATCAGGCACACACACACCGACCCTTACAGAGAAACAAACAACACCACCAAAGCACTACACGGAAGCATCATTATTGCGTGCCATGGAAACAGCCGGTAAGTTAGTTGAGGACGAAACATTGCGTGCTGCCATGAAAGAAAATGGTATAGGGCGACCTTCTTCACGTGCAGGAATCATAGAGACGCTATTTCGAAGACATTATATTCAGCGTAAACGCAAGAACATTGAGGCTACTCAAACGGGGATTGCACTCATCAACACAATTCATGAAAAGCTCCTGACATCAGCTGAATTGACAGGTATTTGGGAGAAAAAGTTGCGTGATATTGAGGCTAAAAAATATGATGCTGCGCAGTTTATCAACGAATTAAAGGAGCAAATCAACAACATTGTTAATGATGTCTTAGCCGACAACTCTAACAGAAAGATTGGAGTGGCAGAACCGCCCCAACCCCCTCCAAGAAAAGGAGATGCAACTTGACGCAGTATAAGAGGTGCTTTCTTTCATGCAAAGAAGGCACCTTTTCAACTTGAAAAGAGCATGTTTTCAGGTTGAAAAAGGCGTCTTTTGTTTTAATATTTATAGCAAAGAGTAATTTAGGGAGCCATCTCCCATAGAATTATACACGTATACACTTCTCTTGCCATTATCAAAGATTGCCTATCATCTATAGCTATCTATGAACTCTCACATTTATCTTAATAAGGACAGAAAAGATGAGAAACAAAAGGACTTCACCAAGGAATAAAAGCGAGAAAGATATTTAGACTATCATTACTGCCGCCTATTTACGCTTTACAAGACACAAGAAATCAACATATTAAGGCAAATGTTAAAAGAGACAGCAGCGCAAATTAAAACAAAGATCATGTATTTGTGATTGATTTTTATGCCCCAATACACACCTAAAACAGCTAGAAGTTAATACTACCTACACGAAACTCATCTTCAAACAGAGCATTTTAATATATTTTCAAACCATCTTTTACTGATACTTAATATATAATTACTACCTTTGCACAGATTATTTCGAAATAAACATTTTCTGCCCTTCTCCAATGCTGATAAGTGGCAGATTGTAAATACTAATCGCACAAATGAAACAATTCAGACTGGTGGACAACATCGTTGGATGGGTGGCTTTCTTAGTTGCCGCATTCGTCTATTGCTCCACAATTGAGCCGACAGCCAGCTTTTGGGACTGTCCGGAATTCATTACAACAGGCTATAAGTTAGAGATTGGTCACCCTCCTGGGGCACCATTCTTCATGCTTACTGCTAATTTATTCTCACACTTTGCGAGTGATCCAACACAAGTTGCAAAGATGGTCAACACGATGAGTGCATTGTTGTCGGCTACTTGTATCATGTTCTTGTTTTGGACTATTACTCATCTCTCACGCCGTCTTATCGTTCGTGATGGCGATGCTCCGTCACTTGCAAAGACTATTGCTATCGAGGGAGCAGGTCTTGTTGGTGCACTGATCTATACTTTCAGTGACACATTCTGGTTCTCTGCTGTCGAGGGCGAAGTGTATGCTTACTCATCAGCCTTTACTGCTGTTGTGTTCTGGTTGATACTCAAGTGGGAAGATGTTGCAGACAAACCACATTCCGACAGATGGTTGGTATTGATCTTCTATATGACTGGTCTTTCAATCGGTGTACACCTGTTGAACCTCCTCAGTATCCCTGCCATCGTTCTGATTTACTATTATAAAAAGGTGCCAGAGGCTAATCTTAAGGGTTCGTTATTCGCTCTGCTCATCTCGGTAATATTGGTTGCTGCCGTCCTCTATGGCGTTGTTCCTGGTATTATCACCGTAGGTGGATGGTTCGAATTGTTCTTTACTAACACCCTAGGCATGCCTTTCAACACGGGTACCATTATATATATAGTACTGCTTGTATCCGCCTTTGTATGGGGTATCTATGAGACTTATCAAGATAAGAGTCAGGCTCGTCAGAACATAGCATTCCTATTGGCTTTTGCCTTAATTGGTATTCCTTTCTATGGTTATGGTTGGAGTGCTTTCATCATTGGTATTATAGTTTTAGCCGTTGTTTACTTCCTTTTGCGTTGGCGTCGACCCGTTAATAAGGATGGTAAGAGACAATCAGTAATGTTGGTGACTGCCCGTCTAAAGAACACAGCTTTACTATGTATGCTGATGTTGATAATCGGTTATTCATCTTATGCTGTAATAGTTATTCGCTCTACAGCTAACCCTCCAATGGATCAGAACTCACCAGAGGATATCTTCACACTAGGTAGTTATCTGAGCCGTGACCAGTATGGTGATCACCCTCTACTCTATGGTCAGGCTTATACGAGTCAACCAGCAGTAGCAGAGGATGGAATGCACTATAAATTCAAGGAGGGAGCGCCTGTCTATGAGCGTAAAGAGAAGGCTTCAAAGAATGAGAAGGACTCCTACTTCCTCGTTAGAAACAAGGCTACGCAGGTGTTCCAACAGAATATGTTCTTCCCACGTATGTATGACGATGGGCATGCTGCACAATATGAACAATGGATGGGAGGCGTTACGGGTCATACTGTTGATGGTGTAAAGATGCCTACACAATGGGAGAATCTAAAGTTCTTCTTCTCTTATCAATGTAACTTCATGTACTGGCGTTACTTCATGTGGAACTTTGCTGGACGTCAAAACGACCTACAAGGCAATGGAGAACCAGAGCATGGTAACTGGATAACAGGTATATCGTTCATTGATAATGCACTCTATGGGGACCAGAGTAAACTGCCCGATGAGTTGAAAGCAAACAAAGGTCACAACGTATTCTATTGTCTTCCATTATTGCTCGGACTACTTGGTTTGTTCTGGCAAGCATGGCGTGGCAAGCGTGGTATACAGCAGTTCTGGGTGGTATTCTTCCTGTTCTTTATGACAGGTTTAGCTATTATCATCTATTTGAATCAGACTCCTAGCCAGCCACGTGAGCGTGACTATTCGTATGCGGGATCATTCTATGCTTACGCAATATGGTGTGGTTTAGGTGTTTTGGCACTCTATGATTGGGCAAGAAAACTGAAGATTGCACCAGTGCTATCGGCATCTGTGATTTCACTTGTTTGTTTGCTCGTGCCAATTCAGATGGCATCACAGACTTGGGATGACCATGATCGTTCTGGTCGTTATACATGTCGTGACTTCGGACAGAACTATTTGATGTCACTTCAAGATAAGGGTGCTCCTATCATCTTCACTAATGGTGACAATGATACCTTCCCTCTCTGGTACAATCAAGAGGTTGAAGGTGTAAGAACAGACACACGTGTTTGCAACCTTTCTTACCTACAGACTGACTGGTACATAGACCAGATGCGTCGCCCTGCTTACAACTCTCCAAGTGTGCCAATATCGTGGCCACGACTTGATTATGTGAGTGGTACGAATGAGATTATACCTATTCAACCAGAGTACAAACAGCAGGTTTTGGACTTCTATAAGCAGAATCCCGCTGCAGCAAAGGCTCAGTTTGGCGAGGAACCATTCGAGTTAAAGAATATATTGAAGTACTGGGTACGTTCTAAGAACGCTGAGACTCACCTCATTCCAACCGATACCATCTACATGACTATCGATAAGGAAGCTGTGAAAAGAAGTGGTATGATGCGTCCAGGTGACTCTATTCCTGATCGTATGGTAATCTCTTTAGCAGGTAAGCAGGCATTATATAAGAATGATTTGATGATGCTTGAGATGATTGCTAATTGTAATTGGACTCGCCCACTCTATGTAGCTGTTACCGTAGGAAGTGAGAACTTCATGAATCTCGGTGATAACTTCATTCAAGAGGGATTAGTAAATCGCATCACACCATTCAATACGACACAAGGTGGAAACAATCCATTGGGAATCAATCTACGTAATTTCGATACAGAAAAGACCTATAATGTCGTGATGAATCGATTCAAGTGGGGAGGTCTCAATAAGCCTGGTCTCTACATTGACGAGACTGTTGCACGAATGTGTTATACACATCGTCGTGAGATGGCAGACCTTGCGCTCCACCTTATTGCTAAGGGTGAGAAGGCGAAAGCACTGAAAGTTCTACAGAAGGCAGAGAAAGAGATACCTTATTATAATGTACCAATAAGTTACATGAGTGGCTCTGGTGATATGGCAGAGGCTTATACATTGTTGGGACAAAAGGCAAAGGCTCGTCAGTTATATGACGCTCTTTGGAAGATTTCAATGCAGTATGCTAATTACTACATGTCACTTCCTTCACGTTACTTTGATATGTCGCAAAGTTCATGCAAGATGCACTTCCAGATTATGATGAACCTTGTTAATGCTAATGATCATACTGACAGGGCATGGGCTAACAAGCATGCTCAACAGTTGAACGGGCTGATGAACAGATTTGCAAGTCTAGGAGGTACATGGCAACAGGGTGAATAATCCAACTTTAAAAGAAACTATTTCTTGATAAAGATGGAATAAATAAAACTGGAGCGTGGTCTACCTTATATGGATGACTACACTCCAGTTTCTTCTTATATCATACTTCATCACTTCTTAAAATCAGCTATAAGTATCAATGTTAATAGAACAACCAGCACGATGGCTACGCCTCTTTTATCCTCACGCATTATGGCGCATGGATAAGAATGACCATTCTGTATACCTTACCTTTGATGATGGTCCTATCCCCGAAGCCACTCCTTTCATCCTTGATGTGTTGGATGAATTCGGTGCGAAGGCTATGTTTTTTATGGTGGGAGATAATGTAAGGAAACATCCAGACCTATATAAAGAGGTGATAAGGAGGGGGCATAAAGTGGGAAATCACACCTATCATCACCTCGGATCATTTAGACATTGGACGTTAACTTACGCTGTTGATGTCACAAAAGCTGATAACTTACTTAATACCCCCTACTTCCGTCCACCTCATGGATGGCTTCGACACACTGTTTACTGGTGGGTGAAACAGAATTACAGGGTTGTAATGTGGGATCTTGT
>ERZ773037.1253-NODE-1253-length-13299-cov-9.857445_pt1 | contig 13299 bp, 10 predicted proteins | sample MGYA00511466_ERZ773037 | MGnify/ENA primary metagenome ERZ773037 (study PRJEB29015, sample SAMEA2738146) | human oral metagenome | biome: human oral; feature: human-associated habitat; material: saliva | place: China | collected 2202 ... | reverse complement strand
CACGGCAATCAGTCGTGGCGTTAGCAAGAAGCTACGCGGGCCGGTTTAGAACTCCTCAGCCAGCTCGTCCAGCGGGTCGTTACCCTCGGACTCAGCAGCTGCCTGCTCGTCAGCTTCTTCCTCAATGATGCCCAGCTTCACCAGAACCTTGTACTGCAGTTCCTCGGTGAGCTCGGGGTTGTCCTTGAGCAGCTTACGAACGTTCTCGCGACCCTGGCCCAGCTGCTCACCGTCGTAGGTGAACCATGCGCCGGACTTCTTGACGATGTCGTTCTCCACCGCCAGATCCAGGATGCCACCCTCAACGGAGATGCCCTCACCGTAGAGGATGTCGAACTCAGCCTGCTTGAAGGGCGGAGCCATCTTGTTCTTCACAATCTTGGCGCGGGTGCGGTTACCGATCGGGTTAGCGCCGTCCTTGAGGGTCTCAATGCGGCGGATGTCGATACGGACCGAAGCGTAGAACTTCAGCGCCTTACCACCGGTGGTGGTTTCGGGAGAGCCGAAGAAGACACCAATCTTCTCACGCAGCTGGTTGATGAAGATTGCGGTGGTGCCGGTTGCGGAGAGGCGGCCGGTAATCTTACGCAGCGCCTGGCTCATGAGGCGAGCCTGCAGACCCACGTGGGAGTCACCCATGTCGCCTTCAATTTCGGCGCGGGGAACCAGTGCGGCAACGGAGTCGACGACCACGATATCAACGGCGCCGGAACCAACCAGCATGTCCATGATTTCCAGCGCCTGCTCACCGGTGTCGGGCTGAGAGACCAGCAGCTGGTCGATATCCACGCCCAGCTTAGCCGCGTAGATCGGGTCCAGCGCGTGCTCGGCGTCAATGAACGCTGCCACGCCGCCTGCCTTCTGAACATTCGCTACAGCGTGCAGCGCAACGGTTGTCTTACCGGAGGACTCGGGACCGTAAATCTCGATGACGCGGCCGCGGGGCAGACCGCCAATACCCAGAGCGGCATCCAGCGCGATAGCGCCGGTGGAGATAACCTCGGTCTTGGTGATTTCCTTATCACCCAGGCGCATGACCGCACCCTTGCCGTAGTTCTTGTCGATCTGTGCCATCACGGCTTCAAGTGCCTTGGCGCGACCCTCTTCGGGAACGCGAGCTACGCTCTGAGACTTGGTGTTCTTAGCCACGGTAGTACCTCGTTCTTTGTGTTGTCAGTGGTTGACGGGAGTAATGTTTCTTCGGAATCGGTGGGACTCGTAATCGAGACCTTGAAGGTTTTGGCCTACCGGTTCCTTCTGAGACTACTCTAGGGTCACAGCCTGACAGGATAAGGCCATTTTTTAAAATCTGTGGAAAACTTTGAAGATTTTTCCGAAAAATTCCTGATGTGGAAAAGTCTAGCACGAGTCGAACAAAATTACGACCTAGTTTCGAATAAATCGGATAGGGTTTCGGCATATATTTTCGAAAAACCCCGGATTCTCGGCTAATTATTCGAAAATACCTCCCGTGCAGGGGCTAGTACTCGAACAGATGCTAGGCTCCGCCTCCTGCGTTAGAACACGCCAGACTTACCGACTAGCGCAACGGCTCCTTATCGGGACCCAGGCGGCGCTCCTGCGGAATCTCCTGCTCCTCGCAGATGGCAAGCCACACATCCTTCGGGTTAACGCCCTGGTCCAGCGCCTCCGCAGCGGTCACATGACCCAGCGAGCCCAGCACCAAGTCACGCGCCAGCACCGGAGCATACCCGGCACCGAACTCATACTCCATGCACGCCCAAAATTCGCTCAGCTTCACAAGCGCTCCTTCCGCTCCACCGCTAGTTTGCTTCATAATTCGTCACATCACCCGAGAATATACCCGGGATAAACCGAGAATAAGCGATGCCGTACACCCACCTTACGGGGATGCACGGCATCGCTTCACGTTTTAGTGCGGCATATGCCGCCTCGCGTTACTTCGAGAGAATGTAGTAATCGCTCTTGTACTGCTCAGACATTTCAGCCGGAACAGTATCCGGAATCTGAACGCCCTCAAGAACCGCCATACGATCGGCAACCTCACGCAACATCTGGGACATCGGAATGTCCAGAGCCTGGCAAATCCATGCCAGCAGTTCGGAGGAAGCTTCCTTCTGACCGCGCTCAACTTCGCTCAGGTAACCGAGGGAAACACGGGCACGCTGGGAAACCTCGCGCAGGGTGCGGCCCTGACGCTGGCGAACATCGCGAAGAACCTCGCCGATTGCCTGTCGCAGGGGAACAACCTTAGCTTCCTCAACGACCGGGGCGACCTGTCGGGGGGTCTCCTCGATTTCCTTCCACTTAGTAATGCCATTAATCGATACGCGCTGCTTAGCCATGAGCTTCTATATCACTTTCCTGAGTAGGTATTCCCGACCTGCGGGACTGTACATAGTTAAGCCTAACTGATTTTTGGGGCGCGGGCTAGGAGCCTCGCCATTTTCGTTCTCTTCTTACGGCCTGTATCTATTCAAACAGGCGAACCTATGCCTTTATTCCTGCGGAGCTGAAAGAACCCTGTGAATACATTTGAACCGTAAAATTTTTCTCAAGTAGGCACTCCACAGACGGCTACACGGCCGTTCCAGATACCACGTAGCCGCTTCAGGCACTGCACAGCACACAGCCCGACCCACTCCAGCCCGACCCGCTACGCCAGCTCGTTCTTCAGAACCCCACCGGCACCGCCGCGCACCGCACGCGCCAACAGAGCAATCGCATCCGCGCTCGCCGCCGCGCGAATCTGCGCGCGATCCCCCGAATAGTGGCGCTCAAACACCTCAGAACCGCCTGGGGAACACACACCGATATAGACCGTGCCCACCGGCTGGCCGTCCGCAGGATCAGGACCGGCAACGCCCGTGGTCGACACCGCATAATCGGCACCGCACACACGCGCCGCACCGACCGCCATCTGCACCGCCACCGCAGGATGCACCGCACCCTCACGCGCCAGCAGCTGAGCGTCCACGCCCAACACCTGAGCCTTCACCTCGTAGGCATAGGAAATCACGCCGCCACGGTAATACGCGGATGCGCCCGGCACCGTACAAATCGCGCCGCCCACAGCCCCGCCGGTCAGCGACTCAGCCGTTGCCACCAGCACCGGCCCCTCCTGGGAGGCACGCAACCGCACCGCATCGCGGAGCAGCAACGCCGCCGCCTCCGGGGTGCCGGAGAAAACCTCAGCGGAGGAAAGCGCAGTAGAGGAAAGCTCAGCGGACAGAGCATCTTCACGGATGAGGGGAACCATTATTCTCTCCTTTCAGCGGCGCACCGCCGCCCAAAACCTCACGCGGCGCACAACGGGCCGCAGGTACAGCGAAGGGGAGCAGCACACGCCACTCCCCTCGCCTCTAATGACCGCCGCCCTGGGAGGCCTGAGCCTGCAACCAGTTACGACGCAAAATATACGCATCACGCACATACACCAGGCCGGTCCACACGGTAATCGCGGTGACCGCGCCCATCAGAATCCAACCAGGAATCAGCCATGCAAGACCCAGCTGACCCAGCGGCAGAAGCATCAGCACCAGCGCAACCGTCTGCAGCACGGTCTTAATCTTGCCACCCTTACTAGCGGCCATCACACCGTACTTGATGACGAACAGACGCATGATCGTAATGCCCCACTCGCGCAGCAGAATCACAATCGTGACCCACCACCACAGCTCACCCAGCGCCGACAGCACAATGAACGCCGCGCCGGTGAGGAACTTATCGGCAATCGGGTCAGCAATCTTACCGAAGCTCGTAATCAGATTACGCGAGCGCGCCAGGTAGCCGTCCGCCCAGTCCGTGAGCATGGCAAGAATGAAAATAATCCACGCCAGCCAGCGGTGCGTCGGATCAGCGGCACCAAAAGTACCGCCCGTAACCAGGGCAACAATGAAGAAAGGAACCGCAATAATACGCAGAACCGTCAACACATTCGGCACATTCCAGTTCGAAGGCTTCGCTGTGCTGACCGCACCGGCGGGTACGGAATTGCGAGCTTCACTCATAACGGCTCCTTACGGGTAGATGGCTTTCGACGGTGAGAGACCGCGTACGCACCGACACCTAAACGTATCGGGGATACGCAAACACCCCGTACCGTCCATTATACGTGTGCCGTAGCAGACATCACAGGGACGATACAGGGTGCATGTCGCACGCTCACTCAGTTGACCCGCTCACCTGAGCGGGCTGGGCGCTGAGGCACTAGCGGCCGGTCAGCTGCCAGGCGTCCTCCGAGCCCTCATCATCGGGCTCATCGAAATAGTCGGTGACCGCCTCGCCCGGATCCACCGCGTTCGCGTACGGGTCGGCAGCCGGAGGCTCCTCACCGCGAATACGCGCCAGGGTCGCCTGCAGGTCATCCGGGCGGATGAGCACCTCACGTGCCTTCGAGCCCTCCGAGGGGCCCACCACGCCCTGCGATTCCAGCAGGTCCATGATGCGGCCAGCCTTCGCGAAGCCCATGCGCAGCTTACGCTGCAGCATCGAGGTCGAACCGAACTGGGTCGTAATCACGATCTCCGCCGCCTGCAGCAGATCGTCGAGGTCATCGCCGATTTCCTCATCAATCTGCTTCTTCGCGGCAGAGACCATCACGTCCTCGCGGTAGATGGTCGGCGCCTGCTTCTTCACGTGCTCAACCACGGCGTGAATCTCAGACTCAGACACCCACGCACCCTGAACACGCATCGGCTTCGAGGCACCCATCGGCAGGAAGAGTGCGTCACCCTGACCAATCAGCTTCTCAGCGCCGGGCTGATCCAGCACCACGCGAGAGTCAGTGACCGAGGAGGTCGCAAACGCCATACGAGACGGAACGTTCGCCTTAATCAGACCGGTCACCACATCCACCGACGGACGCTGGGTCGCCAGCACCAGGTGAATACCCGCCGCACGCGCCAGCTGCGTAATACGAACAATCGCCTCTTCCACATCACGCGGAGCGACCATCATCAGGTCGGCGAGCTCGTCAACAATCACCAGCAGGTACGGGTACTCGTGCACCGTGCGCTTGCTACCGGGATCGGGCTGCACCTTACCCTCACGCACCGCCTTGTTGAAGTCGTCCACGTGCTTATAGCCGTAATGGGCGAGGTCATCGTAGCGGGCGTCCATCTCACGAACCACCCATTGAAGAGCCTCAGCAGCCTTCTTCGGGTTCGTAATGATGGGCGTAATCAGGTGCGGAATACCCTCGTAGGCGGTGAGCTCCACACGCTTCGGGTCGACCATCACCAGGCGCACCTGGTCGGGGGTTGCGCGCATCAGAATCGAGGTAATCATCGAGTTCACGAACGAAGACTTACCCGCACCGGTCGCACCGGCAACCAGCATATGCGGCATCTTCGCAAGGTTCGCCAGCACGAAGCCGCCCTCAACGTCCTTACCCACACCCATAACCATCGGGTGGTGGTTCGCATGAGCCTGAGGGGAACGCAGCACGTCACCCAGGGCAACGGTCTCACGGTCCGTATTCGGAATCTCAATACCGATCGCGGACTTACCCGGAATCGGGGACAGAATACGAACATCCGGGCTCGCCACAGCGTACGCAATGTTCTTGCTCAGCGCGGTCACACGCTCCACCTTCGTGGCGGGACCCAGCTCAATCTCGTAGCGGGTCACGGTCGGGCCGCGCGAGAAGCCGGTGACCTGCGCATCCACCTTGAACTGCTCCAGCACATTCGTCAGAGCCTCAACCACGTGCTGGTTCACCTCGGAAGATTCCTTGGCGGGAGGGCCAGCAACCAGCATCTCCTCCGAGGGCAGCACATAGGTGCCGCGGGAGGACTGAACAACCTGCTCACCGCGCGCCTGCTCGGTGGTTGCCACCTGAGTGTTGTTCTGCAGCGGGCGGGATGCGCCAGCCTCGGGCGCTCGCGAAGCCGCGGGAGCCGCGTTCTTCGGGTGCGCACCCGGTGAGTGCATGCGGGTCGGAATCGGAGGCTGAGCCGCGGATGCGGCAGGAGCCTGGGATGCGGAAGCCTGGGCGGTACCCTGCGCAGGGTTAACCGTCTGGTGAGGCTTCGTCTGCGGTGCAGCTTCCTCAGAAGCACCGAAGCCGTCGTATGCTTCAACGTCAAAGAGGGGCTCCTCGCCCGGAATGCGGTTCACGCGGCCGTTCGCCACGGCGGCGCGCTGCACCTGGTCCAGGCGGGCTGCGGGTGCATCCGACGCCTCAACGTCGAAGAGGTCCGGGCTGCTCGAATACGCACTGTTCTGCGTAGAAGTGCCCTGCGCAGAACTACCCTGCGCCGTACCCTGCGCAGCCGGTGCCTGGTTGAGACGACCCGGCAGGCGAGACAGGCGGTTCGGCTTAGCCGCCGGGGGCGTCTGCTGAGCGGATCCCTGCGCAGAATCCGCGGGCTGTACCGGCATCTGCGTGGTCTCCGGGTGAGTCTCATCCACCACGGCACTCACAAATGCTTCATCACCGGCGTACTCGTCCAGGGAAGAATCGGTCGAGGCAGCGGGAGCAAAGCCCAACCAACCGCGCAGACGCGAGAACAGGCCACCAGACTTCGGAGCCGTGCGCGCCGGTTTCTCATCCTCGTACAGGTAGCTACGGTCGTGCTCCTCAGCATTCAGATCCACGGTCTGAGTCGCATCCGAAGGGCTATCCTTCACGGAGGTTCGAGTCGTGCCATTGGGCTTCTCACCCAGAGCCAAACCGACCAGGTGCAGGGTACGCGGTACCACCTGACGAATCGGAGTGTTCGTCAGAACCATCAGACCGGCAATTCCCAGCAACAGGTGAATCAGAATCTCAACGAACGCAATACCGCCGCTCACACGCACAATGGGGGTGCCCAGCAGCACGCCAGCCACGCCGCCACCAGCCCAGACGGCGTTAAAACCATCCGCGAAGGTCGGGTGACCCGCATGGCGAGCAAAAAACAGGGAGGTCGCCACCAGCATGATGAAGGAACCCACCGCCACGCGGTTATTACGTTTAATCAGGTCGGGTCCACGGAAAACGCACCACGCCATGATGAGGCAGAACACCGGAATCAGCAGGGCGCCCTGACCGAAAATACCGCCCAACATGGTGTGCCAGGCGTCCAGGGGCGCTCGCAACAAACCGAGGGAGGTGTGGGCACGCCAGTTGTACCACTCCACTCCGGCGCTAATCAGGCCGAACAGCAGGATGGTGAGCGCGCCGCCGTCACGGCGATCTTCGGGCGCAAGGTCGGTGCGCACCGCGCCAATGGAGCGGAAGAGCCCACCGATAGCGTGAGCAATGCTCAGCCAGACGGAGGAGATAGCGCCCGCAACAGGGTTCGCCGCGTTGGCACCGCGCTGGGCGCCACCTCGGGAGGTGGTGCGCTTGCGGGTGGTCTTCTTAGTGTTTGCTTTAGTAGAGGTCGTGTTACGACCCTTCGTGGTCCGTGGAGCCATACCTTTTAGGGTATCAACCTTCCCGTTAATGTACCGATTCTTTCGTTATCAGTGAGCTAAAAAGTGCGCCCCGCCCGGTGCCTGTGAGGGCATTGATAGGGCGCTGATGAGGCGCTTCTCCTCCACTGCATTCGCTTCGCGCAGCTCTCGCGTAGCCTTCGCCCAGCTTTCGCCCAGCTTTCGCGCAGCTTTCCGCGCAACTTTCACCCAGGCGTTCTGCTAAGACACAGCAGGCGGGGCCGACACAACGTATCGACCCCGCCTTTTCGCTGTTTACAGGCAGCTAGCCTCGCGTAGCGTGTTAGTTCTTCGCGGCCTTCGAGGTGTTCTCAACAACCACGGGAACAATCATGGGCTTGCGGCGCAGACGGCGAGAAATCCAGGCACCGATGGTGCGGCGCACAATCTGCTGCAACTGCTGCACGGTGTGCACCTTCTCGGGCGCGCGGTGCAGAGCATCCTCCAGAGCAGCGGTAATCTTCGGAACAATCTCGTCAAAGACCGAGTCGTCCTCAGCGATACCGCGAGCGTGAATATCCGGGCCAGTCACCACGCGCTTAGTTGCGCGGTCAATGACGGTCACGATAGACACGAAGCCCTCTTCACCCAGGATGCGGCGGTCCTTCAGGTCGCTCTCGGTGACCTCACCGACGGAGCGGCCGTCAACGTACAGGTACTCGCAAGGAACCTCGCCCACCACGGACGCCACGCCATCGCGCAGGTCCACGACGGTGCCGGACTCGCAGAGCAGCACGTTCTTCTTCGGAACGCCGGTCTCCATCGCCAGGTCGCCGCTGGCAATCAGGTGGCGAACCTCACCGTGAACCGGCATAACGTTCTTCGGCTTAAGAATGTTGTAGCAGTACAGCAGCTCACCGGCGGCAGCGTGGCCAGACACGTGAACCTTCGCGTTGCCCTTGTGCACCACGTTAGCGCCCAGCTTCATGAGGGCGTTAATGATGCGGAAGACGCTGGTCTCGTTACCGGGAATCAGCGAGGACGCGAGCACCACGGTGTCGCCGGGCTCAATCTGAATCTTGTGGTCGCCGTTCGCCATACGCGACAGCGCTGCCATCGGCTCGCCCTGCGAACCGGTGCACATCATCACGATCTGGTCGGGACGGTAGTCGTCAACCTTCTTCAGGTCCACCAGCACGTTGTCGGGAACCTTCAGGTAGCCCAGCTTCTCAGCGATAGTCATGTTACGCACCATGGAGCGGCCCACGAGCACGACCTTGCGGCCACGCTCAGCGGCTGCGTCCAGTACCTGCTGCACGCGGTGAACGTGCGAGGAGAAGGACGCCACAATGATGCGGCCGCTTGCGTCACGGAAAACGTTCGACAACACCGGACCGATGTGCTTCTCGGTCGGGGTGAAGCCGGGGACCTCAGCGTTGGTGGAGTCCGGCAGGAACAGGTCCACGCCCTCCTCGCCCAGGCGGGCGAAGTGGCGCAGGTCGGTGATGCGGCCATCGAGCGGCAGCTGGTCCATCTTGAAGTCACCGGTGTGCAGAACCTTGCCGGCCTTGGTGCGGATGTAGACAGCCAGTGCATCCGGAATCGAGTGGTTCACCGCAACGAACTCGCACTCGAACGGGCCGAAACGCTCCACCTGGTGCTCCTTCACCGCGAGGGTGTAGGGCTTGATGCGGTGCTCGGCGAGCTTCGCCTCAACCAGCGCCAGGGTCAGTTCGGAACCGACCAGGGGGATGTCGGGGCGGCGGCGCAGCAGGTAGGGAACCGCGCCGATGTGGTCCTCGTGGCCGTGGGTCAGAACCATGGCGACCACGTCGTCCAGACGGTCAACAATGTAGCTGAAGTCGGGCAGGATCAGGTCCACGCCGGGCTGGGACTCTTCGGGGAAGAGCACGCCGCAGTCAACAATCAGCAGCTTGCCGTTAATTTCGTACACGGTCATGTTACGACCGACTTCGCCCAGGCCACCCAGGGGCACCACGCGCAGGGTGTCCTTCTTCAGGCGGGGCGGGAGGGGAAGATTCGCTTCAAAGACGCTCATCGTGTGTCTCCTCTTTCTTCTATGTTTTCTTGTGATGTCTGTGATTCGTAGGCGACGCTTCGTACCGCAAGCACTCCGGCTGATTCGGCTCTCGTGTGCCGAGGCTACGGAGGTGCTGCCGGTGCGTCCAAATCACCGAAAGTATTCAAAAGTATTTGGGGCGTAGTGCGCGGGTGTCTCTGCCTCAGTTATGTCCCTGTCTGAGTGGGGGTAGAGTCGCTTGATTCAACAGGCAACGATAAACCGCGGCAATACGCCAGAGCGGACCCCTCACCTAGTGTTAGGTGTGGAGTCCGCGTCCGTTGGCTACGTTACGCATCCCGAAGGCGGGGCGTATCAGTAAGCCGAAGTCCTCTATATATACGCGCTCTGCACGAATAGTTGTGCAGGTTCTGCGTTAAAGTTTAGGCGTTCTTCAGGGTGTGAGCGATGCTCGAGGAGAGCAGGTCAGCTCGCATCGCCTGGGCAACCTCCGGTTCGGAGAGTACGTGCGGCAGGCGAACGACGGGCTCATCCAGCACACCCTGCCAGGAAAGAATTTCCTTGGCGGCAACGCAACCGGGGGCACGGCCCATGGTTGCTCGGACAATCGGAGTCAGTTCCAGGTGAAGACGCTGCGCCTCCACCAGATCCTGTGCAACGACAGCATCAATCAGGGCACGGAAGAGTCCGGGTGCCACGTGCGCGGTCACCGAAACGAGGCCGACGGCACCCATTGCCATCCAGGGAAGGGTCAGTCCGTCGTCGCCGCTGTAGTAGTGCAGGTCGGTGGTTGCCATGACCTCGGTTGCGGCACCGAAGTCTGCCTTGGCGTCTTTCACCGCTACAATACTATCAATTTCTGCCAGGCGACGGTAGGTTTCGGGTGCGATGGGGATGCCCGCACGACCCGGAATATCGTAAAGCATGACGGGGGTCTCAGTTGCTTGAGCAACGGTCGCAAAATGGGCGTAGACACCCGGCTGAGTCGGCTTGTTGTAGTAGGGGGTCACAACCAGCAGACCGTCCACACCAATCTTTTCGGCACGGCGCGCCAGCTCAATAGTATGCGCGGTATCGTTCGAACCAACACCGGCAATAATCTTCGCACGAGAACCGACGGTGTCCTTCACGATCTGGAAGACGCGCTCGTTCTCGTCATCGGTCATGGTGGAGTACTCACCGGTGGTACCGCAGACCACCAGGCCGTCGTGGCCATTCTCCACAAGGTAGTTCGCCAGGTCTGCGACCTGCTTTTCGTCAACGGAGCCGTCCTTCGCGAAGGGGGTCACCATTGCGGTCAGGAGGCGACCGAAGACGGGTTCAACAAAAGTACCGGGGTTCGAAAGGTTCTCAGACATATGTCCAGAGTACGCCCGAACTGCAGATTTTTGCTACAGAACGCATAAGTTTTCATGCATGTTCTACTATTCGGACTTTTTTAAACCCGCTGTATTTTCGCGGAGATTCCCCCACAGAGGCTATGAATACAAGGGCTATGAAACCGGGCGCGAAGCCTCGGCGCTATCTACCGACCGCACACCGAAAATAAATGCGGCATTAAGGATGGACCACCGCGGCAGCCCCTAGCGCATACCCTTCGCCTGACCGCCCGAACGCAACGCCCACGCGTTACGCATCGCCGCGCGGGCACGCTTGCGCTCGCCACCCGCATCGTACATGCACGCCAGGTTGAACCACGCCTTCCAGCTATTCGGCTCCTGCTCCACCGCAGCCGCGAAGCTCTCAAACTCCACCGCCGCAGCCTCACGGTCCACACGACCGGAGGGGGTGCGCGGCAGGGTATCCTCCGCCAGCTCGCCCGAAGCCGCAAGCTCATGAGCCATACGCTGAATACGGGCGCCGAAAAGTACCTCACGCACCAGCGCCCATGCGCCCAGAATCGGCAGTAGATTCATGCCCGCGCCAAGCACAATGCCAGCCACAGAACCGGAGGTGAGCATCACGAAGCCCTGCTGCGCAATATGCGCCAGGTACAGGGTCAGCAGGGCGCATGTCAACGCCGCGAAGGTCTTACCCCAGCCGCCGGCGTCCACCGCGACGAAGACGGCACTAAAAATCAGCACACCCAAAATAGAGGCGCGCACCGTCAGCGGCAGTGGGAGAATCAGCACGGTCAGCACCATCAGCACGCACGCGCAGACGCTCCACAGGCGCAGCGAAGTCCACCAGGGACCGCGGGCTTGTGCCTCAGACGGGGTCGAGGAATTAGCCGACGAGGGGGTAGCTACACCACCAGATGAAGTCTGTTCAGACAATACTCTCTCCTAGGACAAATCCATGTAGGCGTCCAAGCCCACGCTCAAACCGGGATGCGCCGCCACCTCACGCACGCCCAGCAGAACACCGGGCATAAAGGAGGCACGATCAAAGGAATCGTGACGAATCACCAGCTGCTGGCCGGGGTCACCCAGCAGAATCTCCTGGTGAGCCACCATGCCGCGCAGACGCACCGCGTGCACGTGAATATCGTCGACCACGGCACCGCGCGAACCCAGCGGGTCGGAGGTGGTGGCATCCGGGCTTACACCCACGCCAGCCTCCGTGCGGGCAGCGGCGACCTTGCGGGCAGTGTGCACAGCGGTGCCGGAGGGGGCATCCACCTTATTCGGGTGGTGAATCTCAATAATCTCTACCGACTCAAAGTAGCGAGCCGCTTTCGCCGCGAACTCGGTGGCGAGGATCGAACCAATCGCAAAGTTCGGGGCGATGAGCACACCCACCTCGGGGTGCTCAGCCAGCAGCTCGCGCAGGGAGTCCAGGCGTTCGGGGGTCCAACCGGTCGTACCAACCACAGCGTGCATGCCGTGCTCCACCGCGAAGCGCACATTCGCCTCGCTGGATTCAGGAACGGTCAGGTCAATAACAATCTCTGCGCCGGCATCGACCAGCTCCTGCAGGTCGTCGCCGCGGCCCAGTGCCGCCACCAGGTCCATGTCTGCGGAGGTGTTGACGGCGCGCACCGCCTCGGAACCCATACGGCCTGCGGCACCGAGTACCGCTACCTTCCAGATTTTTTCGTCGCCCTCGTGGGTCATGTTCTCTCCTCCGTAGCTTTTGTGCACCCCGACTATGGGGCTTTTGCGGCATACAGCCTCTATTATCCCCCGTGTGGGCGCGGTGCACGCCATCGCACACACTGGGTGAGATGCCCTACGGAACCTCAACGGCATAAAAAACGCAATAATCTAACCGTCATATAAGCCGTTTAATACGTTATCTATAGATAGCAACCATATAATTAGGAAGTATTTCTCTATTTTCCATCCTACGGAGTGCTTTCACAGTATGAAGTCCCTCTTTACATCCTCCGTGCGTCCAGATGAGGCTAACCGGCGTTATATTCTGCCGGGTCTGGACGGCCTGCGAGCAATCGCTGTGCTCCTCGTGATGGTGTACCATTTCTGGCCCACCGTGCTACCGGGCGGCATGATTGGCGTGGATATCTTCTTCGTCATCTCCGGTTTCCTGATTACCTCCCTGCTTCTGCGTGAGGGTGCGCTCACCGGCAAAATTGCCCTGGGCAACTTCTGGATCCGTCGTGCCCGCCGACTGCTTCCCGCCATTACCCTGCTGATTCTGGTCATGGGACCGGTCAGCCTGCTCATTGGTGGCGATATTCAGGTGAACCTCGGTCGACAGCTTGCCGGTGCGGCGACCTTCTCGTCCAACTGGATTTCTATTTTTGCCGGTAACGACTACTTCGCGCAGACCTCCCCGGAGCTCTTCACGAACTTCTGGTCCCTGGCGGTGGAAGAACAGTTCTACGTGGTCTGGCCCCTGCTGATTGTTGGCGCCGGGGTGCTGCTGCGCCGTTCGTGGCGTCGTTTCAGCGTGGTCATGGTGCTCGGTATTATTGCGTCGCTGAGCACCGCCACCGCACTGCTGATGTCCGG
>ERZ773037.1250-NODE-1250-length-13315-cov-12.940799_pt1 | contig 13315 bp, 12 predicted proteins | sample MGYA00511466_ERZ773037 | MGnify/ENA primary metagenome ERZ773037 (study PRJEB29015, sample SAMEA2738146) | human oral metagenome | biome: human oral; feature: human-associated habitat; material: saliva | place: China | collected 2202 ... | reverse complement strand
GTAAGAACTGCCTTGGAATTCTCAAGTAACTATCGGCATAGAGTTCTACCGTAGGAATAGATACATGTGCTCTTAGTGCAATTGTCTTTAAGTTAATGGAGATATCACCTAGATCTTTCATGATTTGATCGACCATAGAGAAGGTGGAGTGCATACCATCAGGGGTAAAGATATTGTCTTCACTAAAAGTGCGATGACAGTCACGACACTTATACCGTCTACGTTTCCAATTGACAATTGTTTTTAGACCAGCGATGTCTTGCGTTTTGAACGTATATGTTAGAAGTCCTTTACTAGATGTATCAGCACCACAGTAAGGACAAATAGGATGTTTATTTATCAGTAGAAGATAGATATTTAAGGTACCATGATTACGTGCCGTAGATAGACTTTGAACTTGATCTTGGGACAAGTTCAGAGCAGATGTGATAATATAATCAATAGCCATTTATGGCCTCCTCTCATCTATTTTCTTTCTTAGCAAAAAGATAATAGATGAGAGGTTTTTTTATTTGAGGGTACCCCAAGATTTCTGAAGAAATATCAAAAAGGTACCCCAAGTTTTCTCATTGCGGTACCCCAACCCCAAGTGATTTTAGAGCGTCATTAAAAGTTCTCATGATGAGAGCTTTTAATTATGGGAAATAAAAAATACCACTATGTAGTGGTATTTATACTATCCGTGATAAGAATATGCGTTTGAGTTAGCGTTTGCGATACCTGTTAGATTCACTGGAGAACGATAGTACGCCACAACCGCAATATCATTTGGAACATTAGCATTCATATATGCGGCGGAGTCATTTGGTATGTTGATACAGCCATGTGATCCTGCATATGTATAGCGGTTGCCACCGAACCATGGTTGCCATGGGGCATCGTGGAAGCCGATGTTGTATGCGAATACGATGAAGTAATTGACAGGTAAATCATATTCAGATCCATCGTTGTTTGTTCCTTTTAAGTGTATGTTTGTGACACGGTACTTGATGCGGAAGACTCCATCTGGAGAACCGTTACCCATGTTGATATTTCCAGATACGATATCGGATGTAAATATACGTTCACCATGTAATACGTAGTACATGACTTGGTTTGTGTAATCAAGCTCTACGTAAGTATCACCAATATCATTTTCTAAAGTGCCTTGTGCCGTTTGTGACCACATTGGTTGTCTTTCAACCATTTTTCCAGATTCAAGATCAGACTTTAATTGTGTAAATTCTGAATCTTTATCTAGGATATAGCCATAGTCACCACCACCGATTTGAATGTCATCGCCAGCTTGTGTTCTAAATGTACGAACTTTACCATATGTATTAAAGTTTGTGGCAAGTTCTTCTACATATGACTGTAGCTTTGCGTCATCGACAGTTACATCGTATGTATCAGAAATACTTAATACTTTTAGCACAGATGCTTTATCCATGACTTTCTTAGAATCACCAATCGTGTAGGATACTGTACTCTTTAAGTAGCTTTCAATCTTCTTTACAGCATTTGTAATATGTTCAGAGTTTGATGTGATTTCTGGTGCTGTAAAGTTGTCCTTGTTCAGTGTTAATTGGTAGGTTTGGTTATTGATGGCATCATCAATTTCCTTTTGTACTGCAGTTGTATCTGCACCATACTTGGCTTCAACGACCTTGTAGTTATCGTCGTTAATCGTAATCATTGCGTTAACTGGATCTTTTGTTAATGATAACAATTCTTCTAATTGTTTTTGAAGCTTTGATTCACTGTATTCTACTTGAATCTCTTTGTGCTCTGGCTGTATTAAAGAGAGTGGCCAAATGAATACATTTTGTGATTTGATTTCTTTTTCAACAGAAGCCTTCGCATTGCTTGCAAGACTGAGTGAGATATCTTTCCCCTTTACTTCATAAACCTTATCTCCAGGGGCAGTTATTTTGATTTTGTAGGTGTTTGTGGAATTTATAAGTGTAGTGATACTTGAATCTACATCCATGAAACTTACATCTGTATTACCAACTGTTGTGCGGTAGAAGAAGTGTTGCTGGAAATAGATAACACCTGCAATATATACGCCAATAGCGATAATACTAATAGCTCCTAAGAGTATGGGTAAGATCTTACCGACGCCACCTCTCTTTTTTTCTTGTTTTGATCTGATAGACATATAATCACCTCGTGCATCTCAATATTCGTAAAAATATACATGATAAGTATAGCATACATTAGAGTGTTTGTTGTATCACCAGTTTTAACATAAGAAAAAGTTAAATTCCACTTCCAAAGCATATCTAACAGTAAACAAAAATGGTCTATGGAAATACGATGAAATCAAGTATTTCTCTTATATGTTCCGTTGAATAATATCAAATGTCGTAAAATTCTATCCATCTTTGGTCACTGTTCTACTGCACCTTTTACTCTAAACAGATATACAAACCAATTTAAATAGGATTGTAGATTCGTTATTCTCATCCCAATGAAGCGATAAATATACCTTTTTAGCCATGAACACATATTGTTTATCAATGCCATGTTCTCTAGATATTCTTTGTCACGTATATTGGCTTTATAGAACTCTTCTTTCAAGTCTAATTCTTTTATCAGCTTGTCATGTGCTCTTTCACCATCATGTACTAGTGTTGACCCAGAAACGATATGATTTTTTAGCGCTTCAAAGATACGTGAAGCAGATGGCTTTCCGTGGCCACAAATAATAGCGTATGTATTTTTGTGACAATCGATTGTCACAACGATACAGAGTTGGTTCTTAGATAGTCCTCTCTTCTTATAACCATCGTCATGAAGTAGAGAACTATCATAGAGATATGTCTCGTCTATCATACACGATTTTTCAAATATAGATGTTCTAGGTATCCATCGATAATAGAAAATACCTTTTCTCTCCATAACATAGCAGTAGGGTGTGATATATCACATATCTCTTCTGTCATTTCGTGTGGTACGTTGAATGTCATCAACGTAAGATAGATTACCCATGTATTAAAATCTTTCTTTGATGAAGAGAAGATACTATTACTCATCAAAGTATATCTACAGCCACACTCATTACACAGATATCTATGTAACCCTTGTGGAGTGTGACTGCTTGGTTTATGGTCTGTGCTACCACACCTAGGACACGATGGGATACGATTATACTTACTAGCCAGTTCTACAAAGTTAGAGACACCGTATCTTTCCTTATTGTTTCGTGCAGCAATCACTTCTTGAAGTAGTTCAAAGTTCTTGTTATCCATAATGAAAACAAGGTCAGTAAAAATTTGGTTTTTGGCATACGACATCTCCGTACACTTCAGTAACCATCCAACCAGAGATGTCGCCAAACATTAAGTTGAATGGTTGCTTAAGTATTTTAATATTATGTCATTATACTACATTCTTATTTAGGCCATTTTTGTTTTTTTTGAAATGTCGGAATAAACGAACACTTTTAAGGGTAATAGTATATATTGAATAATAAAATGGGTTGAGTATGTAGTCAAACTGCCCAATTCTTTCAACGGTTCTTGAGTTAAACCGTCTCTTGAAATCATATAATCCATACTCAGGATCATTTTCGTTTATATTGCCGGAGATACCACCAAAGTCATAACTAGTACATTTACGATTAATAGCTCTTTGCATCATATTCCATTGCATAAAGTAATTGGGTAATAATTCTCTAAAGTCATTTGAACTAGCACCATATAAATAATACGATTTATTACCACAGAAAGTTAGTATTGCCCCTGATAGGTAAATTTCTTTTAAATTAGATAACTTGCCAATTTCAACTAATAATTTTCTTATTTTTGTTTCCCGATTGAAGGCTACATCATCAGACGACTCATTAAATAATTTGGCTTTTTCAGCAACAATCATATTTAGTTCATCCTCAAGAACTTGTTTAGTTTTCTCGAGATTCATTTTAACATAAATTAGTTCTGCATTATCTTTGCCAAGAGAATTTAATAATTTAACGAAATACTCATTATCGCGAATAAGAAAATTGTCGCGTTTTCCAGTTATTTTCATTAATTTATTAAAATGATGGATAGTGTTCTCTAAGTTGCTGGTTATAACTTCGAATTCTAAACCATATCGCGTGCCTTTCTTGATGCTATTTCGGGTACGCTGAGAAAAACTACGAAATAGTTCATCTTTTGTCTCGGGTAAAGAAGTAATCATTGAGAATCTAGGTTGATTGTCTACAAAACCGGTTGTATATCCTTTGTGTTTAAATCCTAATGATAACAGATACTCTTTCAAGTCATCAATTTGATTTCTCTCAATGACAGGGTCTATTGATAAAAGGATTGCTTTTTCTTTAATTGCAATTTTTTTGGCCTCTTCCAGAATAAAGGATACAATATTTTTCTCGTTATAATCACAGACGAACCCGCGGGGGATATAGCATACAGTACGTGAAGTGAAAGGAATTTTTCTAAATAACATAAGTGCTACGCCGCATAGAATTCCATTATTATCTGCGACTGCAACCCGTCTTGAATACCAGTATTTACTTTTGACTTTTGCCCACGCAGTCAACTGACATAAATCACCATTAATATGATTTTTCACAAAATCGTCGTGCTCAGAATTGGATATTTTAATATTTTTCATTGGATCACCACTCCATTTTTGATATTTATGAGAAATATCTAGCTTGTCCATAAAATTGAAATAAATGTAATGTCTCACAAAGATTTAGCAATATAAAAATTTATGGAAGTAATATTTCTAATACTAATTTTATCGTTCAGTTAGACAGGTGTCAATCCGAGAGCATTGTGAATAAAAACTGGTAACTTAAGTCAAAAAGAAATTGCTAATATTTAGCGATTTCTTCTTTTCCATTATAGGGAAACGAAGTTTCCCTATAAAAACCATACGCTATGCGTATGAGAGGGAAGAGCTTAAGCGATGAAAAAAGCCTCCGTATATAATTGAATAAGGCTGACAACCGAAATTCAAAATATAAGGAGGAGATATCAATGGCGAAAAAGCCAAATGACGATTCAAGTCTATCACATATGAGATGGAACTGTAAGTATCATATTATGTTCATACCAAAGTATAGAAGAAAGGCAATTCATGGAAAATCAAGAGCAGATATAGACAACTATATATAAATCAAGAGTAAAGTAATGAAAAGTTTGAAAATAAATAACTTGATAAATATACGTGTCGATAGTTCTTTGAAAAGTGAATTGTGTACAACAAAAACAACTATCTTTACATAGTTTGGCTTTCAACTGGAATTATGGGATTAAGACTATTTCAATTTTTCAGGATTGAATCTTTCACCTGTGGAAAGTATCTTGTATATAACGCGTAAGAGTTTACGTATACAGTGACCTTGTGCACAGCGGTAACTCTTACCCTGTGAAATCTTCTTTTGATAGAATGCTTGGAATATAGGGTTAAAGCGTATGACAACATCAATGATTTGATATAGTGTCTTGCGCAAGTATTTTGACCCTTTCTTTTCTAACCGCGTATGTGTCATACTATAGGTGCCGGACTCATAAACACATGGGTTTACGCCGGCGAACTTGATGAGTTTCTTTTCGTTAGAGAAATAAGTAATGTCACCAAGTTCGGAGATGATCGACATAGCTGAAAAGTGGGAAATTCCAGATATGTCCAAGATAGGAGAGTTTAGTTGATGACTGAATTCTTCTATTTTTGTATCGATTTCACCTAATATTGAAGTTAATCTTCTGATAAGAGAAATCAAAAATGGAATATCCATTTCAATCGCAAGGTTGTGTTGACCGATAGATTCCTTAGCAGCTTTCTTAAGTTGTTCTGCAGAGATTGATACGGAACGACCTACGCCAACATTTTTTAGGGTATTCCGTAACAGGCGAATATCGGTATTGGCGATTGTATAAGCACCATGGTAAGTATCTAGTATCTCGAGATAGGTTTTTGAATATTTGGTGTTGAGAAGAGAGTTGAATTCTGGAAAGACAATATCAATTGATTTCTGTAACTGACATTTATAGCGGTTAATTTCTTCCGTATGTGTATGGTGCATACGTGTCAGTTGACGTATCGTAGCGTAATCAATAGATTGTACCTGTTGGTCTCTGTAGAAATTAGGATTCATCATCGTGTTGGCAATGACGAAACAATCGATTCTATCGTTTTTGGCTTTGTTGGAAGCCTTACGGATATGAGACGTAACGATGGGGTTCAACATAACGACCTTATACTGTTTTTCCAATAAAAAGTTGCGGAGATTGTCTCCGTAATGTCCCGTATCTTCCATACCAACGAGGTGTTTCTTTTTAAGGAATGGTTTGATATTTTTCAATAAGGATTGGAAGCCAATGATATCATTAGTGAAATCAAAGGGTTCTACAAGGGCGATGCCATCCATGTCTATGACACAAGCTGTATGTTTGAATTTAGCTACATCAATACCGATAAAGTAACGCATAAAAATATATCCTTTCTGTAAAATATGAATATGCATTCCACTTACAAAGTATCCGCATAGATCCTGGTAAAAGATAAGAGTTCAAAGACCCATACAACTGATCTCGATTCTGAATATTAAGAAGTGGCAAGATTCTATATTATGAAGTCAAAGCTTCAAGGAGGGATTCAAAGTACACATTCACGATTTCAATTCTATCAAAAACAGTCCTGATGGATACGAGGTCAGGTAGAAAGAAAACGTATATTCAATTTAGTCAATTATATAGGTCAAATTGAATATAGACCAAGAGGAAAATTGAGACAGTTGTGTGCATATAAAGATGTAGAAATTATAGAAGCACATGCCATGAGAAATCATATACATATGTTGGTAAAAATAGCAGTATCAAGTTTCATGAGATACTTGAAAGGCAAATCATCGTTGATGATATTTGAAAAACATGCAAATTTAAAATATAAATATGGCAATCGAAACTTTTGGGCGAAGGGTTACTATGTAAGTACGGTAGGACTGAATACGAAGGTAGTAGAAGAATATATCCGAAATCAAGAAAAAGAAGATATGATACAGGATAATCTAAGTAAAAAAGAATACGTAGACCCTTTTAAAGGGTAGGCCATAGTGTGCAAACACGGTTGTCAGTCTTTTACACAAGACCCTTAAGGGTCGAAGTGTGGTAAAGGCCCTTATAGGGTAGCCTAAAAACCACACGTTATACGTGTGGTTTGTTATTTCGCTATTTTCAATGAAAGTTCCCTATTTCTAGGGCTCGAGAGAAGAAATGTTTTGGTTTATTCATTATCGTACTAAATTAAAACTGTAAAACTCCAGAATATGATATAATATAATAAGAATGACAAATCATAAGAAAGTTGCGATTCTAGCGACAGACGGCACAATTATGACGCGTATATATCACCGTGAAATTGAAGCGGCTGGTATGCAAGCATGGCAACCAGATGCTGAGACACAAAAGAAGGTTATGTCCTTGATCTACGACGAAATTAAACGTGGTGAAAAGGGCAATCGTCATAGTTTTGCGGCCATCGATAGAGCAGTAAGAGGTGCTGGTTGTGATTGTGCAATCCTTAGTTGTACAGAATTGTCTGTATACCGTGAATATCATGGGCTCTATTCATTATTGATTCGATGGAGGTTTTGGCAGAGGAGTGCATTCGCTTCTTTGACCGTGAACCATTGCATGTATAGGAGGTTTAGATGGAGAAATACTTATTAAAAGACTATATCTCACTTTTACAAGAGAAAAATGTATTAGGTGATGTTAATCTATCTGATACATGCATGAATACTATAGTGGAACTTGTATCGTGTGATTCACAGCAGGTTGTTAGTAATACATTATTCTTGTGCAAAGGTGTGCATTTTAAAGCACAGTATCTACAAGATGCGGTTAATAAGGGTGCCTTTGCATATTTAAGTGAAGTAGAATATCCAGAAGTGAATATTCCGTGGATTCCACTAACAAACGTACGTTATGCAATGGCAAACCTTGCGACGATGTACTACAACGATCCGTGGAAAAAACTGAATGTCATTGGACTTACTGGCACAAAAGGAAAGTCCACAACGACATATTATCTAAAGGCAATTCTAGATGCATATCTTGAACGTGTTGGTGAAAATGAAAGTGCGATTATTTCATCGATAGCTACATATGATGGAATCGAGCGTTTTGAATCGCATATTACTACACCAGAACCACTTGACCTAGAAAGACACTTCGCAAATGCAGTTGAATCTAAGATTGATTTTGTGACGATGGAAGTATCCTCACAAGCGTTAAAGTATGATCGTGTACTTGGTGTAAACTTTTCTGTCGCCGCATTTCTAAATATTGGTTATGACCATGTGTCTTCTGTTGAGCATCCTACATGGGAAGATTACTTTGCGTCTAAACTGCGTATCTTTGAGCAGTGTACAAATGCACTCGTCAATCTAGACTCTGAGCATTGTGATGAGATTTTGGAAGCAGCCAAAGTTGCCAAGAAAGTGATTACGTTTTCAGAGAGAGATGAGAAGGCTGATTTCTATGGTTACAATGTACACAAAACTGGAAATGATATCATATTCTCAGTACGCGGAAGTGATTTTGATGAAGAATTTAAACTATCTATGCTGGGATTATTCAATGTATCGAATGCGCTATGTGCGATTGCGATAGCACGTTTGTATGATATTTCTGTTAGTGATATTCAAACAGGCCTCTATCATGCAAAGGTTCCTGGACGCATGGAAATTTACACTTCTAATGACAAAAAGATTACAGTAATTGTAGATTATGCGCATAATCAATTATCATTTCAGAAACTATTTGAGTCTGTACGGACAGAATATCCTAAACATCATGTTTCAATTGTCTTTGGATGTCCAGGCAATAAAGCACAGGAACGTAGACATGATTTAGGGGAAATTGCTGGAAAAAATGCGGAGTATGTTTATCTGACAGAAGATGATCCCGGAGATGAAGATATAATTGCAATCTCAGAGGAAATTGCTCTTGCAGTAAAGATGGAATCTACACTATATGAAATTATTGTGGATCGAGAACAAGCAATTGTCCGTGCAATGCAAGATTCCATACAATTGGAAGAGAATTCTGTAATTTTAGTTGTGGGTAAGGGCTCTGAAACTTGTCAGAAGCGAAACGGAAAACTTGTGAGAATCATCTCTGATACCGAATGTGTCATACGTGAACTAAAGAAATATAACGAGAAATAAAACAAAAGCATCTTCCGTGTGCAAATGCATATCATGCATACAAAGGGAGATGCTTTTAGTCTAATAGTGCCGACAACAGGAATTGAACCTGCGACCTACGCGTTACGAGTGCGTTGCTCTACCAACTGAGCTATGTCGGCGACGTAATTATTATACGTAATATCAATACTGAATTCAAATCATATTGAGCAGAAATATGATACAGTAGAATACAGAAAACGTGAGGTATGTTATGAAATTTACGAAGTTAATGTTAACAATGTTATTGGTTTTAGCAGGTTGTGGTAAGGCAACACCTGAAGCACAAGTTAAAAAGACAGCAGAAATATTTATCAATGCATTAGATGCTGGAGATACAGCAAAAGCAAAGGAACAATCTAGCGAAGATGTTCAAAAAATGTGTGATGCGATTGAATCATCATTTAAGACACCAGCTGGTTTTTCAAATTCAGCAGACTTATCTGATGGTGCAAAGAAAAAGCTGGCTGAAATTGAGAAGGAAATTAGAACTTCATCTTTTGAAAACCCAAAGATTAAAGAAGTAAAAGAAGTAAGTGAAAGAAAGTATGAAGTAATCTTCTCAATGGACTTCCTAAATACAACAGAAATTAGAAAATATTTTACAGGTGAAGAGTATAAAGCGCTACTTGCGACACTTACTGTTGATGCTACAGAAATTCAAAAGAAAGATGGTAAGGAAGCTGCTACAAAGTATATGATGGAAAAGCTTGTAGAGAATATTTATTCTATATATACAGAGAATTTCAAAAACAAGGAATATACCAATGAGGATTCTGTCATTACAATTGAACAACAAGATGATGGTAAGTGGTTTGTGACAGATATCAAAGGCGCAAGTCAAAATTAATCGTATTTGAGGGACGGAAAATGTCAAAGAAGAAAATTGCATATATTGGTGCAGGACCTGCAACCCTATATAGTATTCAAACACTTTTAAAACTTGGTGAATATGATGTTGAAGTATTTGATATGAATGATCGTGCAGGTGGTGCTTGTTATACGGGTATCCCACAGTTTCGCTTCAATACAAGTTTTATTGATAAGTTGATGGATGAACTTACAACTGCGGGTGTTCAGTTTCACTTTCAAACTACAATAGGAAAAGATATTCCATTCAGTGACTTGCAAAAGAAGTTTGACCGTATTGTAGTCGCTATTGGGGCCCAAGTAGAAAATATGTTTGATCTTGAAGCAAAAGGTGGCTGTGTTGCAGGACTAACTTTACTGCATGATTTAAACATTAAACACATGCATGATTTTTACAAAGAGAACTACCAACACGCAGTTGTATGGGGTGGTGGTAATGTTGCGATGGATTGTTCAAGAAGTCTTGTACATATCATGGATGATGTAAAAATTATCTATCGTCGTAGTGAAGCGGAGATGCCTGCACACAAGGGTGAAATCAAAGAAGCACGCAATGAAGGTGTTACATTCCATTTCTTAGAGAATATTAAAGAAGTATTACGTGATGAGAGTAGGAAAGTAACTGGTGTAAAGGTTATTACAATGGAACTTGGTGAACCAGATGAAAGTGGAAGAAGATCAACGCACGAAGTGGCAGGTAGTGAACATATTATTCCATGTGACCTTGTCGTTGCAGCAATTGGACAAAAAGTAGACTTTAGTGTTCTGGATGAAAAGCTAAATTTGACTTCTGGTCAACATCAGAGTACAATAGAAAATGTACTAATAACAGGGGATGCATATTTAGGGCCTCAATCTATCGCAACCGCAATTAAAGACGGGCGAGAAGTTGCGAAAGAAGTACATGAATCGTTTAAAGAAACAGAAAGATAGAGGGAAATATATGGATCAATATCGTACAGGAATCAATATGTTGGTTGCTTCCGCAATTTGTAGAGCAATTGTACTATGTCTACCATTTGGGTGGTTATTAGCACCAGTTGGATTGCTGTTTAGTCTAATATGGATAGCAGTAGCTGTAGCTGGTCTTTGGTACCTATACCAAGCAACAGGTGGACAAAGAATTACAAATGGTTTAATTTATACGATTTTAGCTCTTGTAGCATATCGCATTGTATTAGGATTCTTCCATAGTATTTTTGGAGATATTATCACACTTGTAGTAGTGATTTTTGCACTTAGTTATTTACGTGTATACAAATATGAAGATATCCTAAAGTTTGTCAAACAATAAGAGTTATCTTGTAAATGAAACCTCGAAAGGAAATACATAAATAACTTGTGGTATCTTTCGGGTTTTTACTGAAAGAATTAAGGAACTATAGTTATAAAAGTTATAAATACTTAAAGATTTCAATATATCAACATGTATATATTTATGAGAAGATTAAATAGAAATATTTGATATTAGCAACAATATCTACATCCAATAACAATACAAGCATTAATACATTCATAAAATATTAGGGGGAAAAATGAACAAGAAACTATTATCAGGATTATGTGCAGCAGTACTCTTATCAGGTTTAGTAGGATGCGGACCTAAAGAACCAAAACAAGATACTACAACCAGTACTTCAACAACAGAAACAAAAGAAACAGAAAAAAACACAACAACTACAACAAATAACTCTGAAGTAACAGAGAAGAACTTCAAAGACTTCCCAGAGACAGACGAAAAGTACTTCACATATGATGAATGGCAAGAAGGTTATGTTATCTATAGTTGTACTTCTGACGATAAGGTTGTTCGTGTACCAAAGGAAATTAAAGGTAAACCTGTTATCGCAATAGGAGAACGTGGTCTCGCTAACTTGGGATATCATTGTGAGGCAATCGTTTTACCAGATACAGTACGGTATCTTGGAAAATCTGCATTTGCGATTGATGAAGCTCTAAAGTATGTCTACTTAGGTAAGTCAATAGAAACAGTAGAAGATGATATCTTCAATGGATGTAGTTCTCTTGAAGAAGTAACTTTCCCAGAAGGCACAAAGAGTATTGGAACATTAGTATTCTTGGGTACAGTGTCAATTAAATCCATTACAATTCCAGCAAGTGTAACAGAAATTACAGACTTATTCTATTTTGTGAAAAACTCTAATTCAGATGTAGAAATCCATACACCTAAGGGATCAAAGGCAGAAGAGGCTGCCAATAGTTTAGGACTCAAGGTTGTAAACTATTAACGCAGTATTAAAATTAGTATTCATAAAGAAAGATAGTGTAGAGAGAAAACCCTACACTATTTTGTTTATTTCATAAATGTACTGATATAACCCTGGACAAAAATCCAAATAATGATAAGTGGAATAATATAGGTCACATATAGGCGTGTCCATTTAGGGAATTTGATACCTTTTCCTTCATTAGCTTCTTTAAGGAAGTTTTTGAAGCCCCAACCATATTTGCTGGTGCAGAATAGCAGGAAGATAAGAGATCCGATTGGTAGTAGGTTGTTACTAACAATGAAGTCTTCTAAGTCCATAATATTTGTGCCTGTACCTAGCAGTGTGATATTTTGTAAAACGTTAAAGCCGAGTATACATGGCAGTGATAGTACGATGATGACTATCGCGTTGATAAGTGAGGACTTCTTAACGGATACTTTTGTTAGATCAGAGCTAAATCCAATGATATTTTGGAAGATAGCAATAACGGTTGAAAGTGCTGCAAAGGCCATGAATAGGAAGAATAATGCACCCCATAGCTGTCCTAAGAACATGTGATTGAAGATATTTGGTAATGTCACAAAGATGAGCTTTGGGCCTTGTGATGGCTCTACACCAAATGCGAAACATGCTGGGAAAATAATGAAGCCAGCCATGATGGCTACAAGTGTATCTAGTGATAGTACGTGTAAAGCTTCGCCTGCTAATGCACACTTCTTATCGATGTAGCTGCCGAAGATTGTCATTGCACCAATACCAATACTAAGTGTAAAGAAGGATTGGCCTAGCGCTGCGAAGATAACTTTACCAATACCGACTTCCTGAATAGCTGCTAGGTTTGGTTTGAGGTAGAATTCGAGTCCTGCCTGTCCTCCTTTTAAGAAGATGGAGTTGATACCTAGTACTACCATCAGGATGAGTAGGGCGACCATCATCTTAGAAGTGATTTTTTCGACCCCGTTTTGTAGACCCATAGAACAGATGCCAAAACAGAGTATGACTGTAATTGCCATGAAGATAAACATTGTAA
>ERZ773037.1243-NODE-1243-length-13358-cov-4.882357_pt1 | contig 13358 bp, 9 predicted proteins | sample MGYA00511466_ERZ773037 | MGnify/ENA primary metagenome ERZ773037 (study PRJEB29015, sample SAMEA2738146) | human oral metagenome | biome: human oral; feature: human-associated habitat; material: saliva | place: China | collected 2202 ... | reverse complement strand
AGAAAACATTGAAATAATAAATACTCTAGTAGAAATTTCTAATCATCATCGTTTTCTCTTATTTCTAAAATATTTCTATCTAATTGAGATAAAAAAATATTTAGACTATATAACTAAATCGAATCATAATAAAAAAAGTTTTATACTTGATTTTCAGCCTTTTAAAACTTCCTTAGAAATTTGGAATTATCTTTTTTCAAAATCAGATAAGAATACATACCCCTTAAAAATATTGATTTTAACTCTATTTTATGATAATCTTCTGTCTAGTTTACAGAATGATAGTATTTTTTTATCAGACGAATATACTGTTAGTCATATCAATAAGGAGTTAAGTTTATTAGACTCTCAATATAGCGTAGAAAAATATTTAGAAATAATAGTGGGTAATAATCTTATTAGAAATGGTATAAACTCTTCAATCGAAAATTTAATTAAGGATTTTCAAATTTATTTGTTATCATTTAATCAAAATAAATCAATTCCTTATGATGTTTATTTAATTTTCAATAAATTATCTTCACTAAAATTAACGATAGATAAATTCTCAAAAAAAATTGAAGATAATAACTTAAAGGATTTTTATAATTCCAAGGTTAACTGCTTGGCTTCCGCATTCTGGAATAATAACAAATACATAGCAATTAATGGATTAGATACTAAACAAAAATCACATTTTTATGATCTAATGCAGCAGGTTTTTAATTATATTGATCAAAAAAATATTATGGAATTTGGCTTAGCGGGAGTATGGCTATTCCATAAAGTTGGTATGCTTGGAATGTTCAAACAGAGCGAGCCACCATTCCAAATCGCCTATATTGAAAACATTGATCGTGAACGCAAACAGTTCCTTATCAGCTATTTTACCTATTTCGACCAGCCATATTCTGTGCAGGCCGATGGGCATGATCTTATTCCTGTCTATGCAAAAAGCGTGGTCAATAAGCTAAATGAACAATTATTTGTTTACGAAAAACGTTTGTGGGTTCCCTATGGTGATGTTGCAGACAATGCCAAAATTAATATTCTACTTAACAAAAAAGCAATGCGAATTTCAATTAAAGGTAAAACCTTTATGCACGGTATCGCATTAAATGAACTTATCGGTTTATTTACGCCGTCCGAAAAATACCTTTCAGACGGCAGCTGGCTCTTAATGGATAGGGAAACTAAAGCTGACGACAACGCTGAGCATTTTTATCGTTATATGATGCAGAACCACCCTGAACAAACTTGCTATTTCGTACTCAACAAAACTGCCCCAGACTGGAACCGCCTCGAACAAGAAGGCTTCAAACTTGTAGAATTCGGCGGTAGTGAATATGAACGACATCTACGTAAAGCTGAAAAAATCATTTCCAGTCATTTGGAAAAACACATCAACAATTATTTTGGGGATTTATACGAACACAGCAAAAAATTTGTCTTTCTTCAGCACGGAGTAACTAAAGACAATCTTTCTGCATGGACAAATAGCAAGCAAAACCTACACTGTTTTATTACCACTACTGAGCCAGAAAGTCGCTCGATTAAGGCTGACTTCAATACCTACAAGCTGACCGAAAAAGAAGTAGCACTAACTGGATTTCCACGCTACGACTCCTTACTATCAAAAAATAAGCCCGACAGTCGCAAGATCCTGATTATGCCAACTTGGCGCAATAACATTGTCGGTCAAAATATCGGTACAGGTAGCAATACTCGTACGCTCAACAGTGCTTTTATGGAAACTGACTATGCCCGTTACTGGCAGGCTCTGCTTCACGACCAGCGTCTGAAGGAAATGGCAGAAACCTACGGCTACGAAGTAATTTTTGCACCACACCCAAATATCGAGCCCTATTTGGAAGTAATGAATGTCCCTACCTATATAAAAATCTGGAGTGGACTGCGTGAAACTGAAAGTATTCAGTATCTTTTCGGACGTTGCGCCGTATTGATTACCGACTACTCATCAGTAGCATTTGACATGGCCTATCTGAATAAAGCAATTATTTACTATCAATTTGATAAAGAAGCCTTCTTTTCAGGTACGCACACCTATCAAAAAGGCTATTTCTCTTACGAAACTGACGGATTTGGCCCTATTACCATCAATCAGCATGAAACGCTGGGTGAATTAGAAAGCATTTTAAAATCAGGACATGCCAAACCCGAATATCTTGCTCGCATCCGCGATACTTTCCCCTTCCAAGAAGGTGGCAACTGCGAACGTGTGTATCAAGCTATTACTGCTCTTGACCATGCCGAAACCGCTGACAATATGCCGATTTTAATCAATATGATTGAGCAAGCAGAGAATCATCGAGTATGGGACTTGGCTGCAAGCCGTATCCAAACTCTGCTTGATACAGGCCGTCTGAATGAGGAAGAAACAGCTGATTATCGCCATCGTTATCTGAACGCTTTATTTGAGAGCAAACAGTTTGATACTTTGCAAAACCTGTTACCTGATTATCCCGATACCGCAGGTTACTGGTATGCGAAAATGGATTTATATATCGGTAATGCCGTTAAAGGGGCGGATTTTTTTGCTGAAAACGAGCATATAGGAACGCAAAATGATTTACTTGTCGCATTACTTGCAGCCTCGTTTCACCAAGCCAAAAGGCCGTCTGAAAAACTGTTTGCCCGGATAGGTACAGACTTACCCGATTCATATCAACCTTTGTTGACCGTAGCACAAAAGCTATCGGAGCAGAATTATTTTGTAGCATTGGCTTTACTGAAAACGTATATTGATAGCTTGGACGATCGCCAAAAAGGCTATCTCAAACCCGAGCTGTTGGCTTCTTACCTCTGCATGAAACTTGGTAACTTACAAGGCGCGCATCAGTATTTGGTTGCTTTTGAAAAACATACTCAAAATGATCCAAGTTGCCGTATCGCCATTGCAAGACTGGCAAAATTACGCGGTGATTCTGAAAAACTATTTACCCAGCTTAACCGTGCCTTTGAAGAAAATCTGCTCTTAATTCCTGAAGATTTAACAGTCGATTATCTGAAGAAAATGTACGCTTCCGGCAACACTGACGGCGAAGGATATCTATTGGCTCAACTGCGCCAAAAATATCCCGAGAATCCGTCTTTGGCCTTGTATGAAGCTGAAAAACTTGCCCAAAACCAAGATTGGGAGTCTGTCACCAAAATATTGGCTGATTTTGCACAAGCCTCACCGGAAACGATGTATCTTTATACAACCGCTTTATGCCGTCTGAAAAACCATCAGGCAGCACAACGTTATTTTGACAGTCTCTCTCTACAAGACACAGCAGCATATTGGAAACTGGCAGCTGAAATAGCCGAAGCTAAAGGTGACAAGGTATTACAGGCTGAGTGTCTGAAAAAACAATTGGCTTGTTTAGAATAACCTTTGTCTTATCTTAAAAAAGGCCGTCTGAAAACTTTTATGTTTTCAGACGGCCTTTACTATTAGATGCACTAATCAAGTTCTACTGTTGAATTGATATAGGTGACATGATTCATTTCTGCCAAATCCTTACCTTCATCTATATCTGTATATAAAACATTATTGCGTTCCCAAAATACATCTTTGCGTATGACTTTAGCCGGCACGCCTGCAATAACGCAGTTATTAGGAAAATGTTTTTTCACTACCGAAAATGCACCAACAATACTACCGCTACCAATCTTTGTACCACCCCAAATTGTTGCGCCATAGGCTACCCACACTCTGTCTCCAATGGTAACGTCTTTAGAAACATTTAAACGTTTTCCAGTATGAACATCATAAATTGGGTGTGCATCATCAGTACGGATTTGATTATTAGTGGCAAACATACAATCTTCACCAATGGACAAGGTTGTATGTTCGGCAACAGTAATATAAACCGGATTGGTACTGGTAGTTTTACTACCGATGTTAATCGTACAGCCTACTCCCAAACACCATTGGCCTTGCATAGAAACATTTTCTCCAATATAGACTTTGCTGTCCTTGCCTAAAAATTCCAAAAATACATTACGCAAGTTTGCATTAGGGTGGATAACAACTTCATTCCCACCTCCTCCTAGAAATTGAAAATGACAGTTTCGCAGATTATCAGGTGCAGTAATTTTATTTCCGGAAGTGTCGATATAATTACCTGACATCACTTCTTTTTTACGGCTGTTAACTACTGGCCGTTCAGAAAAATATTGTTCCGCACGTTCGGCCAATTTGATAAAGACCGCACAGGTTTGGGCAAAATCCAAAGTACTGACATCATAAATGTATACATTATCCCCATCCTGCTTAGATAAACTGAAGTTTGGAAACATTTCTCCGATATTATCTATCTCACTTTTATTACGATAAAACAGGAAAATCTTCTGCCAATCTAAATTTAAGCTGACAGAAAATGGTGTTTCACGGTCAGATTTGAAATTGCAGTACACATTCTGCTGATAATAAATATCAACAGACGTATTTTTTAATTTGATATTTTTAAGAATTTCTTGCTGAAATTCTTCAGTCGTTTTATCTACCATTACATTCCCCAAACATGATAAATATGGTTCAAATATTAAAAAAATAGACAGTAAATTTTAAACTTACTGTCTATTTACTTCGCATTTAGTTCAGATTAATGTCCGAATCAGTAATATGGATGTCCAACAGCAAATTATTGATAATGGTATTGGACAAGAATACTGTATTGCCTGAAAAATCTATGTGCTTTTGAATTTTTTCAAAGTCAAACTCGCATAATACAACTGTAGGCAATGCTTCTTTCAGCTCTTTAATATCCGGATAAAACTCTGATACTTTAGCCGATGAAATGACCACTTGATTTTCAAGGTTATGATCAATTACATCTGGTAGCTTTTTGAAAGTCTCCAAAATCGGCGTACGGATAGAGTGCAGATACAATGGATCTTTGCCACCATAGTATTTATGGTTACCCAAAAATGGGTCGATTGCAAAGGTTTTGTACCCACCAATTAAGCCGTGATATACCGCTCCTGTACCGCCTGATGATGCACCGCAAATGACTACGTTTTTCTTATCTACGCCATAAATATTCATCAGGCTCTTAATGAAACGCTGGATATTATCTTCGATATTTTCATCAAACTTTGTATTCAAACCGTGACTGCCAAACGCGTCCGATACATCAGCCATACGGATGATATAAGTATTTGGCATAATGCTGTTGCTGATAAATGGAAATGGGTGGCTATAATAACGGTCAACCATATTCTCATTGCTCTTATTGGTATAAGAGAACAACACCAATAGGTTTTTCTTGTTGGCACTCAATACTTTCGGTGCTTCAACAGTATAAATGACATTCTCCAACTCATGGAAAGAGTCTGGGAAATAAGCCAAAAGATCTTTATAACTGTGCTTGTTCACACGACGGAACACACTTACACCCATTTTGTGTTCAACAGCTAAAAAGCCTCTATTATTTAGCTCATAAACATAATCACTTAGACCATGATTCCGAGCATAGCTTAGGAAAAACTCATTACTGTCGCCTTTAACACCAATGTATTCAACTTCCGGCTTATCCAAATACTCGGCTAAATTAATGCCTTTATTTTTTTCAACATTCAGGATGTAGCACAGTTCGCTGCCAAGATAAATGGAAGTAACTTCTAAAATCTCACTAAATTTATCCTCGATTTTTGCCCAATCGGCTTCAGCAAATTTAAAAGACAATACTGTCTTTTCTTGATTAACCGATTGCGGGTAACTTCCATAAACTTCTGAAATATATTTCAGAAATTTATGGAAGCCGGAAATCTTAGAAATTTTGCTCTTATTGCGCTCAATAAAGTTAAAGGTTTGTCCTACTGCCGTATAACTGACGCTGACAAAATAGTCGTTCAACAGAAAATCGAACACTATACTTTGATTGTTATAAATCCAAGCGTTAACCTTTTGAGGATCAATCTTGGCTTTTCGTAAGATGTTTTGCTGAATTTGATATAAATCCATTTTATAAACCCTGCTGATATTTTTCCAACAATGCTTTTTTGTCGGTTTTGTGGTTGGTGCTGACTGGAATTTCATCAATGTGAATAAATTCAGACGGCATCATGTAAGACGGTAAATTTTGTACTAATGCGTCTTTGATTGCCTGAGTATCTGCACTTTGCTTAGCTGTATAGAAACACACCAAACGCAATACTGCGCCTGTGTTGCGCTTCAAAGCCACTACTGCCACATTATCAAAGGCAAATTCCTTAAGGTTAAGGATTTTTTCTTCAATTTCTGAAAGTTCGATACGGTAGCCATTGAGCTTAATCTGCTCGTCTTTACGGCCTTGTACATAGAACAATCCATTTTTTTCAAAACCGTAGTCACCTGTTTTATAAGTACGGTTATCTGCACTGTGTACGACCAAGCGTTTAGCATTTTCAGTTTCGTTGTTCAGATAGCCGCGCATTACATGGTTGCCGCTAATCCAAATCTCTTCGTCAACAATCTCTAATTTGGAATTAAGCACGGCAACGCCTACAGGCAACTCTTCTTCTGCCGCCAGCATATCAGGTGTAATATCAACGTAAGTTGTTGCTACAGTAGCCTCAGTCGGACCATAGGTATTGATAACACGGACACCGGGAAATTTTTGAAAAATCATATTTACTACCGGTTTGCCAAGTTTTTCGCCACAGAACAAAAATTCTTTCAAACTCGGTAAAGTAGCCTGACTACATTTAGGGTTAAGCAGCTGCTGCATGGCAAAAGAAGGCGTGGAAACCCAAGTAGTAATTTGTTGTTTGGCCAAAAAATCAATCCAGGTGGCAGGATTAGAAATAGCATCACGACTGTTCATGACAATACAACCACCATAAGCCAAGTTGCCAAAGATTTCGTACATTGACAAATCAAATGCAAACGGAGCCTGATTCATAAACACATTAGGTGCAGCTAAATTAAGCTGCTCTTTCATCCATTTCATCAGGTTGAATACAGCTTCACGACCGATTTGCACACCCTTAGGTGCGCCGGTTGTTCCTGAAGTAAACATGATGTAAGCCAAATCTTTTTCAGCCAGCTCTACTTCTTCGTCAGTCTGCTTTTCAAAAGTTTGCGTTGCCGAACGGTACACAAAGCGTGCTTTCGACAGTTGGCAGATATTGTTCAGACGGCTTTCAGGATAAATACTATCCACCGGAATAAAAGGGATTTTGTTTAATAAGCAGGCATAAATTGCCACTGCAAAATCAATTTCTTTATGGCCGTGCAACACCAAAGGAATGTTTTTGGTAATATCTGCTATGCTTTTGTAAGCCTCGATAAATGTGGCTATTTTTACGCGCAACTCTTCCCAAGAACATTCCTGAGTATCATTAACTAACGCTTTTCCCGAAGTTTGGCTGAAACGGTATTCCAAAAAATCATCAAGATTTTGGAATTCATTTAATTGTTTCATGATTTAGCCTTTGTAATTATTTTCAACATATTGAATGATATTGGCTGAATTTGCCAAAATATCAACCAGTTGCTCAAACGGCAAATCAACATCAAATTTTTGTTTGATGGCCATAACCAAATCCATTGCGCTCACGGAATCAATAAGTCCTGTAGACAACAATTCTTCATTTGCTGACACTTGTTTTTGTGCAACTTGTGAAATCAACGCCAAAACTTCGTTAGATACTGACATGGTAAGATCCTTTTATTAAAATTGAAATGATAACGCTTTGCACCCTGTGCATAACACTGTGATTATCCCATATTTTTTTACTTTTCAGGTAACTAAATATACAATATCCAAATAAAGCAATCCCTCTTTGACAACATTTACATCAGGTCATCTGAAAGCGTTTGTATTTTCAGCCAACCGGTTTCACGACTTCCAAACACAATTTTAATTAAGGAAAACCAATGACTATTCTTATTACCGGCGGTACCGGTTTTATCGGTTCTCATACAGTTGTTTCCCTGCTGAAATCAGGCTTTAATGCTGTGATTTTGGACAATTTGTGCAATTCGTCTGCCAACATCCTCCCGCGCTTGGAAAAGATTATCGGCAAGTCTGTGCCTTTTTACCAAGGGGATATCCGTGATCGTGAAGTGTTGCGTCAAATCTTTGCAGAACATGATATTGATGCCGTCATCCATTTTGCCGGCTTGAAGGCAGTCGGCGAAAGCGTGGCCGAACCAATGAAATATTATGACAACAATGTGTCGGGCAGCTTGGTTTTGGCTGAAGAAATGGCGCGTGCCGGTGTATTTAAGATTGTGTTCAGCTCATCTGCTACGGTTTACGGCGATCCGGGCAAAGTGCCTTATACGGAAGATATGCAACCGGGGGATACGACCAGCCCTTACGGCACATCTAAGTCTATGGTGGAACGCATTTTGACGGATATCCAAAAGGCTGATCCGCGTTGGAGCGTGATTTTGTTGCGCTATTTCAACCCTATCGGTGCGCATGAAAGCGGTTTGATCGGCGAGCAGCCAAACGGTATCCCAAACAATCTGCTGCCTTATATCTGCCAAGTGGCTTCAGGCAAGCTGCCGCAATTGTCGGTTTTCGGCGACGACTACCCTACCCCCGATGGTACGGGTATGCGCGACTATATCCATGTGATGGATTTGGCGGAAGGTCATGTAGCGGCGATGCAGGCAAAAAGTGATGTTTCGGGCGTACACTTGTTTAATTTGGGTTCGGGGCGTGCTTATTCAGTACTGGAAATCATCCGTGCCTTTGAGGCAGCCTCCGGTTTGACTATTCCGTTCCAAATCAAACCGCGTCGCGATGGCGATTTGGCCTGTTTCTACGCCGACCCTGCCTACACCAAAGCGCAGACCGGTTGGGAAACCAAGCGTGATTTGGCGCAGATGATGGAAGACTCATGGCGTTGGGTCAGTAACAACCCAAATGGCTACGACGATTAAGTTGACCTGATACAGGCCGTCTGAAAGAGATGTTTTCAGACGGCCTTTTTATCTGAAAAACACACTTTCTGTCTGCTATAATCCGTTTATATTATTTTGACTATCCTCTGAAACTTATGAAAAAAATCCTTGTTACCGGCGGCGCTGGCTTTATCGGTTCTGCCGTTGTCCGTCATATTATCCAAAATACCCAAGACTCTGTCGTCAATGTCGATAAACTGACTTATGCCGGCAATTTGGAATCTTTGACCGAGGTAGCCAATAATCCTCGCTATGCTTTTGAGCAAGTGGATATTTGCAACCGAGCCGAACTCGACCGCGTATTCGCACAACACCAGCCGGATGCCGTGATGCACTTGGCTGCGGAAAGCCATGTCGACCGCTCTATCGATTCGGCAGGTGAGTTTATCCAAACCAATATCGTCGGCACATTCAATCTGCTTGAAGCGGCCCGCGCCTACTGGCAACAAATGCCGTCTGAAAAGCGCGAAGCCTTCCGCTTCCACCATATTTCTACCGATGAAGTCTATGGCGATTTGCACGGCACAGACGATTTGTTTACCGAAACCACGCCATACGCGCCGTCCAGCCCCTACTCTGCCTCTAAAGCGTCCAGCGACCACCTCGTCCGCGCATGGCTGCGTACTTACGGCTTGCCGACCATTGTAACCAACTGCTCCAACAACTACGGCCCTTACCATTTCCCGGAAAAACTCATTCCTTTGATGATTCTGAACGCGCTCGACGGCAAACCGCTGCCCGTTTACGGCGACGGTATGCAAATCCGCGACTGGCTGTTTGTCGAAGACCACGCACGCGCGCTGTATCAGGTTGTTACCGAAGGTGTTGTCGGCGAAACCTACAATATCGGCGGCCACAATGAAAAAGCCAATATTGAAGTCGTCAAAACCATCTGTACCCTGCTGGAAGAGCTTGTTCCTGAAAAACCGGCCGGTGTGGCACGTTATGAAGATTTGATTACTTTCGTACAAGACCGCCCCGGCCATGATGTGCGCTACGCCATTGACGCTGCCAAAATCGGCAGGGAGCTGGGCTGGAAACCGCAAGAAACATTCGAATCCGGCATCCGCAAAACAGTGCAATGGTATTTGGACAACAAAACCTGGTGGCAAAACGTATTGAACGGCAGCTATCGTTTAGAGCGTTTAGGTAAGTTGTAAGCCATGCAATCCTTCCATTGAAAACATCAAGCTTCATCATACAAAGGAATATCCATGTACTCTCTATCCCGCATTTTCTTATTAGCAACTTTGACCTCTGCCTTGTTTGTCTCTGCGCCAATTTCGGCCAAAGAAACACGACATCATGCCGCACAAACAACAGTTCAGAAGACAACAAAAGCCGATGGTAGCTCCATCGAAAAGGCAATTGTCATCATCGAAAACGACACTATGCGTGGCATTGCCGCTGAATATTCCTGGATTGAAGAAAACATGCCTGAATATCGCGTAGTCAGACAAGCCCTGATAGAGCAAAATGACAGCGTCTATGACCGTCTCGACGTTCAAAATGAAGCCGGAGACATCCGTTCTATTTATTTCGATATCAAAAGTTTCTTTGGCATGATAAACGGCAAGCCTCTTTAAAACCGAAGGCCGTCTGAAAATCATGCAAACACACACTACTCAGGAGAAAACCCATGAAAGGCATCATCCTTGCCGGCGGCAGCGGCACGCGCCTCTACCCCATCACGCGCGGCGTATCCAAACAACTGCTGCCCGTGTACGACAAGCCCATGATTTACTATCCCCTGTCCGTATTGATGCTGGCAGGAATCCGCGATATTTTGGTGATTACCACGCCCGAAGACAACGCCTCTTTTAAACGCCTGCTCGGCAACGGCAGCGATTTCGGCATTTCCATCAGTTATGCCGTGCAACCCAGCCCGGACGGCTTGGCACAGGCATTTATCATCGGCGAAGAATTTATCGGCAACGACAATGTTTGCTTGGTTTTGGGCGACAATATTTTCTACGGCCAATCGTTTACGCAAACATTGAAACAGGCTGCCGCCAAGACCCACGGCGCAACCGTATTCGGTTATCAGGTCAAAGACCCCGAGCGTTTCGGTGTAGTCGAATTTGACGAAAACTTCAACGCCCTGTCTATCGAAGAGAAACCGCAACAGCCCAAATCCGACTGGGCGGTAACCGGCTTGTACTTCTACGACCAACGCGTCGTCGAGTTCGCCAAACAAATCAAACCGTCCGCCCGCGGCGAATTGGAAATTTCCGACCTCAACCAAATGTATTTGGAAGACGGTTCATTGTCAGTACAACTTTTGGGACGCGGTTTCGCATGGTTGGACACCGGCACCCACGAGAGCCTGCACGAAGCCGCTTCATTCGTCCAAACCGTGCAAAACATCCAAGACCTGCAAATCGCCTGCCTGGAAGAAATCGCTTGGCGCAACGGTTGGCTTTCCGATGAAAAACTGGAAGAGCTGGCGCGCCCGATGGCGAAAAACCAATACGGCCAATATTTGCTGCGCCTGTTGAAAAAATAATGTTTGAGGCCGTCTGAAATATTTCAGACGGCCTTTAGATGAAAGATAAAACGATGAACATCATTGATACCGCCATTCCTGACGTAAAACTGCTTGAGCCGCAAGTCTTCGGCGACGCGCGCGGCTTTTTTATGGAAACCTTCCGCGACGAGTGGTTCAAAACCCAAGTCTGCGACCGCACCTTCGTGCAGGAAAACCACTCCAAATCCAGCAAAGGCGTATTGCGCGGCCTGCACTATCAAACTGAAAACACACAAGGCAAACTCGTGCGCGTGGTTGTCGGCGAAGTATTCGACGTAGCCGTCGATATGCGTAAAGACTCCCCCACTTTCGGCAAATGGGTAGGCGAGATCTTGTCCGCAGAAAACAAACGCCAACTGTGGGTACCCGAAGGTTTCGCACACGGCTTCTATGTACTGAGCGATGAAGCCGAGTTCGTCTATAAATGCACAGACTATTACAACCCCAAAGCCGAACACTCGCTGATTTGGAATGATCCGACCGTCGGCATCGACTGGCCGCTACAAGGTGAGCCGAACCTGTCGCCTAAAGACTTGGCAGGCAAAGTATTGGCCGAAGCCGTCACGTTTTAAAAAGTTTTAAAAATAATTCAGGCCGTCTGAAAGAATGTTCCTCTTTTCAGACGGCCTACAAATCCATTAATAACAATAATCGACGAAAACGCATTGTGAAAAACGCCTACATCCCCTCTCGCGGCATCCGCAAAATCCCCCATCTCTCCACCCTATTGCCTGAGTTTCATATCTGCAAAGACGGAAAAGGAGCAGAGGCTGTTGTCGGCTGGGGTTTGCGCCCGACGACACACAAAGCGCGTGCTTTTGCCGCCGAACACCAGCTTCCCTTTATTGCTTTGGAAGACGGCTTTTTACGCTCGCTCGGCCTGGGAGTCGCCGGTTATCCCCCCTACTCCATCGTCTATGACAACATCGGCATCTACTACGACACCACACGTCCTTCGCGTTTGGAACAACTGATTCTTGCCGCCGATGCCATGCCGTCTGAAACCTTGGCTCAGGCGCGGCAGGCGATGGATTTCATCCTAAAACACCACCTGTCCAAATACAACCACGCGCCCGAACTTTCAGACAATCATCCCTTACGCTCCCCATCCAAGTCTGAAACCGTCCTCATTATCGACCAAACCTTCGGCGATATGGCCATCCAATATGGCGGCGCAGACGCCTCTACGTTTGAACTGATGTTTCAGACGGCCTTGAATGAAAACCCGCAAGCCGATATCTGGGTCAAAACCCATCCCGATGTTTTGTGCGGCAAAAAACAAGGCTATCTGACCCAACTGGCGCAGCAACACCGCGTCCATCTTTTGGCAGAAGACATCAATCCGATTTCTTTGTTGCAAAACGTCGATAAAGTTTATTGCGTTACCTCGCAAATGGGTTTTGAGGCACTTTTGTGCGGCAAGCCGCTGACCACCTTCGGCCTGCCGTGGTATGCCGGATGGGGCGTAAGCGACGACCGCCATCCTGAAATCAACCGCCTTGTCCAAACCCAACGCCGCACCCCCCGCAACTTACTGCAGCTCTTCGCCGCAGCCTATCTGCAATACAGCCGCTACCTCAACCCCAATACCGGCGAAGCAGGCAACCTCTTTGATGTCATCGACTATCTGGCGACGGTCAAACGCAAAAACGACAAATTGCGTGGCGAGTTATATTGCGTCGGTATGTCTTTGTGGAAACGCGCGGTTGCCAAACCGTTCTTTAACGTACCCTCTTGCCGTCTGAAATTTATCTCTTCCACCCAAAAACTGGCCGGGGTCAAACTGTCCGACGATACACGCATCCTTGCTTGGGGCAACGGCAAAGAGGCCATCGTCCGCTTTGCCGAACAACACCACATCCCCCTGCTGCGCATGGAAGACGGCTTTATCCGCTCGGTCGGGCTTGGTTCTAATTTAGTCCCGCCGCTGTCGCTCGTTACCGACGA
>ERZ773037.1242-NODE-1242-length-13362-cov-19.622529_pt1 | contig 13362 bp, 13 predicted proteins | sample MGYA00511466_ERZ773037 | MGnify/ENA primary metagenome ERZ773037 (study PRJEB29015, sample SAMEA2738146) | human oral metagenome | biome: human oral; feature: human-associated habitat; material: saliva | place: China | collected 2202 ... | reverse complement strand
CCTGACCGTGACCAGGACCAGAAGCCTGACCGTGACCAGGACCAGAAGCCTGACCACGACCAGAAGCGCGATGAAGGTCAGCCTGATAAAGGTCAGTCTGATGTATGGCAGCCTGGCAAGTGGGATCTCGACAAGTGGCAGCCAGGGCAGCAACAGCCGGGAAAGTGGCAGCCAGGGGACAAGATGCCCAAATTCTCTAAAAAAGACATAGATGAGATTATTAAGCAGCGTACGAAAGAGCTTGTAGATAAAACTAAAAAGGAAGTTGACCGTAATTACGCTCCCGCCCATAGCAAGAGGGCGCGTTAATGGAGCCTTATACGAAAGTGTTCCTGGCGGGCACGATCATTGGGCGAATCATTGTACGTACCAGCCCTGATATTGCCTTGTTCGAAATTGAAACAGTTTTGGGGCAAGACAGGGTAACTGAGTGGGTTCAGGCTCAAGGTGATCTAGCCAGGTTCGTGGTAGAGAAGAAATTCAAGCCAGGCGATCAGGTGCTAGTACACGGTGAGCTTGTGCAGGGAAGCGGACAGGGCGAGTTTTTCACGTTAGCCCACCGTCTTAGCCATGATGAGTCAGCCATTTGGAGACTAGCTCATGGCGCGTAGGGTACTGGCTATTGCCCGCACTAGCAGCGACGAAACAGCAATGACGCGGCCTTTTAAAGGTTTAGCTGATGTTGAATTAATCGATGCTAGTAGCGGGCAGGCCCGCGCAGTTATCGCCAGATATGGTATTAAAGCTCAACCAGCTTGGCTGTATCCGCTTGGTGAGAGTGTGATTGTGGCCGTGGGTAGCCCAGAGCCGATTGTGCAGCGTTTACGTGAGCAGTTAGCTCGTGAGATGAAACCAGGCTCGGAGCAAAACCATCAAGTCCACCAACCCTTGCAAAGTCAAGACAAGCAAGTCAGGGATAAGGAACCTAGGCGCCGGTTAACCCGGCAAAGGGTTTTGGAAATGATGGAAGGCAGAGCCGACCAGCTACATCCGGTCACTCAAGTAAGTAGGGTTAACCGCCGCCTGAGTATGGAGCGCGCAAGAACAAGGGGCAGTGAAAGTGAGTAAAGGCAAGATTTTTTTCGCTTCTATCCTGGCTGTTTTAGCTTGGTGGTGCGCTAATAAGGTCACCTGGCAGGTGCGTACTGACCAGGAGGCGGGCCGTGACTTTTCCCAGATAATCGACCGGTTCACGCTGGATTTAACCGCTCACCCGTTACACATCTCGTTTGCGGGGGCTGACGTGTTAGGCGGTTTTGGTGGGATAGCACTGGTGTTGTTGATAGCCCTGTACATGTATGGGGCTAGGAAACCCACCCGGCCGGGTGAAGAACAAGGCTCAGCTCGCTGGGCTAAACCTAGTGAAGCTAGAAAGTTTGTTGGTGATAGGAAAACCGACATGCTTTTCACTCGTACCGAATCACTAAACCTTGACTCACGTAAGACTCAACGTAACTTGAATGCCCTGATTATCGGGTCTTCTGGTTCTGGTAAATCACGCTACTATGTGATGCCTAACCTGGCACAAGCTAATACCTCGTTTTTGGTGACAGACCCTAAAGGTGAGGTGCAGCGAGCTATGGGGCAAAGACTAAAAGACAAGGGCTATGAGATACGTAGTCTTAACCTGATTGATTTTGACCGTAGCGACACGTTCAACCCTCTGCGCTATTTCAACCCTGAGCAGGCTGAAGTTGACTGCGCTATCTTGGTGGAAAACCTGATCACAAACACCTCGGGCCAAAAACCTAGCGGTGGGTCAGACTTCTGGGAGAAAGCAGAACGTGCGCTGCTGACAGCGTTTGTCTCATACATCTACTTCACTAAAGGCGCTCAAGGTACCTTGATTGACGTGGTGGACATGCTGGCTAAAATGCAGGCCTCTGAGGAAAACGAGGAGGCTACCAGTGAAATCGACGCAATTTTTAGTGTTGCTAAAGAATGCGTGGAAGTTTTCGATCAAAACCCTGACGAGTACGACGAAGAAGCTACCATAATGCTTAATGGCTTACGGTTTGCTTGTAGCCAGTACAATATTTACACTCAGGGCGCAGGGGAAACCAAGAAAAGTATCATTATTTCCCTTGGTGTACGTATGGCTCCCTTGCACATGGCGCAGCTACGCCGTATTTTGGGTTCTGACACTATAGATGCTGATCAGGTAGGTAAACGTCGTAGCGCAATTTTCCTGGTGATCCCTGACAGTCACCAGGCCTTTAGTTTCATAGCTTCGATTTTTTATGAGCTGTTCTTTGAACGGAACATGTACCTGGCTGACCACAATCCTTCAGGCCGTCTAGAGGTGCCGGTTCAGTGCTTCATGGATGAGTTTGCGAATATCGGTAAGCTACCCTCGTTTGAACGTAAAATTGCGGTTATCCGTTCACGTGGTATTAGTACGTCGATCATTATGCAGACTTACGCTCAAGGTAAGTCACTGTATAAGGATGACTGGGAGACCATCGTTGGTAACTGTGACTCGCTGTTGTTCCTTGGTGGTAATGAGCCTAGTACCACAGAGTTTATTTCTAAGCGTTTAGGTAAAGAAACCATTATCAGCCAAGACACTTCCGAGCAGAAAGGCACTAATGGGTCATGGTCACGCTCGCTTAGGTCTCAAGGGCGTGAGCTGATGACGCCTGACGAAATCGGGCGTCTTGACGGCGGTACTTGCCTGTACCTGCTTCGTGGTATACCACCGTTTAAATCACGTAAACTACAGGCTCCTGAAACTGGGTTTTTCGAATACATTCCAGTTGCTTCAAACACTGAAGTGCAGGAAGCTCCGAGTGAAGAGGTTGGTAGTGGTTGGCTAAATGTCCAGCCAACTATGGACTAGAAGTTACTAAACGCCGCTTTCTAGACAATGTCTTGGTGTGTTGTTAGCGGCGTAGCACTAACGAGAACACTAGCGGGGTTTGCGTCAGTACTTGCTCAAAGAGACTGATCTATCGGTTTGGTCTGAGGCGAATTTTATGATACTGCTGATGAGCTTAATGATCGCCCTTGTAAAACGTTAGACAAGGATATGGCCCCAACAATCCCCTATTTTTGGGGTTGTTGGGGCCAAGCGTTTTATAGGCCGCGTGCTACGGCGGCGGCGGCGTGTAGCCAGGCCGCCCGGGTAGCAGGGGCTAGCTTGTCTGAACGTAGCCACTGCTCACGCATAGCCCGGTCATAGGGAATAGTAACTACCTCACGAGCGATACCAGCGAAACCATCCACTAGTGAGGTAGCGGGGGGCTCTTCACGGTCTGCTTGTGAGATAACCACTACCGCGTTAGCCGCCAGGGCCGCGCTACGCTCGTCACGGCCGGACAGGCCTTGTAAAAGTAGACGCCCGGCTTCCGCGTGATCGGTGCGGGTGGTTGTGGCAATAACGATCTGGTCAGCGTGGCTGACGATACGTAGCCAGAGGCTGTCGCCTTCATCGTTACCGGTATCCCAAATAATCATGCGGTAGTAGCGGGTTAAAACTTGCTGAATACCGTCTAGTTCTTCGGGGGTTAGTTTCTGCTCGGTTGATAGTAGTAGCGGGTTTGAGCGTAGAACATCGAATTGGTCGATGGTTTGGTGGTGGGTGTAGGCGGCCACGTCACCGTTACGCGCTGAGGGGTCCATTAAAACCTCAGTTTGCGGGACCATATCCAAAATGGTGGCGTTGTGTGGTCCTTGTTCGGTGCGCCAGCCTAGGGTTCCGCGTGTGACGTTACCGTCTGCTGCTACAACCGACCCTGAGCCTAAACGCGCGAAATTACTGGCCAAAAGAATGCTGGTGGGGGTTTTACCTGCCCCGCCTTTACCGTTGAGTACCGCGATTGTGCGGGGGCCGGGCCAGTGCTGGGAGACAGTGCGTTCATCCTCCCATTGCTGACATTGGGCTTGGCTGGCTTGGACTTTGAGGCCTAAGCGGCCAGCAACAGCGCGCCAACCAGTTGGTTTAGGACCACCAGCAGAGCTTTGGGATAAGAAAGAATCAGGGCGAGGCCGTGAAACGGGAGCTGGCGCAGTTCCCATTTGAAACGACGGCGCGTTTTGCGGGGCGAGGGCCTGCTGCGGTGCGTAGTTAGCAGGGACACCTTGAAAAGTAGGCTGATTCACTTGGTCAGGCATAACCTGAGGTGCCTGCTGGGCAGGTGCCGGCTGATACAGCGGCACTCCTTGGGGCATTGGTTGCTGGGGCGCGGCCGCTGCCATGGCTTGCGCTGGCTGGTTTACCTGGGTAGGTGCAGGCATTGGCTGAGGAGCCGAAGCTGGTGCTGCTACTGGCTGGGCAGGTGTAGCCGGTGCAGGCACAGTTGGCATTTGGTTTACAGGGGTGCTCTGGGACGTGGGTTCGGGGGTTGGTTCTTCGGCCTTAGCTAGGCTGATAGCTCCTGAAGGAGTTATCAGCAAATGTGTGAGCCCAGAGGTATCCTTAGCTGCCACGCGCAAAGGTTGCCCTTCCTGGCGAGCGCGAGCAGCAGCCCTCCCCAGCAACAAAGAACGTAGCTGTTCCTGGCTGCTAGCAGTTAAAGACTCAACCCCGTTTTCATCCTCATAGCTACCTGAGCCATCAGAACCGATCGTTAATGTAATCATTTTTGCCTACTTATCACTGATTTCCGGATACGTTTTTTTGATTGCCTCAACGACTAGGGCGGTAACCGAAGTGTCGCGTTTAGCTGCCAAAATCCGTAACTGTCGAAACATATGAGGCGTCATAGCAATCTGCGCACGATGCGAAGGTGTGCGCCGGGGAAGGGGGGCTGGGTCCTGCGTTGACACATCGCTAATCATAACAGTAAGACGTAAATGCGTCTTTACGTTTTTACTGGTTGGGAGTAGCCTTAGCAGTGGAAAGGGGTAGACCATGAAGAATAAATTGCCTATGTTCATGTCAGTTATGGCGTGCGCTGCGTTAGCGCTGTCTGGCTGTGGTAACAGTGTTTCGGATGATAGGGCGCAGGCTTACGCCTCGCTTTCGTCTATGACTAGTTTAAGTGAGGATCAAGCTGATAAGTATAAAGAAAAATTGACTGCGGCGCCTGATTCTGCTGCTATTAAGAGTGTTCTCGCTGACGCCAAAGCTACTAATGATAAAAACCGAGCAGACGATGCTAAGTATGCTGCAAACAAAGCAGCCCTTGACAAAGCTGCTAAGAAAGCTGCGGATGCTATCACTGGGGTTAAGCTGGTCGGTACTACTGGTGCCTGCGTCGATGTGACTTTAGTGTTTAATGCTGACAAAACTTGGCAGATGAGTTCTGGCACTCCTCGTGGGGCGTGCATGCCCGACTATAAATATTGGGGTATAGAGGCAAATGAGGATGGTACGGTATACCTGGTTTTTGGTGATAGTAAGGATGCGGTTGAGAATAGCTCGACTCCTGAATACAGTTCGGTGACTGAGAGTTATCAATTAACGCTGAATGGTGATGGTACGGTGAACATTGGTAATTCGAATAACGACAAGTTTACTATTACTAAATAGGCCAGTTTAAAACGGCTGCTTGTGTGTGGGGACCCCAAGTTTTGGTGTCCCCACATCTTTTATTGTCCCACAAGTGATTTGGCTATCTTCCCAGAAGCGAAAATTAAAATGATTAGCAATACCGGGGGGATAATAAAATCTGTATAATGTGCAAACATCCAGTCTGCAAGATTCTTATTTTTGCCAAGAACTCGAAAATCATTGAAAGCATGACTATTAAGGGCGGAGTATATAGACACGGCTAACATGAGTGTAGCCCCTTGCAATGAAACAGCTGCGTATTTCTGTAGGTAACTGATGCCCATGCTTTTGGTGTCAGGGTGTCCCAAAAAGGCGATCGGTAGTGAAGCAAAGGCGCTCATAGCGTAAAGTTCAGCGAAGCGGAAAAGTATCATTACCTGGATAATTACTTGAGCTGCCATCACAAGCAAGTAGGGGATCAGTAGCATCATAATCATGCCAGCCTGATCACCAGTATCTAACTTGCTAACTAGTGGGATAATTTTATCCTCTAATGCTTTATCTCTACCGTATGTCACTTTATTGCTACCAATGCCGGCGATGATTTTTGAGGATACCTCATTAATTGCGTTTAAAAACATCGTTGAGTTTTGAGTAGCAATCACTAACAAGGCAGACTTAAACATTGTCGCAGCAATGATTTTAACTCCCATCTGGTGGTCACCCTCCATGTGGGTAGCGTTGCGCGCGAGTTCGAGCACTAAAATAATAGAGATAATTACTGCTGAAACTGGCAATACAGCCGTGCTATGAAGGTTAGTAACAAAGTGGTAGGCCGTTTTATTAAAATTGTCGATACCTTGTGTTAAAGTTCCATCAACAATGGTAAAATACGAAATTTTACGCAGCATTGATCTAATAATGCTTTTCATGGCTTTACACTCCTTTTAGTGGCCATAACGCTAGGAGTCACGCTAGGACTAGTTTTAACAGTGGGCGTAGTGCTAGGGGTAGCAGTTGGTGTAACAGTTACCGTAGAGGTAGCTGTTACGGTAGGAATCACCACAGGGGATGGGGTCTGGGTTGGGCACATGGTAACCGTAGCCAGCGCTAACACGACTAGGATTTGAATAATCCCCAACACGATCACAGCTCCCATCGGGGCAGGACGATGTAACCAGTCAGGTGTTTTAGCAACTACTCCAGATGTGCCTTGAACCTGGGGCTGGAGCTTGGGTTGGGGTGTGGCCTGAGCTTGAGGCTCAAATGCAGCCTGAGGCTTAGCCTGTTGTACTACAGACTGAGGAGTGGTCTGAGGTGCAGGCTGCTGCAGGGTCATAGGATTTTGGTCAATTGCCGGATTAACAGTTAACCAAGGATTGACCGCTGGTACCTGTTCACTTGGAGGCGGATCAGGAGAAAAAATTTCGCCAATCTCAGGTTCACTATCGCGGCGTCCTAACCCAGGCAAGCGAAACCCACGTTTAGGGGCCGCAGCCTCAACCTCAGGCGCGGGAGGATCAGCCAGGCTAGAAATATCACTCGCGCCAAGTGCGTCAACAGCCCAATCAGATAAAGCCCGATACGTCGCAGGGTGATCAACAATCTCGTCTAACAAATCGTAGCTAAGATGCTGCCTATCAGATGCGATCGCCCAAAGTTGTTGAGCAGTTAAATCCCTATCAAGCCTCATAACAAAACGCCCTTCCCTTTTTAGAGTTCTGGCCATATAACAGCCGTGGCCTTATCGACTTTTCCTTTAGCGGGCATCTCAACCACCCACAATGAAGTGTCCGTAGCTATAACCTCGGTCCCGTCATTGTGGGGAATATGCAGGCGGTAAGTGACCATCACTCCCACACCAATAACGCGGCCGTCATTAGTGGAAGTGGCTGGCTCACCAACGTCTAGTACCTCAATCCAAGCCCCCGGAATCTGGCCAGACATGCTTTGCCAGATCGGTTCTTGACTAGCTACAGCCTTGCTGCAAACCTTGCTAAGACGCTTTTCACGCTGTGAAGCGCTCTCGGTTTGCTTCCAGGGCACTACTGCTTTAACCGTGGTGATTGCCAAGGTTTTTTGTGCTTGGGTGGGGTTAAAATCCTTCGAATACCCATCTATCTGGGTAGGTGAAGCCCCCTCACCACTCTCGCCAGGCTCGTTAGCCTCGCTACTAGTGGAAGCTGAAGCTGCCAGGGCAGGCTTTAAAGCAGCCTTTTCTTCTTTAGAGTGGTTGAAAGCTGCCCAAGCTAGGAAGCCACCTAACCCAACAACCACAACCAATATGGCCACAATCAAAGCCACTAAACCACGCTGACGACCAGTCACCGCAACTCACCACCTATCAGTACCAGTTATGTGCTTGCCAAAAATCCCAAGCTTGGCATGGGCTGCCGTAGCGTTCTTTGATATAGCCCAGACCCCACTTAATTTGCGTTACCGCGTTAGTACGCCAATCGGGGGCAATCGATCCCATCTTGTCGGCTGGTAAAGACTGAGGGATTCCATACGCACCCGAGCCAGGGTTTTCAGCCGCGTAATTCCAGTTGGATTCTCTAGTCCACATAGTTTCAAGGCACTGGTATTGGCCCTCATCCCACCCATAGGCGGGCAGCATTGATTTAGCAGCCGCTTTAGCTGCATCTGGAGTTAAAGGCCCACCCACACCCTTATAGCCCCCGCCGGGGTCAACAACCGAGGAGCCACCAATCTTTTTAATCTTCACCTTTGAGTTCGGGTTGTGCTTGATAATGGCCTGACCAGTAGATACTAGTTGGCTTAATGCGTCGGCAGTGTAGTTCGTTACGAAGTACTCGTTAGTGCCATAGTTTTCAACGGTTATAGAGCCGTTAACTGACACCTGGCCTATATAAGCAACGTGACCGAACTGCGCATGCCAACGCCCGCCCTGAGAACCGGGCTGGAACGAAATAATGTCACCAGGACTTGGTTTATCAGTCGTAACCCAGCCAGGCAGGGCTGTGGGAAGACCCCATTGGTAGCCATTACCGCCACTAGGGGTAGTGTTTCGGTTAACGTGTTTCCACGGCTCATGTAAAACCCCATCATCACGGTTAACCCGCCAAATCACGAAGTCCGTGCAGTTACCAAAATAGTAGCCAGTAGCATTGTTTGCTTCGTTAAAGGGCTGGTCTTTATACGGGTAATCATTACCCATGCCATTAGCCACCACACCAGCAACGGCCACGCTAGATTGCTGTTTTTTAGCCGCAGCTTCTTCTTCACCAGTAAGCCAAGCGGGTAAAAAGCTAGAGATCAGTGACACAACCACCATCACTAACAGCAAGGCAATACAGATCGCGAAAACAGCACCCGAAATTTTCCCGACAATCAATCCAATGATTTTCGAGATAATTCCAGAAACACTTCTAGCGGCCCAGTTAACTACCCGCCTGGCTACGCGCCTAGGCGCGGTCTTACCGGTAGCTAGTTCCTTGTAAACCTTGCGGCGGGCTTGACGTTTAGAACGGGCCCCAACCACGCGGCTAGTTAGGTTATTAACCTGGGCTTTAGTGGGCTGACCGAGGGCTTTACGCGCAGCATTATTGACTTTACCGTCAACTTTAGTGCCTACCTTTTTACCGATAGAAGTCCCAGTGCTGCGGCCCAGACTAGAAGCGTTTTTCAGGCTAGTTTTAACCGCCCCACCCTGGCTATCAGCCAACGTATCATTATTATTCCTACTATCGGCAGGGGCTTTGATCTGTTGCTTAAGTACATCATAACTAGTTTTTCCTACTAGTTCAGCGCTTTTAAAACCAACTTTTGCACCAAACTTAGTTACCTTAAAGGTTTTTTTGAAAATGCTAGTTGTGCGTGAGTCTATATGCAGTCTACTGTATTTATCTTGTGTGACAATCGTATTAGACGGTTGTCTAAAATTCAGTGCCATCTAGAACACCTCACCAAACTTTGTGGTGTAAAGCTGGTAAAGCTTGGTTGAAGTAGGAATACGCGAGTCAAACGGCACCATGGCCACACCCATCTTCAACAACCCGCAACCAGGCCCAACATTTTGGAAATAGCTACGGTGTTTATCCGACCAGTGGAACAAAGACTGTAACGTAGAAGCATCAGTTGCAGTCTGGTTAAGCAAAACCAGACTGTCAGAGTTAGCCAGCATAAGCCGGGCACGCTCACTAATCAGCAGCTCTTCAATATTCTGAGTCAACCCGGTTGGCATCAGCCCGTACTTACGTGCACGCTTCCAAATCATCTGGCAATATGCGCCCGCGTACTCGTTAGAAAACAGCAGGTGGAACTCGTCGATATAAAGCCAGGTGCGTTTACCCAAGCTACGGTTAGCCTGTACCTGAGCCCAGATCTGTTCCAAAACCACCAACATACCAAACGTTTTCATGTCCGACCCGAGCCGGGCGATGTCGTAAACGATCACGCGGTTAGACGTATCAACGTTGGTTTGCTGGGAGAAGCCAGAGAACGAACCAGAAGCGTAAAGCTCTAGGGCGGTAGCGATCGCTTTAGCCTCGTCTTCAGGCTGAGCGTTTAACTCTTCAAACAAGGTGTTAAGTGTGGGAGGAAGCGCCCGCTTATCTTGCAAGAAATGCCCGTAAATGCGTGTCACGCACCGGTCAATGATTGAGCGTTGAACCGGGGTTAGGCCACCAGCCCCACCAATAAGCACTTCACACAGAGACAAAATGAACTCGGCTTTAAGCTTGATCGGGCTACCATCATCAGCGTTAGCGTCACGATCCATGTGCAGCGGGTTGATACAGGCAGTAGAACCAGCGCTAATCTCGATACGCGTGGCCCCCATAGCATCACCCAAAGCCACATACTCTTTTTCCGGGTCAACAATAATGATGTCATCATCTGTACCCAGGAAAGTTTGGAAAGCTTCACCCTTACCAAACTGGCTCTTACCGGCACCAGTAGTACCCAGGATGAAAGCGTTACCGTTCATGGTGGCAGTTCTAGAACCCACCACCAGGTTTTTAGAGATCGCGTTAACCCCATAGAACCGCCCGCCAGGCTGCAACAGCTCTTGGGTAGTGAAGGGCACCATCACGGCCACGGTGGCAGTGGTTAGGGTCCTGAAAATCGGTAGCCTACACACCCCCAGGGGAAGGACCGCGTTAAGCCCATCTTCTTGCATGTATTTCAAGGTTTCAAAGCCGCAAGACTGTTTACGGCCCGCAGCGCGTACCTGTTCAACAGCTTCAGCTAGCTCTTCACGACTCTTGCCTGAAACACCAATAACAATCGTGGTGGTGAACAGTTTTTCGTTACTAGACTCAAGCTGTTCACGCAGTTCTAGGGCCTCTTGACGTGAAGCAACCAGTTCGTGAGGAATAGATTCCTCACCATTACCCTGTTTACGGGCTTTACGTAGCTCGTTACTACGCTGCATTTCCATCTCAGCGATCTGGCGTTTAACCAGGTCTAGGCCCTCGGCATGGTCAAGGGGGCGGAAATGCACTGCCAGGGCCAGCTCACAAGTCAGTTCGCTAAGATCTTTCATTAACCGGTCTGACAGCCAAGCAGGCAGGTCACGTAAAACCAGGGTCTGGTAGTAAGAATCGTGTTCGTTAGAAAACGTGATCGTGGCAGGGTTTTCCCGAAAATCAATAGCCCAGGGACTGACCACGTCTTTAGTGGTCAAAGTAGAACCAACCAGGTCGTTATAAGTGAAACGGAAAGGCTGGTCAGGGCGCAAAATATCATGCAGCAACCTGACGCGTTCTTCACCGCTAACCCGCTCAGCCCTGCAACCACCAACTGAACGCAGCTGGGCTATGCTTTCCGTGGCCACGCGCGCCAAAACTGAAGTCGCATGCTCAAAATCATCAGCCTCAACCGTGATAGTCACATATTTATCAGTGATCGTGTTGTTACGCCCCGCAGCCAGACGCGCGTTAATCAGGTCGTTATACTCCCACCGGTATACGTCACGTCCATCACCACGAGGTGAAAGCGAGACAGCTTTACTAAGTGTTTCACGGTCAAGGTGGCGGTTAACTACCGTTAACTGTACTGACTGGCCAGCATCAAAAGAGTTAATGAACTGGGCGTACTGTTCAATAATGCCCTGCTGGTCATCCTCAGGGGCTAGCTGGTAGTCAATGTCTTCCAGTTTTAACGTAACCGAGTAATGACCGTCCCCTAGTACGCAAATACCAGTATCGGTCATGGCCTCATACTGGAGGGCTTTTTGAGCCGTGTTGCGTTTAACGTGCGAAACGTCCTTCTCGCTACGCTTGCGTTTACCGGTCAAGTTCGAGGCTTCTAATGACGTCTCGTTTTGGCGGTTTTTGTTTGCGAAGAACATCCGCTGACCTTTCTGACGCGATCTCAGCAGAAAGCTGAGGGTCTTGCGCGTACACGCGCAGTTGTGGATTCCAGTTAAAACGCCACACATAACCCGCGTAACGCTCAAACGGTAAACCTTTAGGCCTGATCCACCCAACAGCCACAAAAGGCATAGTTAAAAGCGCAGTTAGCCACGAACCAAGTGACTCCTGGCCAATCAAATAACAAGCAGCGTAAACACTACTAACAACCACAAGGCCGCTAGCGGCGCAAGCTAGCTGACGCCAGCTCATGCCAAGCATTACTTTTGATTGGTATGCGGTGATTTCCCGGTAGACCTTGATTTCAAGGGCCATAATTTTTTATGACAACGTGATAGTGCTAAACAGCTGGGCTGCTGCCACGATCAGGCCGCCACCAACAGCCTGCCAAACACCAGACTGAATCTGGGGTCCCTGGTGGTCACGCAGGCCACCAGCCAGGGTGATAACACCCCACACGGTCCACAGGCCGCCACCGATAGTTGCGAACTTAACGAAGAGACTCAGGGCCTGGCTGAGAATTGCAGTTCCACCAGTAGCCGGGGCGGCAAGAATCATTTCAGTAATCATTTCAATCTCCTTGATAAATCAACAGCACTAACCATCCGGCTGGGTGATCGCGCTAACCCTGGATCATACACGCATATGCGCATATGCGTGTATGTGTATTAAAGTTGTTGACCTCTGCAAGCCCGCTGTGAGCAGGGGAAACTGAGGTTGCGGCCTAAGTGAGACGGGTTCAAACACTTATACCCGCTTTTGCGGGGAACCGTAATAAACACAATCGCCACCTTCCTGCCTTATCCCTGCTTCCGTAGGGAAAACAACAACGTTTTTAAGGAAAATGGGGAGAGTTTGACCTGGTAGCTCCAGTGGTGGGGCTGCCAGTGCTTTAGTGTAGTACTCGAAGGCTAAAATTTATCCATTATTGACTATCAGTGACACTAGACACATTTCCTGCTTGAAGGGTGTGTGAACTTTAAGTGGAACCTTGGGCCCCAGCAGCGCCGGATCTAGCGGCGAGTGCTAGACATCTTCGGGATGGGCGAATAGGTTTTTTGTATGGCAGATATTGCGGTGGAAGCTCGCGAGCTTAAACGCAGCTTCAACAAGGGCAAGTTTGTGGCTGTTAACGGATTAAGCCTAGACATTAAATACGGCCAGATTCATGCCCTGTTAGGCCCTAACGGGGCAGGTAATGCCCGGCGTAAGTTAGCCCAGGTACTGCAATACGTACAGTTAGGCCAATGCGCTAGAGTTAGCCGATCAGATCACCCTGATTGGCGCGGGTAAGCGAGTTACTGCCTAGCGCCGTCGTACACGAACGCAGGCCAGTATCTGCCCAGTGGCTGCACACTACATATTGGCCCCAATAATGTTGGTGGCTACCTTAACTACCACGCTGATCCAGTATTTAGCGCAGCGTGCTTGGGGCGTCCATAGAGCCAGTTCTATGAAATTTTTAGGGCTTCTATGAAGTAAAAATAGGCTTCTATGAAGTAAAAATGCCTTAAAAACAGCTTCTATGACATAGAAACAGGGGTCTATGACATAGAATTAGCTCTATGATCAACGATCTTGAGGACCTCAAGG
>ERZ773037.1240-NODE-1240-length-13366-cov-7.498159_pt1 | contig 13366 bp, 14 predicted proteins | sample MGYA00511466_ERZ773037 | MGnify/ENA primary metagenome ERZ773037 (study PRJEB29015, sample SAMEA2738146) | human oral metagenome | biome: human oral; feature: human-associated habitat; material: saliva | place: China | collected 2202 ... | reverse complement strand
ATCTCGTGTAGCATATTCTGGCATCGCTTTTACTTTTAACATTTCTTGATAAGTATCATCTTCACAATTATCTGCAAATAAAAGCAATTCAACTTTATCATGAGGATAATTCATATCCAAAATAGCCCTTGCGGTTTGCGCAATGACCACATCTTCATTATGAGCTGGTACGACGATCGTGACCTTTGGATAATACTTTAAAGGACTAACATCTACTTTAAAATCACTATGTTTCAACCAAAAATGAACACCAGAACTCAAGGTTACTAGACTCCAAATTAAGGACAACCAAATGGATACCAAGGTTATAATCATAATCAACTGACTAATCATGGTTCACCGCCTTAAAGTTTTTATTTACTCTATTGTAAATGACTAAATAGCAAATAAATAATACAACGAAGCATAAAGTAAAAAAGATACTAATTGCTAATGCTACCCCGAAAAAAATATTGGTGATTGTCACAAATTTCCTCCTAATATTCTACAATAATGTCTGTTTCAAGTTGTCTGTCCAGATTTTTAACAAAATCATCAAAGTTTAAAAACTTTTCACAATTTTCTGAATCAATCAACAGATAGCCTGATTTATACTGCACTTCATGCACACTTTTACTAGTTTTAAAGCGAAGCAAAGACAATTTAGCAAGCATATTGTGCTGGAATATCTCTGCTGGAGATTGCCCTTCTCCCGAACATAAAATGAGAAAATTCCCATTTGAAAGATAATAAACAGCACCTGTTCCCTGCATACATTTCTTTAAAGTCACATAGATCCGCACCAACATCCAACGGAATTCTTTAGGATAAATTTGTTGAAAATAATCATTATGTGCCCAATGAACTAATAAAGCTTGTAAACTTTCTTCTCGTCCATCTTGAATAGCTTGTAAATGATGTTGATACAGTTCCCTTACTTGCTCAGTATGATCCTTGACAATAGAAAGATAGGTTCGTCGGTGAACATTGACTTGTTGTGATATGCTTAAAATAAGCGGAAAGGTAATCAATAGTAGAAAACATTGATTTGTTGGTATATACACAACACCTGCAACCAAAAAAATTGTTGCCAATACACTGCTAAAGATCAGTAACCAAGTGAGTAGCATATCTGGTAAAAGAAATACACTCAAAACCGCAAGAACTATCAAAATAATTTCAATATTTAAAATACTGCTCGCAAAATAGAAACTGTAACTAACAATTGCCAAGATAATCAAGATAAGTAAAGCAATTGTCCATTCCAGTTCTCTTTTTCGATACATCTTATTCTCCTATCACAAAATTTTCTGGTCTTTCTGCACGACCAAAGTAATACGCAATCGCTTCTACAATCTGCTCAGAAGCTCTACCATCACCGTATGGATTGCTAGCCTGAGACATTTGACGATAAACGATCTCGTCTGTCAATAACGTCTCTATGGCCTCGTGAATATTCTTACTTTCTGTTCCAACTAACTTCAATGTCCCAGCACTCACCCCCTCTGGTCTCTCTGTTGTATCACGCAACACAAGTACTGGTTTTCCTAAAGACGGTGCTTCTTCTTGGACACCGCCAGAATCAGACATAATGAAATAACTTCTTGCTGCAATATTATGAAAATCCACAACATCTAACGATTCAATCAAATGAATCTGAGGATGATTACTCAAAATTGCCTATGCAACTTCTTGTACAGCTGGGCTTAAATGAACAGGATAGACGACCTCAACATCATCATATGCTTCAACCACTTGCCGCAAAGTACTAAATACACAACGCATTGGTTCTCCTTGATTTTCACGACGGTGCATAGTAACGAGAATGAGACGACGATTTGGCGCTATTTGCGCTAAAATATCATGATGATAATGCTCTTGAACAGTTAATTTCAAAGCATCAATCGCTGTATTCCCCGTAACAAATATGTTCTTCTCATCATGGTTTTCCTTAATGAGATTGACTTTACTTTGCATTGTTGGAGCAAAATAAAGATCTGCTACTGCATCTGTCATTTGGCGATTCATTTCTTCTGGAAATGGAGAATACTTCTCCCAGGTCCTCAAACCAGCTTCTACATGCCCAATTCGAACTTGGTTATAAAAGGCTGCCAAGCTTGCAGCAAATGTTGTCGTTGTATCGCCATGAACCAAAATGATGTCCGGCTTCATTTCTTTTAAAAGTTTATCCAACTTAGCCAAAATTTTTACAGTAATATCCGTTAATGTTTGCTGCTTTCCCATGATATTCAAATCAATATCTGGTTCAATATTAAATGTTTGTAATACTTGATCTAACATTTGTCGATGTTGTGCAGTCACAACTGTCATAGTTTCAAATTTCTCTGATTGTTTTTTCAATTGAAGAATAAGTGGAGCCATCTTGATAGCTTCAGGTCTTGTACCAAAAACGACCATTACCTTTATTTTTTTCACGTTTTCCTCCTTATAACAGAATGACACAAATAAAAACGCCTAGCTAAAATAAGACAGCCACCCCCTACTATACACTAATATTGTACCGCTTTAAATTTATACCGTCAATATTTTAGCATATAGTTTTTATGATTTTAATCTATTCTCCATGTAAAATATCACATAGCTATTAAGATTTTCATAACAGTAGAATGCTCATAAGCTAAAAATTGCACATTTGCTATTACATCATAATTAAACTATTTTATCAATCTTTTTGCTTAGCTTTTACGACATCATTTATAAATGTCAACTATCTTTCACATTGTATAAGCAGATATTAAATATTTTGTATTTATTAAATGCTATAAAATTATTCCAACAATTCCACAGTTTTTTATTGAAATCTTTTTCTATTTTCTTTATACTAAAAAAGAAATAAGAGGTATTTTCATATGGTGAAAGGTAATAAACAAAAAATTTTAGACGCCTTCTACGATTTAGCGATGCTAAATCCTGATGAAACTAATCTTTCGATGAGCGAGCTCGCCAAGAAAGCTGGTATTTCACGTCAAGCAATCTACAAACATCATTTTCACAATATTGATGATATCATTGCATTTATTCATGATAGTATCGATAAACCTGTTTACGAGACATTTTTAGAATATAGTACATTGACAAATAAAGACCCCTTTCTTTTCATTGCAGATAAAATTTTTCCTATCCTTTATGAAAATAGAAAATGGCTAAAGATGCTGTATTCTAGCTCAATGGACCCTCATTGGACCAATTATTTAAAAAAGATTTACACAAAATGGGCGCTTGAAAATATCAAACCGAATCAATCACTTATTGATTTACCAGATGACTTTATCATCCCCCTACTGGTTCATTATGTGATTGCCAACATTGAAGTGTGGATAACCCAAGAAAATCCACTCCCACCACAAATCTTCAAAGAAAAATTTTTAACCCTCGTTCACACCTCAATTGATCAATACATATCGTCAGAGAAAACTGAAAACTAACTATCACAAAAGAGACTGAGCAAACAGTTCAGTCTCTTCATTTTAGACTAACTCTAATACATTGAAATAATAGTTGAGGTGAGTTTCTCAAAAAATGCACTAAAAAACACCCAATGAGGTAAACATTGGGTGTTTGTAATCGTTGCTGTAAAGCCGTTCTTAACGTTTTGAGAACTGGCTAGCTTTACGAGCTTTCTTAAGACCTGGTTTGAACAACTTTTGTTTGACTAAATTTCAAAAGCCTTTAATATCAGGCATTTCCTCGCTTTTCTATAAGCATTATTTCAATAAATTTCAACTAATTTCATCTGAATGGTGTGAATTTTACCCCTAAATTACAAAGAATTGAGCTAAAAATACCAAAAGTTCATACCATTATTATCTTAGAATAATTAAAAAAATAAAGCAAGTGATTACTAGAAAATCACTTGCTTTTTGTATCAATGATTTTTTACAAAATCTAAAATATCTTCGTAAGTTAATTCTGATGCCGCTACACCTAATCCGAGATGAACCAACTCTTCATCAGTACAATCAAGCACAATACCGTTAAGTTCTAGTAGCACAAGCATTGCAAAAATACCTATACGCTTATTTCCATCTAAAAAAGCATGATTCTTAATCAAAGAATAACAAAGTCTAGAAGCCTTTTCTTCAATAGTTGGATATTGATCAACTCCAAAATAAGTGTCAAAAACATTCGAAAGTGAGGTCTCAACTAACCCCTTGTCTCGTACACCATCCATTCCTCCCGAAGCTATAATCAATTGGCTATGTAAGGCAACAACCTGTTCAACGGTTAACCGCTTCATTTGGCCAATTCCTTAAAGGCTTCTAGGTGGCGTGACAAGATAGAACTTGCCATCTCGTCAACACTAACTTGATCAGCAACAACAGCTTCTGTCTGTTCTTCTTGAACCAAGGTATTGTAATCAACCAAAACATATTTAGGTTTATTGTTTTTCAAAATAACAGCTGTACCTTTACTATCAACCATACGAGCAACTTTAGAGAAATTCTGATTTGCTTCAGTTATTGGAATTAAATTTTCAAGATTAATTTGCATTGTCATCGCCTCCTTTTATTTATCATACCATTTTTAAGTAACAAAAGCAAAAATATAGGATGGATTTATCCTATATTAAGTAAAGTAGCTTTCAATTTTGCTATAGAATAAATTATTTTTGCTAAATATTATCTTTAAATTCATTAAAACTTATTATTTCAAATGGAAATTCAACAAAGCTAGATTTTATAATTTTATTTGTAAGAAAATATGATTTCAGAGTATACTTTCCGTCTAGATTTATGTTATTACAAATTACATCCAAGTTCTTTTCAAAATATTCTACTCGGCGTTTGAACTTTAAACCTTTAGCCTTTTTTCCAAAAAAGTAGTCCTTTTGATCCCCCATACTATCTTTCATGGTCTGACTTAAACGCATATATTTAACTTCAAATAATGATACTTCTTTTAGTTTATTATCTATTACTATTAAATCATAATCTCCTAAATCTCTAGGATGATTTCCCTTAGTATCTAATTTGTACAATTCTTGTTCAACATAAGTAACGTACCTACCACCTTCAAATAATTCTCTGAGATTTTGAACTATTTGTTTCTCATAAAATTTCTTCCAATTATTTATTACGTTTAATGTATTCTGCATACCAATATCATATGGCAAGATGAAATTCAGAATCCCATCTGTCCAATCTTTCTCTAATCTATCAAGAATAACAGGTGAAAAAATAATATTTTCATAACTAACAACGATAGGTTTAGCAGAAAATTTATTATCCCTTTTCTTCTTTTCCCATATCGGAATTACTCCGTTAGCACTAATTCTTTCCTTATCTATAGCCAGAAATTTCAAAATACCATAGAAGTTTTCAATCGAATAGTCAGAATTATCCTCAAAATATTTAGCTAGATTTTCTATTTTTCCTGTTACAACATTTCCTTGTACAATCAACAATTTTTGTTGTTTTAATTTTAAAATGTGACCATTACTTGAAAACATAGAAAGGAAATAAATAAGAGAATTAAAATCAACTTTCGTATCCTGAAAAAATGCTTTCTTAATCTTTCCAAACATATTACTGTCAATCTCTTTATTTCGATTTGCATATTCATCATATTTGTACTTGGCCTCTATCGTTTCATCAACAAATTGTATATACTTTTCAGTCTCTGAAATATTTACAACATAATTATCTTCAATCTCTAATTGGAACCAGTTGCTAGCACCATACGAATAAGCATCAGAAAGAAGCTGGAAATCCAATATGTATTTCCCATAAGCAACCAATTCATCAACAATATCATCACTTGGAATTAATGGAGCAGTCCCCCTTTTTGTTACTAAATTCTCTTCAATAAGATATTCTAATATTGGTTTGTAAACACGAGCCTCTTCACGTAAATCAATCGTTTGTTCACGAAATTTATTTAATTTATCAGTTTGGAGATTTCCCTTATCCGAAACTATGTTTAATCCTTTATGATGAATATCAATATTAAAAATAATTGATGACAAAATATTTTGTAACTTAATATTTAAGTCTTCTTGATTATATAAAGCTATGGTAGAAACTAAATCTTTTCTCATTTTATTTCTAAAGCCTTTAACAATACCTACTATATTTTCCTCATGATATAAACCAGGTTTTAAATCAAGTTCTCTGATAATTTTAGAAATACTTTTTCTAACACTTTTAAAAGAAGATATTTCAGGAACCGAAAATTCTAAGAGAGGTTGAATAAAATATCTAACTTTCACTTCAAATATGCTAGAAGTACGTTTTTCATTGTCTGATTGTTTGATTTTTTCAAAAAATAAACTTCTATCCTTAAAAAGAAATCCTTCCAGTAAATTTATTAGGAGTGTATTTTCAAATTCCAATGTAGTTTCAGAAAGATTGTCTGCAAAAATCCTGTCCCATTTTGGCGCTATTAAAGTAATCTGATGATTGAAACTTTGATTAAAAACTATTTTATTAAAATATTTAGTTTCTTTTATTGGATACTGAGAATTGGCATTTTTATCAAGTATTGATTTAGAAACTAGATTGATTTCTATAATATCTTTTTTACAGTTAGATAAGATTAACTCTTTATTGCGATTTAATGCATTTAAAACGACTTCATTAAAGGATTTTATTTGTTCGTAATCCTGAATATCTATATCTTCTAATATAAAATGTAGCTCATGATAATATATAATCTTCTTATAACCATCAGAAAATATATCAATTGAACCAAGACGAGCTTTTGAAATAAGCGATAAGCAAGTTTGCTCCTTATCAACTATTTCCCAACTGTAAAGATTGTAAAAATATTCTCCAACTTCAAAGGGATAATTATCGACAATGCTATCAAATAATTCCATATTATAACGAACTGTCTCATATGGGCTGAATAATAGTGTAAGATCTACAGCACCTTCATTTACTGTATGATCTGCAGATTGCCACATATGGAATTGAGCATCCCCATTTGAAAAGGATACTAGCCGGTCTCTGTTGTTATTAATATATATAAAAAAGTCTACAATTTCTTTTATAGCATTTGCACTATTAATTATTCCAATTAAAGCACTTGCATTTAGTACATATTCATTATCTTCTTCAAATGGGAAAGTTTTAGTTATATTTGGAGATATACTCTCGGTATCAACTCCAACAAAAATGATATTTCTCTGGGATTTAAACTCAAATCCTCTAACTTTCCCATCCTGACAAAGTCCCATTATCTGGTAAGTATTATCAATAATACCTTTTTTAAAGTGCTCTGAAATTTTATTTTTACTTGACTCTAAAACAATTAATCTATCTTCATTTAAAAATGCCAATGTATTTTCTAAATCAGTCTTTTCTTTAGTCTCTTTGTTAATCAATCTCAGATTATAAAATGAATTTCCTTCTTGTTCAAAGAATTTTGTAAAATTACAATTCAATCTCCTCCAAAAACTTAACCAAACGGAGTCTTCAAATTTCGATTCCTCTATTTCGCTTTCTATTCTCTCTATGAAACAATCTTTCATCATTGGTAAAAATATTGGGAAGCTACTGATTGGAGAAAATAATGGATATAACTCACCATTACTACTTTTGAATATCTTGAAATACTGAGCAAGTTTATCGTCATAAAAAATCTTATAATTCTGAGATATAAAATTGAAATATTTTTCAGATGGACATTCAAATTCTTCCTGCGTAAACTCGCTTTTGAAAGGTTTCAATGATGAAATAATTAAATCTTCATATTCAAGAATCTCATACCAAATTTCTTTGAATTGTTCAAAATCATGCACTAAAGATTCCGTTATAAATAAAGTTTCATAAGTATTTTCATTCCCATTACCTATAAATACTTTATGAAATCTATCATTCGCATAGAACCTTACATTTCCAACATCAATTGGAAATTCTTCTTTCGGATATTCAGGGATATAGTTCTCAATTACTTTTTTATAAAAAACTACAAATTTACTATATGAATCAATTTTAGTTGCCCCCAAAATTTTACTTTCATTATTAATAAAATCTCTATTTAGCTTATCTATGATTCCCAAAAATCTTCTATTAGGAAACCATGAAGTAATAGAATAAATGGCTGAAGCTAAAGTTGTTATCTCGTAATCACATAAAAAACTCATTTTGCATTATCCTACTTTCTTCTGTAATATATGGCTCCATGCTACACCCTATTATTTCTTTTTTATAATAAAACCATTTTATCATAAATTCATACTTTAATAACAGTCTCTATCCTTTAGGTGAAAATACCGATTTTATGGTATAATAAAGATAACGTTATACAAGGAGGTATGCTATGACTCTTGATGTAAATAAAGAAGAATTAACAATTTTAGGGATTCCCTTTGATAACTTTTCAGATTTCGATACCGTCTGGTATGCTATTGGGTCATCAATGATTGAAAATTATGAACCTACTGTTCAAGATGTGATTGATTTAAAAACTTATGTTGTCAATAGACGAAAGGAATTGAATATTGGTTAAAAATCAATACGAAGGCTATAAGTACATTGACCCTAATCACCAATATACCTATCCAAATTCTACAGTCTTAATCAACAAACAAAATATTACAAATATTGAAGAAGCCTACCGGAATGAGCATTTATTCGTTACTAGAAGGCTTGCAGACTTGCGCTTGAAAACCATAGAAGTCTACTCCATTAGTGATATTTTAGCCATTCATAAATATTTATTTCAAGATGTCTATGCTTGGGCGGGACAATTTCGCAAGGTGAATATCTCAAAAAATGGGAATCCTTTTATGTCAATACAATCTTTCAGTACTGCCCAAGCATATATAGACCGCCTTATTCATACCTATTATCAAACTGCTAATTCAAAAGATGAGATTATTAAACAATTAGCAAAAATTCTTGATAATCTTAATTATTTCCATCCCTTTCGAGAAGGGAATGGACGAACTCAACGAGAAGTCATTCGTTCCTTAGCATTATCAAAAGGATACTCTGCACAAATACGCGTGGAACAAGATGATGAAGTTTACAATCTTTATATGGATGGGACAGTCTATGGGGACTTAGGAAAGTTAGAAGAACTACTTGGTAAAATACTGGAAAAATTGTAAATTAATCTACAAAAATACTTCTATATTTTTAAATATCCTAAATATCACAGAAAATTATAACTTACCAAGGTTTAAATCATAATAGATAGACAAAAAGCTTCTGAAATCTAACATTTCAGAAGCTTTTTTCTTGTCATAAAATGGCTGCAACTATTATTATTTTACATTAACAATATCACTGTTCAACAGGTAAGAAATTCCCTACAATAATCCCTACAATTCTAGGATCTTCATCATACGAAAGAAAAATATCTCGATATTTTGGATTGATAGAAACTAATCGTAAACCCTGTTCTTCCTGGTAAACTCTTTTAATGTATGTCTGATTATTGCAGACTACGGCATAAACTGCTCCATCATAATCGAAACCTGTTTCTCGAATAAGAGCTACAGATCCATTTTGATATTTGGGTTCCATTGAATCGCCAGATACCCATGAAGCAAAATCATGTGCTAGTTCTTCGTCAAAATAGACAGTATCATAGTTCTGATCATTGTAAACCGATGAGCCAATACCAGCAGACATTTTTTCGTAAACATGATATTCGTATAGTTTTGCTGATATTGAAACAACGTTCTTACATGTTTCTCTTTGAACTAGGTTTCTGACATAGCTAAGTGCTTGACCCTTCCCTTCATCTGATAGAGCATTATAAAGCCGGACGATTTCAAGCTCTGTAAAATAACCTATTGGGACATCTAGAATCTGCTCCAAAAGCTTTATTTTTTCTCTAGATGGTTGTTTTATTCCGCGTTCCCATGAAGAATAGGCTTGGTAGGTAATACCTAATTGATCTGCAATATCTTTTTGAGTCATTTTTAGCTCTTTTCTACGAGCCTTTAGTTTTTCTGGTTGGTACATCGTTTCCCTCACATTAATAGTAATTTCAATTCAGCTTTTTGTTTTGCCTCTTTGTCCGTTAGCTTATTTTTATCCCAAACATAAGCTATAGATTTTCCTTTGTCATAAATGAGCCATACTCTTAAATTATTACAGTAAGTCTTTATTGTTTTCCAATTCTCTTGATCTAGAAGTTCTGGATATTCTTGACTAGTCACGAAGCCTTTTTTGATTACTGATTGCTCAATCTTATTGATTAGAGAAGTCTGATAGTTGTTGAATTCCTTTATAATCTGATCTTTGACACCGTGAAACAAAAGGAGTAGTGTAGCGTTTCGTCCATCAATATAAGCATCGATAGCCTGCTTAATGGTACTTTCTTTTCCAGGAAAATATTCTCTAAGAAGATCTAAAAGGCGAAAAAACAATGCCTGTTTTGAAACACCCAGACTATTTTGAATATGTTGAAAGGTGTCGCAACTATAATAAATCTTTGACAACAAAACAATGTCAGGCATTAATACTACAGCAGAGAAAACATTCGCTTCTCGCTCTAGTAGGTTCTCCTGATTATCAATAGATTCAGCAAAATAAGCACCTTCATGCTTAAGTATGAAATGCCCCAGTTCATGACACAGAGTAAAATTCTGCTTTACAATTGGATTATCCTTTTCATAAGAAAAACTAATACCTAATTCATCAATAACAGTTAATCCTTCAATCTTATGATTTGAAAAATGATGACTAATCACTTGAATCTGATATTCCTGAATACAGTGTTGAAAGAAGTAATTAAAATTATAATTTAGTAACGAAATATCATGATCCTTCATGTACTGATATAACACATGTTTTGTAGACTTACTTATTCTTGTATACAATTCATCCAAAGAATGATACCTCCCTTAAGTATAAATTACAAAACTAAACCATTTTGGTTGAGTATATTGTATAAAAAAAGTGGACAGATGTCCACTAAATAATAATTTATATAGTCAATTATTCACTATGAATTTCATAGTCTAAACATCAAAAGTTACTTTAGCATATTTTTGTGCTGCTTCATATTTATCAAATACAAGGTCTTTTTGTAGATCTTGTACTGTATCCAAAGAATAGTTAAAGTCAAGTAAATCTGGGTTATGATCTCTTATTAAAAGATAAAAATAACCAAACACACATGTTTTCTCTTGTTTATACTTTGGAATTCTTATTTTAATAGTATGTCTACATTTACTTTTTATTTTATTATTTTTACTTTTCAACTCTACTATATAAGAAAGGATACAACTCTCTTCAACAAATACCGTAAAATAAATATCCGAAATATTTTCAATATGTTGAGTACAAGGTCTTTCTTCCTTTTTCGTAGTTTTGCTTAAATTAAAGAAAGGAACCTCTTGAATAGAAGGTCCTGGACCAGCGCCCAAGCGAACTTCAAAGCGACCAGTATCTCTGTTATATACTCCTCCACCTTTAGGAATTGAATTTTTGTAGTCTTCAAACTGAATCTCTAAAGAAATATACTCCTCATTGTTTTCAAATACGTCCTTGTACTCAAGTAAATCAACTTTATGTTGCCCTATTACTGCTCCTGGAGATAATGATGAACTGGTCGAGATAAACGAATCAAGTCTAACCTTATCTCTAGTACCTTTCTTAATTGCTGAGACAGTAATGTTAATATCGCCAGTCTCTCCTCTCTGATTACCATTATTATAAGCAATTAACAAGTACTTTTGTTTATCTACATAAAGACCACCATCATACCTTATGTCTGCAAGATTATTTGTCTCTTTTCTTATTTTATTAAGTGTTATTGATGATATTACTTCTGGATTTACAGTCTTTACTGTAACTTTATTATAAATTAGATTTGAATATTGATTTGTGGAATCATCCACTAGTTCTGGAACACCAGTAAAGCTATTTACATTATATATTTCTTCAGCCTCAATGGTAATTTTTTTGCGTTTATTATATTTATCTTTTAAGAAATGTAATAAAAAAGGTCCTCCTATAACAGAGAAAATTATTGCAAAAAGACCACCATTTTTAATTACACTATTGAAAATATCGTTTAAAATATCCTTGTTCCTCTCTTTCATAATTTATAGAAATCATATAATGTTTTCCATCATTCAAATCATGTTATAAATATAGGTACCGTACTTTTTTCGTCAGTAAATAGTCACTAAACTGACACGAATATTTTTAGAAGGTTGCACCATTCGTTAGACCACTTTTAATTCACAATTCTAGTTCATTATTTTCTTTTATTAAAAGCCTTCTTACGTTCTTCCATAAATTCGATTAACTCTTTTTTGAAGATCTCCTTTTCTTCATCAGTTAAACCTTTTGAATTCATACGGAAAAGGAGTTCTACATTATCTAACTCTTCATCATTTCCCGCAAGGTAGTCCATTGTAACTCCGAAGAAATTCGCAAATTTCTCTAAAGTTTCAGACGAGGGTTTTCTTTTTCCACTTTCCCATTGCTGATAATTAGGTTGCTTGATACCAAATTCTTCCGCAATTTCCTTTTGTGTCAATCCTTTTTTTAAACGTAGTTCTTTTAATCGTTCTGGAAATCCCATTGCTAATTCCTCAAAAAATTTTAAAATATTTTGCAATAATCTCTTGACAATATATTCAACTGAGTATATAATATAAATATATTCGAAAGAGTATATGTCTTCTAAAAATAATAACCTTATTTTAGAAGGCTTAGATCATTGACAATTAAATAAAAAGTGCGTCTGACAACCAGAGGACTGACTATCAAACTACACTAAACTTCGTACCTTTATTGTAATCTATTTGATAGGTAAAGTCAAGTCCGTTTTACGGTTGAAGTGAAGATATAAAACATTTATTTGTGGGCTTCCACGCATTTCGGACTTTCGCACTTTTCCGAATAGTAAAGTGAACTGGCTTCGCCAAAGGGCGTAAGAGAATCCCTTGGGTATGATCAAGACTACCTGAAGAGATTGGCTGGGAAAGCGATGGTAATTGACGCAAAGCACCTTGCTAAACGTTGCCACCGTGGAAAGAGGGATCTTTCCAACCAAATAACTTTTCTTTACTGCTGTCTATCTAATAAGATAGACCTACTCTCAAGCTACTAAGTTCTTTCCTTTTTTCACTTAGTAGCTTTTTTACTTTTACAATAAAGGAGAAAAATATGACAAACTTTTTTCGCACTACAATGTAAACGACTCTATGATAACTATGAATTTACCTATGGTATGTTTAGTGAATCTGATAAACTACAGGCGAAACTCTATGCTCAAGCTCAAATTGATTTAGACCATCTCGCAGATGATGCTCGTAGAAATGGCTATGCTCATGGGGATATTCAATTCTATAGTCGCATGTTTAAACGAAAACTATTTACCCACTATTACTCAAGAGTCAAGCAACTAGCTTAACTCTTTTTATTTTACACTCAGAAAGGAAAATCTTATGATC
>ERZ773037.1238-NODE-1238-length-13377-cov-7.559751_pt1 | contig 13377 bp, 8 predicted proteins | sample MGYA00511466_ERZ773037 | MGnify/ENA primary metagenome ERZ773037 (study PRJEB29015, sample SAMEA2738146) | human oral metagenome | biome: human oral; feature: human-associated habitat; material: saliva | place: China | collected 2202 ... | reverse complement strand
AAAATGTTTTCAGCCATAACGGCTATTTTCTCATATTCACGGCATTCTCTCAGCTCCAGGGGAATTCTGCGCTGTGCTGTGCTGTTCGTACCGCTCGATGGCGGCTTCTAGACGCACCAGGAGGTGCCGGTACCGGCGCGCGAATTGTGCCCTGCGTGCTGCGGCGCGTACCCCGCTGGAGGTGGTGAGTTCCTGCCAGCTGGCGGGGTCGAGGTAGCTCTGCCCGAGCAGCAGGTGTACCTCAGAGCTGTAGGGGGTTCCGGTGGCGGCGCGGATGCTGCGCGCCCTCTGCTGGAGTGCTTGGCGCCGCTCGTATAATGCGGTGATGCGCTGGCGTGGTGTTGCTGTTATGCGTGTTGCTGTCATGTGGGGGTTCCTATAGGAGGAGTAATCGGCGGTTCAGTGGAAAACTCAGTGGCAAACTCGGTGGAAAACGGTAGTGGGGGAGAGCCCCTAAAATACTGCCCTCGGTTACCTGAAGTGTAGGTGCGAAAATCCGCGGTATCAATAGCCGCGGTATCAACAGTGACAGTATCAATAGTGACAGTACCAACAGGTGGTGAATCCTTCTCAGCGGCGCGGTGACGGCGTAGACTGAAAGCATACGACCTTTGAGGAGTTGCCATGAGTTCTCTGAGTATTTTCGGTTTGGGCACGTCCGAAACTGTTCTGCTGATACTGCACCTGGTGCTGGTTGCGTTGTGCATCTGGCATTTGACGGTGCGTAGCGGTTACGGTGAGGCGCGCATGCGTTTCGTACTGCCTCTGATTGTGTTCATGCCCGGTGCCGCGATTCTTTATCTGATGTCGGCGCGTGAGGGTACGGTTCCTCCGGATACGATCAAGACCGGTAGTAGTTCGCCCGTGTATTTTGAGCACCGCCTCGGGTTCCGTGACGGTGGGAGGAGCCGCTGGGGTCTGCCGCGCCGCCACAAGTAGGAGCCTGACGTGGCGCCGGGCGGTTGTGGTTCCGAAGCCTATCTCACTATCGAAAATTTCAAAATATATGCCCGCGAGTCTGCTCGATCAGAGCACCCGCGGGCATCACTCTACTAGGATTAAAATATGACTGAGAACACCCACATTCCTGCATCTCCTTTCCTGCCCAACGCCGGTGTTGGCAAAGTTGCCGTGGTGACTGGCGCATCCAGCGGTATTGGCCGCGCCACCGTACAGCAGCTCGTGGCAAGCGGCTGGACCGTCTACGCTCTGGCACGCCGCACCGATCGCCTGTACACCCTCTATGCCGAGACGGGCGCTCACCCGGTGACCTGTGACGTGACCGACGAGCATTCCGTGCGCTTCGTTGCCGAGCAGATTCTGGAAGAGCAAGGCACCATTGACGCCCTGGTCAATATTGCCGGCGGCGCTATTGGCGTGGATAAGGTCGCTGACGGTAAGCCTGATGATTATCTGAAGATGTATCAGATGAATGTGCTCGGTATTCTGCACATGGTGCGCGCCTTTGCGGAGGCGCTGCGACTGAACGGCCATGGCACGATCCTGAACCTGACCTCCACCGCAGCGGAACACGGCTACGAGGGCGGCGCCGGATACAACGCGGCGAAGTTTGGCGCTCGCGGTCTGACGGAGGCGCTGCGCCTGGAAGAAGCAGAGCATAATGTGCGCGTGATTGAGATTTGCCCGGGCATGGTGCACACCGAGGAGTTCTCCCTGAATCGCCTGGGTTCTAAAGAGGCGGCTGACCGTGTTTATGCCGGAGTTGAGAAGCCTTTGACCGCCGAGGATGTGGCGCAGACCGTGACCTTTGCTCTGAACGTTCCGCACCACGTGAACCTCGACCGTATTACGATTCGCCCGGTGGCGCAGCCGAGCCAGTTCAAGGTGATTCGTAAGGAGAGCTAAGCTTTGCGCTCTTGCGCTCGCTGATGCGGGGGTGTTTGCCTCGCCTGTATTCCTGATTCTTGGGATGCGGGCGAGGCTTTTTGTGTGCGCGCCCGGCTTTTGTGTGTGTACGGGAGGCCTGTGGCTTGTGTACAGCTTAGGTTGGGGTACCGTGCGGGGCGGGAATGGGTGGGGGAGAGGTATCAAGGAGTGCTTGATAAAACTATAAAGTGGTACGTGAGACTTTAAGGTTCACCAAGGTGAAATAGTTGGGGTGAAATTATCTATGGAAAGTATCATATTTTCTTCAAATGCAATCAAAATGTAGGGTTGCCGGTGCTCATATGTCAGTACATGATCGCAAAACACCATAATTGGTCCGTAATAACTCTCAACTTGAGGGGTAGTTTTATAACGATTTCATTACAGTTGCTTAAAGCGGGCATTAAGAGGGCAGAAGACTCAGGGTCGGGTGCTAGCCTTTTAGCAGTCACACCCATATGTGAATCTGCGCGCCTCTCAAAGACGGAGGCACACCGCGTAGGTTCACCACCGATAATTCAGAGATCGAGGAAAAATGTCGAAGACTACCCGTCGCGTTTACAAGATCGCAGCTGCGGCAGCTTTTACCGCTGGTTCTATGGCAGCAATCCCGGCAACCTTCGCGGCAGAAGCACCCGCCGATCAGCAGCAGCAGGTTGTCGATCAGAAGGCAACTGCTCAGGCTTCTTCCCTGCCTGGCGGCAACGCAACCGAGACCCCCAAGGCTGAGGCGCCCAAGACCGAAGCTCCTAAGGCTGAAGCTCCCAAGGCTGAGGCAACCGAAGCTCCTAAGGCTGAGGCTCCGAAGACCGAAGCTCCTAAGGCTGAGGCTCCGAAGACCGAAGCTCCTAAGGCTGAGGCACCCGAAGCACCCAAGGCCGAGGCTCCGAAGACCGAAGCACCTAAGGCAGAGACCCCCAAGGCTGAGGCTCCGAAGACCGAAGCTCCCAAGGCTGACGCAACCGAGACTCCCAAGGCTGAGACTCCTGCCCCCACCGCTCCTGCAACCCCCGAGCCGACCACCCCCTCTACCCCGGCTCCCGAGGCAAAGCAGGCTGACCCCTCCATCGTTATTGAGAATGCTCACTTCCCCGGCAATGCACAGCTGAACACCGTGAGCGTTGTTGGCACCGGCTTCTACGGCGAGAAGGTTGGCCCCGGCGTACAGGTCAGCATCTACGCACTGGACGCAGACAACCAGATTACCGGTGAGGCTCTCGCTACCATCGTGGTACCCGCAGAGCAGATTCAGGACGGCACCTTCAAGTCTTCCATTACCGTTGAAGCAAGCAAGCTGCCCGCTGGCGCATCCTACGCGCTGGCTGCTGTCAGCAACCCGCAGGGTCAGCCCGATCAGAGGCTCGTAGCTATCTCCTCCTTCAAGGTTACTGAGAGCACTACCCCCGCACCGGAGACCCCCAAGGAAGAAACTCCTGCTCCCGTGACCCCGGCACCCGAGGCTCCCAAGGATGAGACTCCTGCTCCCGTGACCCCGGCACCCGAGGCTCCCAAGGATGAGACTCCTGCTCCCGTGACCCCGGCACCGGAAGCTCCCAAGGAAGAGACCCCTGCACCCCAGACTCCTGCAGCGCCCGAGAACGCAACCCTCACCACCGAGGATGCTTCCCTGAATCCGAACGACCAGTACAACGTTCTGACCTTCAACGGCTCCGGCTTCACCCACGAGTCCGTCGCTAACGGTGTCCAGATTGCGATCTTCCGTCTGGATGCAAACGGCAACATCACCGGCGAAGCTCTGGCGACCCACGACGTGCCTGCTTCTGAAATCGTGAACGGCACCTTCCGTGTCAAGGTCAGCGTTCTTGCTGAACTGCTGCAGCCCGGTTACGCATACGCAATGGTGGCAACCAGTGACCCCAACGGTCTGGTGCACCAGGTGGCAGTCACCACCGCTACCGTGAGCGATGCGAACAACCCCGCACCGACCCTGCCGGCAGCTACCGAGGACGAGAACACCACCGTTCGCGATAACGGCGACGGCACCACCAGCGTCTTCACCGCTGAAATGCGCGAAGACGGTTCGGTTGTCGTAACCGAGACCCGTATGCCTTCTTCTCAGGCACCCAAGGCTAAGGCTGGTAACGTATCCGCTGCTACCTCCTCCAGCTCTAAGGGTCACACTGTAGGTGTCTCCGGCACTAAGGGTTCGACCTCGACCTCTTCTTCGGCTTCCTCGAAGCCGCAGCTGGCTAACACCGGTGCTGAGGGTGTTGCAGGTATCGCAGGTGTTGGTGCCGCAGCTCTGATTGCTGGTGCTGCACTGATGCTCCTGCGCCGCCGCAGCCTCTAATAGCTCAGCCTTATAGGCTAGGCTCTGAAAATCTGACGCTCGCCGCGAGGTGAGTGAAACGAGTGCCGCCAATACTCTAGAAAGAGTGTTGGCGGCACTTTTGCGTATCTGCACTTTTTCTTTGCCGTGCTTTCTGGACGTGGATAGCTGGGGGAGGGGGTATGCCGGTTGAGTGGTTGGCTTGTTGCGCTCAATGGTGAGGGGAGATTTTTTCTGGAGTATTGGTCTGTACTCTTTATGAAAAAATGCAGGGAAAGCGGCGTGACCTGCTATTTTTTCACTTAAAAGAAATAAATTAAATGCATAAAAGTGCAGAATATTTTTATCACAAATCCATTAAATCTGCATATACATGCAAGAAAACTTTGACCCTCAAGGTGGAGTTGAAGAGTTTTGCCTAGTCTATGTATTTTGAGTGCTCTTGATAGAGTTCTGAAAGGCGAAAAATATTCTATGTGGGTTATTGCACAGGAAAATACTTAGAAGGTAAAGCGTATTTACCGCAATAAATGCAAAAGTATTGTTAGTGTGGAATTACCGATAAATAGAGCGATTCCCTTCGCGGTAACTTTCACCACTACATGAATGTTATGACTAGTCCGTACGTTATAACACTCGACCCCGAAGAAACACCCGTGCATCTTCAACCCGGGGCATTAGCCGAAGGGTATCGTTCACACTCACAGAAGAAGGTGTGTTCCATGCCCGAACTCGCTCACTCAAAAACCCGAGCAACAGCCGCTATTGCTGCTTCCGTCCTGTCCGTCACCGGTGTTGGTGCTGCGCACGCAGATGTGCAGGTGCAGAATCCCGGTGGGCTCGCCTCCTCAACTACGGTGGAGCCAGATAACCCTCCCTCCGCGGAAGATGTAACCCCCATCGAAAACGTTGCTACCCAGAATTCCCCGCAGGTGTACGTAGAGCCGGGCGTTGTCATTAACCCCGCACGCTCCCAGAGCATCACCGTCAGCGGTGAAGGCTTCACCGGCGGCGCTGTTGAGCGTTACGGCGTAGCAGTCTACGTGAGCGAATACCGCCAGTACCCCCTCTACGCGCTGGGTCGCGGCTCCGCCGTAGCGATGACCCTCGTACCCGAACTCGACGTGGATGGTGGTCGTTTCAGCACCCAGCTGACCCTGCCCGCGGGTACCCTCGACCCCAACCAGCAGTACGTTGTCGCGACCGCAGTGGTTGATCCCGGCAAGGGTTATGCAACGGAGGATACATCATACAACTCCTCCGCACCCCTGGAGCTGCTGCCTGCAAACACTCAGGATGAGCCTCTGAACCTCCAGATTCTCTCTGGTCAGCTGGAAATCCCGCAGGATAAGAACCTTGTGGTTTACAAGGTGACCGGTCTTGGCGAGGCTCAGGCTTTTGAAATCGTGACCTACGTGTACGCTCTTGACACCCAGGGTAACCGCATCCTGCTGGCTGCCTCTCCTGCGCGTGCCGACGTTATGAACGGCACCCTCCTGGATGGTATCGAAGTGGAGGGTCGCAGGCTTGAAGAAGTACAGAGCGCCCAGGACGGCCTGCGCTATGTGCTCAGTGTTGAAATTGCGCCGTCTGCCGCTAATGGCTACACTGCCCAGGAAGTTGAGGTTCCTTTCATGAATGGTTGGAATGCCGAGCACGCCTCCACGCCGGTTGCAACCGCTGAACGCGCTATGGCTGAGCAGGCACAGTTCGAGAAGAAGCAGTTCGAGGAGAAGGTGCAGCCTGAGCCGGCTACACAGCCTGAGGGTGTAGTACCTTCGAACACTGCACAGTCGCAGTTCGATCACGTGCTGCCCGAGGACAATCCCGGCCGCCGCTACAGCCTGCCGCGCAACACTCGCTTTGACCGTGTTCGCGACACCTCTGCCGAACAGTCTCGGGACAATACCGCTAACCCCGTGCTGGCTGCCCGCCTGCACGTGGAAGAAACCGTTGTCCCCGAAACTGACTCCGAGAAGACCTTGACCTTGCGCGGTGAAGGTTTTGAGGGCGTCGGCACGGTGCACCTGATGGTGAGCGCCGTGGACGAATACGGTGTGGCAACCGACGGCATCATTGCTTCGGCTGATGTCTCAGAGATTGATTCCACTGGTGCTTTCACCGCGCAGGTGCAGATTCCCGGCGCTGCCCTTAAGTCCGGCACCACCTACCGCGTGAGTGCTGTAGCGGAAGATGAGCAGGGTACCGTACGCATCGTGAACGGTGGCTTCAAGGTGGACCGTGACGGCGTGGGTAATGCGCCCGAAGCATCCGCATCTGCTGAGGCTACTGCTCCTGCAGCAGATCAGCAGAAGACGGGGGAGAACGCTACCGACCAGAAGGATGATACTTCGGTTCCGGTTCAGAATGCCGGTGCTCAGGATGCGTCCGCTCAGAAGGTTGAAGTTCAGAAGGTTGAACCGCAGAAGAGTGGCGAGCAGAAGGCGCAGGCCTCTGGTTCTCAGAAGGCTGTGGCAGAGCAGAAGCGTGAGCAGCTTGCCGCTACCGGCGCTTCCAATGTGCTGGTTATTAGTGCTGTTGGATCGATATCGTTGCTTGCAGGTATGCGCTTGAGCCGCCGTCGCCGTAGTGAGATGCAGCTCAGTTCTCGCCGCTAAAACGGGTCAATTATTGCCTCACTAGGTAAAATATGCACAAAGATGAAGGGGTGCCCGAATCATGGGATTTGGGCGCCCCTTCATCTTTAACTTTTTCTAAGGTTATACCTATAATTTAGAGTGCTGTCATAGACGGTACTATCACTCTTTACCGCCTCGTTCACCCCGAGGTGGGGAAGCGCTGTGAAGCGCCTCCGGTCACCGATATCAGAGAACCGTTATTCTGCGCCTACTTCCGACCTTTGGGCGCAGGAGTCACACGACGATTCATCACACTCACTCACGAAAATAGGTGACCATGTTTTCCACGCAGCGTTCTTGCCGCGGCGCGGCGCTAGTAGCGTCCGCAACCCTCGGTTTGGGGGGTGCCCTCGCGCCTGCAACTCTTGCTCCCGGCACCTTTGCATCCGCCGCTTATGCGCAGACTCAGCTGTCTCCGAAGCCTGAGCTTCCCATCGCTGTTGCCGCCGACGTCGTTCAGCACAGCATCACCTTGGATTTGTTGGCTCAGACTGGCGACTACACTCTCCTGCAGGTCAGCGGTGTAACTTCCCTGGATCAGGTGAAGGTTCGCCTGTCTGCCATCTCCGTTGAAGATGGCGTCGTGGCGACTATGACCGTACCCGCTGCTCAGCTGACTGCCTCAAAGAATGAAGAAGGCAACATGGAACTGAGTATCCACCAGCGCCTCAACGTTGAGCAGCCGTACATGGTGGAAGTTGAGAATCTGAGCAACGGCGAAACTGTCTCCATTGAGTTTATGCCCGAGCATGGTGTAACAGTCGACGAGATTATGGCTAGCCGCCAGAACATTTTCTTCCCCGATACTCCCGGTGTTCCCCGCGCCCCAAAGGTGGAGGCGAACCCCGCCCCCGAGGTGTCCGCAAGCCCGAGCGCATCCCCGAGTGCCGCAAAGGACAGCCCCCGCCCTACGGCTGCCCCGGCACCTTCTGAGGCGCCGTCTGCCTCGCAGAGCGCTTCAGCGCGTCCTTCTGCAAGCGCATCTGCTAGCGCCTCGGCGAGTGAGTCTGCCAGTGCTTCTGCTTCGGCGAGCTCTTCTGCTGATGACGCGGCACCTGCCGAGGTGACTGAGGATCGTCTGCTGGTGCATAACCGCCCTGACGGTCGTGCCCCCACAGGGACTCGTGAAGCGACTCTGGAAATCTCTACTGCAGAGCTGCGCGGGTCGGCTGATTTTCAGCCTATTAGCGTCAGCGCTAGGAATGTGGCGGAGAGCAGCCTGGGCTATGACGTGATGGTCTTTGAAATGCCTACTGATGGTGGTGCCGTGGGTTCGCCTCTGGCTACTACTCACGTGAATCCTCAGCAGGTTGCTGATGGTGCTTTCTCCACCGATTTGCAGGTTCCCGGTACCGCGTTGAACCCCGGCAAGCGCTACCGTGTGGTTGTGGTGGGTGGTGACTCCACTGAGGAGCTGAAGCTCATGGCGACCACCGCTTTTGGTGTGAGCGTGGTTCAGCGTGCTGTTCCGGTGAATCACACTTCGAGGCCTGCAGAGTCTAGTGCCCGTCCGGTGGGCCCGGTGATTTCTGATGTTAATCGTCGTGTGGTTCCGTCGGCTTCTTCTGCGCCTTCTATGGTGGATGAGTCTGCGGTGGAGTCTGCTAATCTTGCTGCCGATTCTGTTGCCAAGATCCCGTCGGTGGAGGGCGCCCTGGGCTATATTGCTCAGGCTCAGCGTTCTGCTCGTGCGATTACTGCGCAGGCTCGAAGCTCTGTGGCTGATACTTCTGTGCAGGCTCCTGAGACGATGATTATGTCTGGTTATGCGACGCTATTGCCTGGTCGTACCGTGGTGAACCTGCTGGGCTATCAGCCGTTGGAGTCTGAAACGGTGACTGTTGCTTCTCCTCAGGAGAATGTGGGTGCTGCTGGTTCGGGTAGTTTCTATACTCGTAGTTCGAAGTCGCGCGGTGATTCTTCCGGTTCGAAGCTGGAGGCGAGCGCCCAGGATAATGGCCCTCTGCCGGAGGGCACTTTGCCGCTGAGTATTGCTCTGCTGGGTTCGGTTGCCTTTGTGGGTACTGCTGTGGCGGTTAATGTGTATCGTCGTCGCATTGAGGATGCTGAAGAGTTGGACGCGGAGTAGTTCAGCGTATCTGTTTCTTCGTGCTGTGAGGCGTGTAGGCGGGCTCTCTGTGGGACTGCCATGATGCGGGAGGTGCCCTGTCGGGTGCGCACTGATGGGGTGCGTGTTCGGTGGGGCGCCTTTTGTGTGTCTGGATATTTGACGCTGTTGTGCGTTGGGTTGTGCGTTGGGAATGGTGTAAAAATCTCTTTTTAGTGCACTGTGGGGAATATTTTCTTGCATTCGAATTTTGCGTTATTTATATCTCAGTAAAGTATTTAATTCCTTTTATTTTGGCGATTATTGCGACATAAAGTTTTAGCACATGAATGCAATGCAACATTAAGTGCAATATCCGTGTTAGTCTAGGGTGTAACCGACGTACTGATGCGCAAATACCTGGATCAGAAACACCGGCTTGTGGTGAGCCTTCCCTAGTCCAGGCTTTGTGCCTACATCGCTTGAAATGGCACACATGACTATCACTCAACTTCCGAAACGAATTCATGCTCTTTCGCTTGCCGCCGCTTTGGGTGCAAGTGCTTTTGTGCTTCCTGGCGCCTCCGCAACCGAGGCTGAAGCAATTAATGTAAACGACTGCTTGGCATCTTTGATGAATAGCGAATTTGCCTCCAACTGCCCCTACGAAAATCTTGAACTTGAGGTCGATACCGTAGAGGTTCTCGTGCAGTCCGTCGAGAACGGCAAGGCGACCGTTAAGCTCGCACCCCTCTACGAGGGCGCCTATGTAGGCGATGCGTCGCGAGTCTACCTCGTCATGCAGTACTACACCTCCAGTGGCTCCATGGCGGCTTCTGACACCTACGAGCCTTCTGCCCTGCAGGTTGAGCGCGCCGATGACGGCTCGATGCTCGTCACCTTTGAGATGCCGCAGATGCCCCAGGAAGGCTACTACTCCATTAGTGCCATGGATCTGGTGACCTCCGATGCGGGTTACGGCGAATTCATGATTTCTGAAGGCTCCCTCGTACCGCACGCTATTCCGGTTGAGGACGACTCTGACGAGGTTATGGTGGACAAGAAGGAGAGTGCCCACCATGTGCCGACCATTGATGAACTGAAGGCGCTGGAGAAGCTCCGTGAAGAGGAGCAGAAGAACCAGCAGACTGCAGATCAGAAGGGTAGCAAGGATAAGGTCAAGGTAGAGATTCCCTCTGATTCTTCTGAACACCCGGATCTTGAAACTCACACTCAGAAGCTGGAACAGGTCCCGGGTGGATCGACCTCTTCTCGTGATACTCAGACCCTGAGCGTTTCGGAACTGAAGGTTGCGTATGCTGAGGTGCGCTCTGATAAGGAAACCAAGCCGGTGACCATCAGTGCAGAGCGCCTGCCCGCAAACGCGGCTGGCTACGACCTGATCGTGGTTGAAACCGATATGAGCGGCAAGCACAAGGGCGATGCGCTGTCCATTACGCACATCAGCTCTAATCGCATCGTCAATGGCGCGTTCAAGGAAGAGATTGGTATGCCCGGTTCTCTGTTGAAGACCGGCTCGGTGTACACCGCTTACCTGGCCCGTGCGGACGATACTGAGTACGCGGAAGAAGTTGTCTCGGTGCGATTCAAGGTCAGTGGCGAGGCGACCGGTAGCTCAACCTCCTCGACGAAGGCTGAACAGCCGCGCCAGGATGCGAGCGCTACGGTGGCACCCAGCACCAAGACTGATGCGGCTACTAGCCCTGCCCAGCGCAGTGTCCAGAGTGGCGTCTCTACTTCGGGGTCGAAGGAACCCGCCTCGAGTGCGCCTCAGTCGACTTTGGCGGCAGTGAGCGCTATGTCCCAGCAGCAGGAGGCGAAGGCGGAACGTCAGCGTCAGGCCCTGCAGACTTTGGCTCAGGCGCGCACGATGACTCCGCGTTCGGCTATTGAGCCCACGCGAACTGATTTGGCGTCCGCGTACCGTTCTGGTTCTGATCCGGCATCTATTGCGGCTGCCGCAAATTCCGGCGCGGTCGCCCAGGGACCCACGAGCGATGCCACCTCCGGTAATGGCAATAAGGGCTTCACGCCCGTCATCCACTCGGAAACCAATACTCGTTCTGCCGCGGTGAACTCGACCACCACCCATGTGCAGTCCAATGCGAATGCTGATCGTCAGGATGGCGTGAAGGCTGCGGCTTCCGTTGCGGCTCCTACCAGCGAAGAGGTGGCTCAGCATGGTACGGCGTTATGGGCTATTGGTGGCGTTGGTCTGACCCTGGTGGTTGGCGCCGCGTGGACGGCTCACCGCAGGGGCTTTCTGAGCTCCTAAAGCCCTTGGTGCGCTTGCGCGTTGTGCCTGCTGGTAGGGCACTTATTCATGCCCTCAATATGTCTTGAGATATCCCTCACCCCCGTAATCTGTAGTTGCAGATTGCGGGGGTGAATTGCGTGTTCAGGGTGTTCAAAAAGCATCTACCCTCGCGTGAATAAACCTTAAGGTTCGTGATAGGGTTGAAATAACCGATAAATAGATGCGCGCTACTTTTGTGTTTTCACCGGAGGAAATGCGAGGCGGAGTAAGGTACGACTTTTCCGGGGACCTTACATCCCGGAAAGGCTCCCAAGAGCATACGAAGACATGCCGCTAGCACGCATCAATTCCACCATGAAAAGACGCATCGCATGAGCACTCATTCAACAAAGTACCGTGTTGTCACCGCAACCCTTTTGATTGCGGGGCTTCAATGCGGGCTTGTTGCACCTTCCATGGCGGCGGAAATCCGCGTCACCACGCATACGGCGGTACCCAAAAGCGTTGGACACCGTGTGGATGGGCACCGTGTGGAACAGAATGACGTTGCACCGAACGGGCAGAAGCAGAACGCGGCATCTAAAGTCACCATGAAGGCGCAGCTTCAAGAGGGCGGTTTTCTGCTGCGGTGGAACGGACTCCCTCAAGAACTGATGGCTACAGACATTCTGGTAGACATCGACTTCTACACTGTTACTGGTGAATACGGCGGTTCCATTGTTGAGAACCCGCAGGTATCCGAGGGGGAGAACAAGGGCGAATATAGCCTCCTCATGAGCCTCGCCAGGGGAAAAGAAGTTGTGTACGTCATCGTTCTGACCGACAGCGTCAACAACATCGCCTACGAATTCTTTGTTAAAGAAGATGGGAGGCGTCTAGTTCAGGCCGTCGACCCGCGCAACGGTAAGGCAAAGCCCACCGAGTCGACGGTCGATATTGAGCATGAAGAAGCAGAAACTTCCGAGGCGAGCCCCACTCCGATCTCTGGCGCGGAGAACGACCAGGACGAAGACAACCAGCTCTCACCCACTCTTAGGGATACGTTGCACCCCACGCCGGAAAGCTCAACGGCAGCCCCGGTTAAGGTGCCGCGCGGACGGTACATTGTCTCCGAAGACACCAGCGTGTACGACCCGCAGAACCAGAGGAAGGGTAAACCGCGCCTGTCCGTACAGGATTCCCAGGGTGACTCCCAGGACGACACGAAGCCGGTTACGATTCTCGGCACGAACTTCGCGCAGAATACCAGCGGCTACGACCTGATGGTTATGGAAGTTGACTCTGAAGGCAACACGGTAGGGGACGCGCTCGCTATTGTGCATGTTGACGCCTCCTCCATTTCTGCCGGTTCTTTTGAGGCCGTTATTGGTGTGCCCGGTGCGTCCTTGCAGATTGGCAAGACGTACCTGGTGGCAGCATTTGACGCCGCCGATGATGGCAACCTTCAGTTGAATACGGTTCGTTTTACGGTGACTCAGGCTTCTGCCGAGAATGGTGGCTCGTCGTCTGATTCTTCCTCTAAGAACGAGAGCGAATCGGCTGCGGAACCTTCTGCGAATCCTACGATTGCCACTGATACTGCAGGTGCATCCGGCGCGAGCACACCCGCCGCAGGTTCTAGGTCTAAGACCCGCGGTATTCAGGGTGATACCGCCATGGCTCCGGGCACTAAGGACGCCACGATTTCTGTTCCGCGCCCCTCGGGTGGTTCTGTTACCGAGTCTTCCTCGGCTCTGGGGTACCGCACTGAGGAGGCGCAGCCTGTTCAGGTGCCGACCCCCGACTCTAATCTGCCTTCGGGTATCGACTCGGCGGCGCAGTCTCGCCGCGCCGCGATTCTGAATGGTTCTTCCTCTCAGGTTCGTACTGAGCACGGGTCGCCGGATGGTGTGAAGGCAACGGAGGCGCAGATTACCCGCAACACGGATAAGAGCTTGCCTCTTCTGCCGATTTTGGTAATTTTGGGTGGCGGCCTGATTCTTGGCGCCTTGGGCGTGTCGCGTGTACACGCTTCGAAGAAGGATTAGTTGCGTAGAGGCTGGGGGAGTGGCGGCCCTCGGTACTTGGGCGGCATGCTGGCGTGGGTTAGTTGTATCCCCGTTAGTGTGCTGCGAAGTGTTCTGTCATAAAACGGTTTCTTGGAATCTGATGTTGAGAAATACTCACACTGTCGATATAGTGAGCCTGTCCTAACAATGTCGATAGTATGGATACACACCAATGAAGATTTTCACAT
>ERZ773037.1230-NODE-1230-length-13426-cov-14.357266_pt1 | contig 13426 bp, 10 predicted proteins | sample MGYA00511466_ERZ773037 | MGnify/ENA primary metagenome ERZ773037 (study PRJEB29015, sample SAMEA2738146) | human oral metagenome | biome: human oral; feature: human-associated habitat; material: saliva | place: China | collected 2202 ... | reverse complement strand
CCCCCGCCGCGAGCCAGCAGGCCCCGCAAGCCCAGCAGGCACCGCAGGCTCCTGCGGTCCCGGCCGCGCCGCAGATGCAGGTACCTCAGCAGCCCATGCCGACGGCACCCGCTCAGCCCTTCCCGCCGGCAGATCAGGGTGCTGCCGCGCAGCAGGTTCCCACGGCACCCCAGGCTCCCGAGCAATCCGGCGGCTTCCAGGAGAGCTGGACCTCGCAGTTCTCGTGGAGCGAAGAGATCCGTCCGGAGCCGCAAGCACAGAAGAAGCGCCACTGGCCCTGGTCGAAGCGCCGCAAGCAGAAGGGTGAAGAAGAGACCACACAGGCGCTGCCCGAGGGCAATGCGCCCGGCGCTACCGCGCACATGCCGGTGATCGCCGTCGACGCGCAGGACGACGACTGGCAGAACTGGAACTCACGCAACTGACGTGTGAGACCCGAGGGGCGTTCGTTAGTGCGAGCGCCCCTCGGCTCGTGTCTGGTCCAGGACGGAGGCGTTATCGGCGCTGATTTCGTCGGCCACCGCGGCGCTGACGACGCCTGTGGAATCTTCCCCGGCCTCGTCAATGTATCCGTAGCGTTCCGCGAGGAAACGTTCCCGGTAGAGGTGGTCGGCCGTGTCGCCGATCGTGCGCATGAGGGAGGCGTTCAGGAACGCGCCCACGAGGATGCCGATGAACGGCACGATCTGGGCGATCTTCATGCCCGCCAGGCGCGACCCGAGGGACGCAATCAAGGGGTTGACGGCAGCCGAGATCACGTTGGTTCCGACGGCGTCCATCGGTCCTTGCTTGGCGATGTCTCGCACGACCTTATTGACGGCGATCATCGTCGTTTGCTTTTCGACAACCTGGCTGCCGGTGGCTCGTTTCGGATCGATCGCCTGGGAGAGAACCATCGTGGCGAAATGGTTTTCCTCGGGATCAACCGTGTCGTAACCGTAATAGGCCGCCGTGTGGGAGACCAGGCGCGTCGCAGCGCCCAGGAACGTCACGATGTCGAGGGCGAGCGCACAGGTCGTGATCGCGATGCCGGGAGCCGAGATGATTCCCAGGCCGAGGACGGCAGCGACCGAGCCTCCCGTCGCGACGACACCGCTGAGCGCACCTTCAATAGCCACGGCGCTCGAATACGCGATCTTCAGGTGTGGCCTCACCGGGCGTATCTGGTCGAGGCTCAGGCCAAGGCTGCGGATATCCTCCAACCGCTCAACGTCGTATCCAGCCTCACGGTAGGACTTCAGAATGCGCTGGCGACGCACCGAGGCCTCGGATACCGACGTCGCCTTCTCCATGAGGCGCAGCGCCGCCGAGGACATCGCGGAGGTGATGGCCTCGCCGCCGGGGACCTTCCGCGCGAGCCTGACTGCCTTCCTGACAGGTGTCATTGCGTAGGCGCGCAGACGCTGGGAAATGACGCGAGGGCGCAGGGGACTAATCTGTGCCTCTTTCCACTGCTGAATCTCGTCCCATTGGGCCGCGTCGGCGGCACTCATGCGGGCACGCGTGTCGTCGGGCGCAGGTTCCTCAGTCGTGGCCTCTTCCTTCACGCTTCCACCCTACACAGCGGCGTCCTCCCATGCCCCTCGGGCGTTTCCCCTCCCCTGTTATGCTTGTGTTTCGGTACTCACTTATGACCTCACGTTGGAGGAACGTCCGTGGATTCGCGCTCACAGCTCATCGCGCAGATCAATGCTCTGCATGAAGAAAACGAACACCAGAAGATCATCGCGCTCATCGAACGCGATGCGCCGACGTCGTTGGACTACGAGCTGACCGGCCTCCTGGCGCGCGCCTACATTAACTACGCGCAGCCGTACATGGATTCCTTCAAGGAACTCATCGGGCACGCCGTCGAGCTGCTGCGCAGCGTTGAAGCAGAGGGCATGGCAGACCCGGTGTGGTACTACCGCATTGGTACCGCCCTGTACTGGCAGGATGAGGAGGAGAGCGCGCTGACCTACCTCGAGCAGTGTCTCGCCATGGATCCGACCAACGAGCACGCGCCGGAGGTCATCGAGCAGTGCAAGCGCGCTCTTGATCGCCGCCGGATTGTGCGTCCCGTCGAGCTCAAGCGCCTCGTCGACTTCTTCGAAACGAATGACTACGCCTACGACGTGAAGGACAACCGCCTGCACACGGGCTTCACGAATGGCTTCTACGTGTTCTCGGTCGTCAACGACGGCGCGGACGTGAGCATGTGGGGCGCTGTGCGCGAAGAGGTCTCAATGGAGCTGCGTTCGCGCCTCCTGCAGGCTTGTAACGATTGGAACGCGTCCACGACGTGGCCCAAGGTCTACGTCGCGACTCTGGACGACGGCCGTCAGCGCCTGTGCGCTGAGCAGTACGTGACTGCCCGTCTGGGCCTGACTGACTCGCAGCTGTTCGTCAATCTTGATCGTTTCATCTCGAGCGCCGAGTCTTTCTTCAAGGATCAGATCGAGCGCATCCCTGCCCTGGGCGGCACGGAGGAGTAAACACCCCCACCCGTCCGTGCCGCCGCTTCGGTAAGCCGCGAGCGCACGCTGGCCCTGGCCTCGTCCCCGTCGACGAGGCCCGGGCTGTGTCACGCTCAGACGCGCGGCATGTAGACGCTCAGGCCCCCGTCGCTGACTATGCCCGTCAGTGTGCCGTCGTCGGCGACGCGCACGGACGGGTGGCCTCCGACGAGGCACTCCCACTCCTCGCCCGCGTGGTGGATACCCACGTACAGGGTTTTCTCGGCGGCGCGACGGTCGGAGAGGATGACGGCGCAGCCCGTGCCGGGCACGTCTGCCCGACCTTCGCGGGAGAAACCGACGACGTCCGGGTTATCGAAGGCGCTGTGCTGCGGGCCGATCGCGGCGCGGAAGCGCACGCCCATGAGGATGGGGAGTTCACGCACGGCAGGCAGGTCGCCGGTCTCGGGCGTTCCCAGGAGGTCCCCCCAGAAGACGCAGGGCACCCCGGCCTCGTTCAGGAGGATCAGCGCGTAGGCGGCCGCCTTGAACCAGGAGGCCACCGTGGAGGCCAGAGACTGTCCGGGCTGCGTGTCGTGATTCTCCACGAAGGTGACGGACAACTCGGGAATTGACGCCGTCAGCGTGTTCTCCCACAGGCGCGACAGGTCGACGTTGCCGTCCGAGACCGATGCCTGGTGGAGGTGGTAGTGCAGCGGCACATCGAAGAGCATGGCGTTGGGGACCTCGTGCAGGTAGGCCTCGAGTTCGCGCACGTCGCTGCTCCAGTACTCGCCGACGGCGGGCAGCAGGCGGCCCGTGGAGGTGCGCAGGTCGTCGAGCCAGCGCGCGTAGAAGTCGGAGCCGACGTGCTTGACGGCGTCCAGGCGCAGCGCGTCTACGCCGGTCGTCTCCACGTACCAGCGTCCCCAGCGGTCCAGCTCCTCGCTCACGCGGGGATCGGTGACGTGCACGTCGCAGCCCATGAGGTAGTCGAAGTTGCCGAACTCGGTGTTGACGGACTCGTTCCAATGCTTGCCCTCGAAGAGCCACAGGCCCTTGCGTTGCGTGGCCTGGTCCCAGTCGATGCCGTGGAAGCACGTCCAGTCCCACGTGAAGTCCGAGTAGGCGCCGCCGCGGCCCGGGAACGTGAAGCGGGTCCACGCCTCGATCATTTCAGGTTCGCCGAGGGCCTCGTGGCGGTCATGAGGGTTGATCGGAGTCGCGCGCACCATTTCGGTCATGTCCGCGCCCATGCGGTGGTTGAGGACGATGTCGGCGCACACGGCGATCCCCGCCTCGTGCAGGGCGTCGATGGCGGCCAGGTATTCATTCTTCGTCCCATACTTCGTGGGGATCGTGCCCTTCTGATCGAATTCGCCCAGGTCGTACAGGTCGTAGACACCGTAGCCGACGTCGTTGAGACCGTAGTTTCCCTTGTAGGCGGGCGGCAGCCAGATGATGGTGACGCCCAGGTCCGCGATCGATTGCGCGTGCTGCGCCAGGTATCGCCAGTGGCTCGCATCCGGTGCCATGTCCCACGCGAAGGCCTGCAGCATCAGGGGTCCTGCCTCCTGCGTCGAGGAGTGCAGGGGCATCTGTTTCGTGTCACTCACCCGCATATGGTGGCAGGTTGCCGGGCGTTGGGCGTCCTCGTTCGACAAACAGTGGCGAGTTAAACACACGAGGCCGTGGTCGGGCTGAGCAAGTCTGCGCGGCTCCCAGCCAGGACCTCGGGCGTGAGCGTCTACTTTCCCTTCCGCAAGCGTTGTTTCACGCCACCCGCAATCCCCGTGGCCCCCTCAGCGATACCCGACACCGCGCTCTTCGCCCCGACCATCACGACTCGCGCCTTTCCTTTCACGGTTTCCTGGACCTCGTCCTCCACGAGCTGCTTGCCGCGCGCCGGGGTCGTGTCGAGGACGTGCTGCGCCCAAGCCTCGGCGTCGATCCCGGGAGGGGGAAGCTCACGCAGATGCCCCTTCAGGCGAGACGACTGGGTCTGGAGCGCCATGAAGGTCAGGCCGCTCGATACAAATCCGCCAATGACAGGAACGATCTTCGAGGCCCCCCTGGCGAAGCCGTTCTTCGTGATGTTGATGCCGATGACGCGCAGCGAGTACTTCACGACCGGGTACCACGTGATGCTCATGAGAGCCCGCTTGGTCACGTGCTTCTGGTAGGCGGTCTTGGCGGCGATGCGCGCGAAAGCCGTCAACGACTGGGCGGCTCCACCGACCCCCAGCATGACACCGAAAAACACCGCGAGCACGTCGAGCATTTCATCGTCCTCGTCCACGTCGGCGAGGAGGTCACGCCACCCGTACAGGTAGGCGAGCTTCTGCATGATCCGCAGAGCGTGCGCGTAGTACTGCATCAGGTCCGCGGGGATCGTGCCGAGCATCGCGAAGCCACCGGGCAGACCCGCCGCGAAGGAGAGTGCGGCCGATTTGTTCGTCTCGTAGGTGATCGTCTCGTCGGCGAGGGTGTCAAGCGCCAGCAGCGGAACGCCCGCCAGCGCGGGGCTGGTGGCCAATGCCCGCTCGATGACCTCCTCGCTTGCGCGCAGCTTCGTCAGTTCCTGGCGCAAGAACTCATCGCGGTTGATCCGCACGCCCGGGAATCGAACAACCTTCTTCAGAAAGTCGAGTCCGTGCTGTTCCGCCGACGAGGCCTGCTCAGCGGTGATTCCACGCAGCTCGCCATCCACTCCATAGTCATTCGTTTTGCCGAACATTGCGCTCCTTCACGTCTCGCTGCCCGCCGACAGCTCACTGACATCTACGCACACTCTAGCGTGGGACCTGCCTCTCCTCATGCACGAGGCCGGGGCTGAGTCCTGCTGCCACGCGCCCCCGCTCCGGCCTCGTCTCCGAGATGCTACTTATTCCAACCGAAAAGTCCCTTGACGCCGCCAGTGATCGCGGAGGCAGCGCTCGTCGCACCGTCGGCAATCGCGGAGGCAGCGCTCGTCGCACCGTCGGCAACAACCTTTGTCGTGCTCTCCAATGCCTGTTGGGCGCTATCCAGCACGCCCGGCCCCTGGTCCTCGGGGGTTGCGTCGCTGACCGACTGCTTCCAGACCGCAGCATCGACTCCGGGAGGCGGCAGCTCGCGCAGGTGGCCCTTCAGGCGAGTGGACTGGGACTGGAGTGACACAAAGGTCATGCCACCCGACACGATGCCTCCGATGACGGGGATAACCTTGGAGACGCCCTGCGCGAAGCTCTTCTTCGTCACATTAATGCCAATGAAACGCAGGCAATGTTTCATCACCGGGTACCACGAGGTCTTCGTGAGGGCCTGCTTAGTCACCTGCTTCTGGAACGCCGGCATCGCGACCGAGCGCGCGAAAGCCGTCAACGACTGGGCCGCGCCACCAACGCCGAGCATGACGCCGAAGAACATCGCGAGGACACCGATCGTCTCGTCATCCACCTCATCCATGTCACTGAGGAGCTCACGCCAGCCGTAGAGGTACGCAAGCTTCTGCATGATCCGAAACGCGTGCACGTAGTACTGCATCAGGTCCGCGGGGACCGTTCCGAGCATCGCGAAGCCGCCGGGGATGCCCGCAGCGAAGGACATCGCCGCGGACTTGTTCGTCTCGAAGGAGATGATGCCGTCAGCAAGCTTGTCGAGATCGGTCAAGGACACGCCTGCGAGCACCGGATTCGAGTCGACCGCGCTCGCGATCGCCTCGTCACTCATGTGAAGCTTGCGCAGCTCCTGACGCAAGAACTCATCCCTCGTGATGCGCACGCCACGGATACGCACGACCTTCTTGAGGAATTCAATCGCGTACTTTTCGGCCTCCGAGTCCTGCTGGGCGATCGTTTCGCGCAGCTCATCGACACCCTCGGTTACTTCGTCCGTGAGTTCTGCTTCACCGCTCGTGTCGAGCACGATCTCCCGGCCGTCTTCTTCGAATTCACCGTTGACCCCAAGCTCGTCGATGTTTTCGCTCATCTTGTTCCTTTACATAGCGTTGTTGCCTCAACACAGAGGCGAATAGTCAACAACTATAACCTACTTTTTTCGCGATCTGACGCCCATGACACACCGTCATTTTGCTCGGGTGCAAGAACATCAGGAACGGGCCTACTCTAGTCTCATGTGGTTACTCGCCGCCTGCTTGTCCGCCCTGTTCGCGGGGCTGACGTCGGTCCTCGCGAAAGCTGGGGTGGCGACGACGAGTTCCACAGTGGCGACGGCTCTACGAACGCTCGTCGTCGCGGCAGGAGCGTGGGGCATGGCCGCCCTGGTCGGATCGGCGTCATCCCTCGGCACCATCGACGGGCGGTCGCTCCTGTTTCTCATCCTGTCGGGCCTGGCGACCGGAGCCTCGTGGCTATGCTACTTCGCGGCCCTCGCGCGGGGCGATGTATCCCGCGTGGCCCCCATCGACAAGCTGTCGACGGTCCTGGCGATCCTCCTGGCCCTGATCCTGCTGAGCGAGCCTGTGAACGCCTGGGGTGTTGTCGGGATCGTTGTGATCACGGCGGGGACCCTGCTCATGGTCGACCCCGACGACCTTTCTGGGCTGCCGCTCGCCCTGCGCCGGGGCGGAAGTTGGCTCACGTACGCGCTCGCGTCCGCACTGTTCGCCGCGTTGACGTCGATCTTGGGCAAGGTCGGTATCTCCGGGGTCGATCCGGCGCTGGGAACTGCGGTGCGCACGCTCGTGGTGCTGGCCATGGCGTGGGTGATCGTGGTCTGGCAGGGGCGAGCACGCGAGGTGCGGTCGATCCCCGCGCGCGAGCTGACCTTTATCGTCGCGTCGGGTGCCGCGACATGCGCGTCGTGGCTGGCATACTACCACGCGCTGAAAGACGGGCCCGCATCGGTCGTCGTGCCCATCGACAAGCTGTCGATTCTCGTCACCGTTACCTTCTCGGCAATCGTGTTTCACGAGCGTTTCACGGGGCGATACCTGGCGGGTCTCACCCTCATGTGCGCGGGTACGGCGGCCATGGTGGTGGCGTAGGAAATGAAGCCGCAAAACACACGGGCATAACTCCGACTACTATCAACTAAAAACAATGCACCTTGAATAGAATTCAAAAAGGCACATACCGAGAAACAAAAGGAACAGCACACCAACCAGCAAGGCTGAAAAGCACAACAGGCTCAAGTACGCAAGCCTATGCCTCAACGAAGAAAGCGACCTCATAGGAAAGACTCCACGCTTCAAGGGCCTTACACCAACTAATCCGCCGCAGAATCGCTACGGACAGCGATGATACAACGGCCACTCGTAGCGTCTTTTCGGATGGGGCGGACGAATATTTGCTGACAACAAAGTTAAGAGCAGCAAACAGATCATGATCACCCACTGGCGGAAAGCTACGCATACGCACATCACACAATACCGCCTCCGCCTCAGCACAGAAGCTCGCCGGCTCTAATTCCAAGCTTGGGTTTGATTCAATGAGCCGCTGCATAATATACGATGTATTCAAATCATCAATAGAATGACCTACATACTTGAAACATTTGAAGTTTAAACCAAGAGAATGGTGATAATCAACAATGCGACAAGCAGCCAACATTGAAGCAAGATCAAAACATCTGGTAACGATAGCTTCGACAGAAAGACTCGTCACTAGCTCGCCTTTACTTCCACGCGAACGCCGCGCAGCATCAAGATGATAGTCAACTACCGTCGGAAGTAAACGCTCATGCGCAGCCAGCACATCAACAAAGCAATCATGATGACAACTAGAGAGAACATTTGACGGATACTCAACTGCACACGAAGCAAAATCGTCATAATCACGATCCACAACAAACTTGACTCTATCTTGTCCCCGCCGCTCAAACTGCTGAGCAACCCGAATCACTTGCCCCTTACCACCACTACCCGACATTACTCGAATCGAGTCACCCACCCAACGCTTAAGCAAAAACGAATCATCATCACCCTCCATGACAACAACAAGGGAATTTCTATCACCCGACACAGCAAGCGCAATCGCATTATGAAGCGTATTCTCATTCTCATATTCACGCATTCGAAAACCCCCCATCACTTCCAAGATCCAAAGCACGGTCCCACTCATCATTAATTATATGCGGGGAGTGAGTAGCAACAAGGAACCTAAATCCAACCAAACCAGCAATTCTACGAACATCAGGAATAAAAGATAACTGCCAAGCGATATGAAGAGAGATCTCAGGCTCATCAATCAGCACAGTTGCACCACTCTCAACATTTAAAAGCAAATCGAACATCAGAATGATCTCATGCTGCTCACCAGTCGATAACGCATCAAGCGCAATACATTCACCATCATCTCTGCGCACAAGCAATCCATCACTAGCTGTCACCTCAAGCTGCTTATTGAGGAGACGCTTATTGACAATCTTTTGCAGCAGCTCAATCCTCTCTAGTAAATTAGCAAAAGGTGCGAATTTCTCTTCAGTATCATTCACATACAAATGAAGTAAGGCAAGTGCCCAATTCTCTAAGTCACCTTCCGGCAACTCCAAGCGCTCAGAAAGATCGACAGACACTACCTTTGCTAATCGTTCACGAAACTCACTTTGTTCCTTATACCGTTCTCGAATTGTAGAAGGATCTTGCGATACTTTCCCCTCAGCCTCTTTAAGCACACGGCTTGGGAACGAACGATCCTTTTGCTGACTCAGTCTAGAGTGCTCAGCCTGCGCTCTATTAAGCTTTTCCTTCACCCTTTCTGAATACTCACTAATCCGAGCCTGCAGCACCGCCCTCCGATCACGATCGGAGCCATACCCCCTTCCACCTCTCGCAGCAAGATACTGCTCGGCCAACAGACGCTGACTATCAATAAAATAGCAAGATGTTCGAGCGCGAAATTCAGCAAATACCTCCGGCAACTCATCAAATTCGCCAAGCTCAGTCTGATCTTCACGTCCATAATTTTGCCTTGCGACATATTTCCGATACAATTCGCTTACACTATATTTCTCGCCGCGACGAATGTCTTCCCATTCACCATCGGAGGTTTGAAAAAGCCCACTACGTCTTGACAGAGCATCATAGAACTTTTCTGGAATGGGATGCCACTTCTTGACATCCCCGCCCTCAATGGAGATTTCAAACTTAATTTTTGTTCCACTCCACCACGACAGCTCCGTCTCTTTTTCAACACGATTGCGAGTAACAGTCAAAATCGTACCATCGGAATATACCAATTTCGCAAAACTAAACGGCAACGGTTCAAGTGCAAAATAGTTCAAAGATGCTGACGAGAATATAATTTCCAGGAATTTTGTCTTCCCGACGCCATTTGGCCCATAGAGAATAAGAAACTCATCCTCAGAACCAAACTCTATAGAATGCGAATAGCGGCCAAATAGCCCTATCACCGTCGCCTTGACAAGCTTCACAACTTGCACCATTCGGAACACCCTCATCCCTTTACTATCGTCGCATGTAAATTCACCAAAGCGCACAATAGCCCACTCCAGAGCTTTGACAGACTCTGTGCGCTCAACTTAATTATAACAGACACATCACGACTTGACAGTAAGGCCCCCGCGTGTCCAGCGTTCTCTCTTGTACAAGGGACTAGCGTATTTTCACCATGCTAGCATCAAATTACACATGCTCTAGCCTCACCCTATTCCGTTGACAATCCCCATCAGACTCTCTTCATACGGACCCGTGCGTTTATCATGAATTAAGAAACGTAGCAGTCAATCTCTTCGTAGTTTGGACACCAACCACCGATCAGAGCAGCTTGTCGAGCGCCTCTCGGATCAGTCGTTCCTCCCCCGAGCCGTTCGTCGGCAAGCGCAGGACGGGAACGCCGTACGCGGCCATGATCGAGTCTTTGCGCGTGTCGCGCAGCTGCTGTTGCTCGCTGTTGCCGTGATACTGCCAGCCGTCGACTTCGATGGCGAGGACCAGGCGCCTGGTCACCCGCGAGTACACCCCGAAGTCGAGGGCGCTATCCGTGAACACGAAGGCACGCTGTTCCTCGCTGAGGCGACGAGTGTTCGGCAGCGCGTCCCTGAGGAATACTTCGGTCTGATAGCCAAAGCGAGCGTACCTGGGTTCCGCGAGCGCCTCGCGCAGGCATTGGTCGGCAATGTTCTCGGCGGGCGAGCGCCGACGGTCGGCCCACTTGGCGCGCGAGTAACGTTCGAGCGACGCACTGTAGGCGTTATAGAGGACATCGAAAATGGAGACGATGTCCGACTGGACGACGGCGCTCGGGTCGTACATCTCGATGTAATCGAGCAGTGTCCTAATGTTTCGGCTCAGGCGGACGCCTCCGTGCGTGGTGACGACGATGAACCGGTCTTTGGCGCGCGACACGATGACGTTCGTCATGGCGTCAGAGTCGTAGAACTCGCGCGCGGCGGCTCGGTCGTGCGCGTTGAGGACCGTGGATAGGACCACCGTTCCAGCGCCGCGCCCCTGGAATTTGTGCGCGGTCTCCGCGAGCCATCGGGCGTGCTGGCCTTCCCCGAGGTCCGCGCGGATACGCTGGCGCAGGCCGGTTGCTTGCACCCGGAACGGGGTCACAACGCCGAGGATGAAGTCGCCGGACTCGTCCTTATCGTTCGCCCCGATCCCCTCGCGGATGACCCGCATGTCTTCGAGCTGGGCGATAATCTCGATCTCCCTCTGGGAGAAGAAGCTTCCCCCGCACGCAGGCTGCCGCGCGTGGTTTCCCGGTGCGGCGTAGACGATCGCGAGCGGATCGGGGTCATCTTCCGTCGGCACGCGCATCGGGATGAGCTGGCCGCCGTAGTACATGCGGTTGCAGAATTCGATGATTGCGGGGTGACAGCGGTAGTGTTCCTTGAGCAGGGTGCTGGGAACTTGTTCAGATTCGGTCATAGCCTTGACGGAATCGAGCAGCGACATCAAGCGCACATCAAATCGTTTCGCGGGCGGTTGCCGTTTGCTTTCGTCCCAGCCCTGGAAGATCGGCCCTATCTGCCGCGCGTCGCCGACGATGACGGCGTTGCGAGCCTTACTCAGCGCCGCCATTCCCTCTGGGAGCAGGACCTGCGACGATTCGTCGATGATGATCCAGTCGAGCAGCGTATCCTCGGCCAAGTTGTGACGGATCGAAAAGCAGGTGGATGCGACCACCGGGTAGGTGCGCAAAAGGATGTCCGTCTGCCGATTCAGCCACTGATTGGGACTCAGACGGCTCGGCCGTTCGCGCTCGAAACGGTCCCGGAGAGCGGCGTCCAAAGCCTCGCGGGAACGGCGACGGTACTGCGCACTCACCTCGACGAGGCCGTGGCGGGCCGCGCACGCCTCCGCCTCCTCGATGCGACGGCCGAGTTCGCGTTCACGGGCCTGATAGAAAGTGAGTTGAAGCGCCGACTGGACATCTGGGTCCTCTAGGTCGATGCCCTTCAATGATCCGTAGGCGAAGTAGCGTCGCACCCGCTCGATGACACCCCGAGGGCTGCGCCCAGGCCTCGGCGCGCAGCGGGCGAGGGCAAGCAGGTCAGCGATGGTCTCGGAGCTGCGCCGCACGACGGCCAGATGCGAAATATCCGCGAGCGGGCGGCGACTTTCCTTCACTTTCTCTTCGAAGAGGAAACGCTCACGCTGGGTCGCGGTCAGCCGTGCTCGGATCTGCGGGATGTCTCGCGCGTCCTCCCACAGGGCGACGAGCCGTCCCTCCTCGGCCCGCAGCGCGGCCTCGTTAGCACGGGGCGGATGCACCCGACGAGGCGGTGGACGCCTTCTTGGCCCAGGCCTCGCGCCGCTGCTCGAGAATCCCCTCACGCTGGTGGAATTCCTTGACACGCTCAGCTTTTCCGAGGCTGGCCACCAGGAATCCGTACCCTTCCTCTGTCAGCTTGTCGATGACGTTATCCACCGCGGAGTTGGCACCCGCGACGACGCCGATGGTCTTGCCCTGGGCGATGAGGGAGGCGATCAGGTTGAGGATCGTCTGCGTTTTGCCCGTGCCGGGAGGGCCGTCGATGATCGAGATCTGGTGGGTGAGCGCGACGCGAATCGCGTTGCGTTGATCGATGTTGGAGTGGAAGGGCATGAGGAGATGGTCACTCGCCCCCGTCGTCGCGGACGTCGAGCCCGCGAGGAACGCTTCGAGGACAGAGCCTCGCGGCGCTTGCGGAAGCCGCTCCCAGACGTTCGCGAGAATGGCCGCCGGTGCAGATGCGCCCTCGCCCACCCACCGGGGATAGCGCTCGCTCGTGTCCAATGTCGCCCCGGCCCGTCGAGCCTGCGCGCGGACTTCCTCGCGCACGTAGTCAAGGATGGAGGCGTTCTTGCGTTGCTCCGGCGTCGCGAACGACGCCCTCACCTCGTCGCTTCCGTAGCGCCGAAGCGCGAGCTTGCCGTCAGCTTTTCGATACGCCAGCGTGTAGCGCGGATTACGCGGGTGACCCGCGCGGCGAAGCGTCCAGATGATCTCGACGTTGTTCCAGCGCTGCCCGCACACCCGGATCTCATCGAGGGCGTCGACCTTGCGGCGCTCAACCTGATCGTAAAGGCGTACCCGATCCTTGCCGTATGGATACTGTTTGCCGTTGGTGTAGGTGACGACGACGCGATTCCCGTCGCGGCACGCCTTCGCGACTTTCCAGGTGTGATCCTGCCAGTTCGGCGTGTTCTTATCGCGAATCAGGACGTGCATCGCACGCGAATCGACGGCTTCCATACCCCTCCCCCGTGAGTCTTACACCCAGGATAGGCGACTGATTGGACGCGGGGTCGATTGGTGGCGGCTTGCAGTCCGGCGGGACGCAGATGTGCATGGCCCTTCGTATCGTGCCGCTATGGGTATGTCACTTGTTTTTCTCCTGGTTGGCTTGGTTGTGGGTGCTCTGCTCGGATACGTGGGAGCGGTGGCACGCCGGGCATCGCAGCAGGGCGATGATGTGGGCGCGTTGCGCGCGCAGGTCGCCCGATGGCAGGCGCGTGCAGAGGAACTCTCGCGTCGCGTCGAAGCCGCCGAGGCCCGCTCCCTGGGCGACGCTTCTGTCCTGCAGGCGCTCGCCCCGGT
>ERZ773037.1229-NODE-1229-length-13430-cov-24.528897_pt1 | contig 13430 bp, 9 predicted proteins | sample MGYA00511466_ERZ773037 | MGnify/ENA primary metagenome ERZ773037 (study PRJEB29015, sample SAMEA2738146) | human oral metagenome | biome: human oral; feature: human-associated habitat; material: saliva | place: China | collected 2202 ... | reverse complement strand
CCGGCCTGCTGCAGGATTTGGAGCAGGTCTACGTTGTCTCCACGACCGCGGAGACGACCCGCCGCATGGAACGCGACGGCTACCCGGAAACTGCTCAGACCGAAACCACTCAGAATCAGGAGGTGAACTAGCATGGCAAAGCAGCTCCCCATCGAAACCCCCGCCTACGTGGCACGCCGCATGTGGAACTACCTCGCGGCGCATAAGGGGCGAGCCCTCTACACCTTCGTCATCTACATGGTCAGTACCCTCATGGGTGCGGTGGTGCCCCTGCAGATTGGTGCCACCGTGGACGACGTGGTGGCGGGCAAGTTCTCCAGCTACCCGTGGCAGCCGATTCTGATTATCCTGGCGGCGTTCATCGTGCAGGCAGTGACCCTCATGGTCTCCTCGTACAGTGCGGCGCGATTGGGTGCGCTCGTCACCCGTGACGCCAACCAGGACACCCTCGACGGCACCCTCGACCTGGACGCACGCACCGTGGAAGAAGCCGGCAGCGGCGACCTGCTGACCCGCGTGACCGACGACCTCTCCTCGGCAGCCAAGTCCGTCAGCGAGGACCTGCTCGGCGCAATCTACGTGCTGCTGTACTTCCTGATTTCCACGATCTCCCTGGCGTTTGTGAGCCCGGCTATGGGTCTGATTATGCTGCCCATGATTGCCGGTCTTGCCCTCATCATGTCGAAGATGCTGCCGCTCATGGCGGCACGCAACCAGACCGCCCAGGAGCGCGTGAGCGACCTCAACAGCGTGCTGACCGAGAACATTCGCGGCACCTCCACGATCCGTGAGCTGGGTGTTCACACCGCTCGCGAAGACGCCTTCGCCGGTGAGAACAAGCGCCAGTTCGCCGCGCAGCTGGGCATGGTGCGCATCCGCCAGCTGTACTTCACCGTGGACGCCATCAACGCCTGGATTCCCACGATTCTGTGCATGCTCTGGGGCGCCGCCTGCGTGGCTATCGGCTGGGCAAGCTGGGGTGCCGTGGCGACCGCCTCGGTCATGGTTTTCAGCCTGCGAACCCTCGCCGACATGCTGAACAACCACGTCAGCAGCCTGCGCATCATGCTCGTGAACATGGGCCGCGTGTTTGGTGTGGTGTCCCTGGCGAAGAAGCAGCGTGAGGAGCGCGCACAGCACCGGGCCGAGGCCTTCTCCAAGGTGTCGGATGAAGCCGTGAAGAACCCGGAGTACGCCGTTGACTGCACCGACATCTCCTACGGCTACTCGCCGGACGCCCTGGTACTGGAAGGCATCAACCTGAAGATTCGCCGAGGTGAGGCGCTCGCCCTGGTGGGCCGCTCCGGCTCGGGTAAGACCACCCTGGCGCGTCTGATTGGTGGTTCGCTGACCGCCCTGGACGGCACGATTAACGTGATGGGCCGCCCCGTCGGTCACGGCGACTTCCCGACCGATGCTGCCGCCGACGGCCGCCCGCGTCTGCTGGTCTGCACCCAGGAAGCACACGTCTTCTTCGGTACCCTCGCCGATAACTTTACGGTGGTCGTGCCGGATGCAACCGTCGAGCAGATGGGTGAGGCACTGGACGCTGTCGGTGCCCGCTGGTGGCGCGACCTGCCGCAGGGCATGGACACCGTCGTCAGCGGTGCGGATTCGCCTCTGACCCGCGACCAGATTCAGCAGCTGGCACTGGCACGTATTGTGCTTGCCGACCCGCACGCCGTGATTCTGGACGAGTCCACCACCCAGCTGGAGCTCGCGGACGCAACCGAGTCCTTGCGTGCTGTGCTGGCGAACCGTGCGGTGCTGATCATTTCGCACGATGCGCGTATCGCCTCCCTGGCTGACCGCGCGGTCCTGCTGCACGAGGGCAGGATTATTGCGGAGGGTTCCCCGGCGGAGATTTTCGCCCTGACCTAAGAGATTTCTCGCTAGACTGCTAGTAAATGCGCGGCGGGGGAGTTGCGGGTAACGACCTACCTGCGGCTTCTCCGCCGCGTGCCGTATCAGGGAGGGACGTCTAATGGCGCCCGAGCCCGTTTCTATCCCTATCCCGCGAAAGGATGAACGTGTCTGCAGCAGATACCTCCTCCATCATCCGTGAAGAACTGCTGGCTCCCGGTCGCACCATCTACGGCTATGTGACTGCGCCCGTCAACTACCGTGACACGAAGCTGCCGACCATCATCTTCTCTCACGGTTTCAGCGGCCGCGCTGAAAGCGGTGACGCGTGGGCACACCAGCTGGCGGCACACGGGTATGTCGTGTATTCCTTCGACTTTATGGGTGCTACCGAGCAGAGCCGTAGCGGTAACGACGTCCTTGCCATGTCTCCGTTCACTGAAAAGGATGACCTAGATGCTGTGCTGACCATGATTCGCGGCCAGCAGTTTGTGGATACTCAGAATATTTTCCTGATGCCAGTTTGGCCCGCCGCAACCACCTCATCCACCCCTGGCGGACCAAACGCTTTCCTCCCGTCATCTGCACGGGATATTTTGCTGTTCTGTTTTCTGATCTGCCGCCGTCTATAGCCGCAGTCGGAGCAAAAGTTTATGCGCTCTGCCCCTCTCGACTCTCCTTCTTCTCCGCCTGGTAGCCGAAGCAGAACGCCGTGCCGGCCACCAGCGCGGCCAGCCAGATGGAAAATACGCCGACCCACCGGTGCACAAGGGCCATGAGAAGCACTCCGGCTATAAAGGAGATGACCACGAGCGAGTAGTCGAGCGCTTTGAGTAGAGCCGCGCGGCGTCGTGCCTTCGCCTCATCTTTTGACGCTCCATCGGGGGTTCTCAGCGGAAGGCACAGGGAACCGGCGGCGTACCAGGCGCTGAGCATTTTGCGCCAATTGCCGCTGGTCATAAAGAGCGAGAAGGGATTTTCGCCAATGCGCGTGTCCGCGAGGGCGTGGATCATCAGGCCTACCGTAAAGGCCAGCGCGCCCACCTGAAAGCTATTGCTCAGAGTTCTATCCATGAAGGGTACCGCGAAGCACACCAGCAGGAACGGCAGGAGCGTGCCGATGCGCCAGTGCCGCATCCGGGCCCGCTGCCCCAGCAGATCGCGGATAAGATGCCCTCCCAAGTATCCGCAGCTGAAGAAGATGACGGAAAACCAGCGCAGGTGCACCGCGTGGGGAGTATCGCGGTGCAAGTCGGCGATGAGCAGAATAAAGTTACCGGTCTGTGTGGCGACGAGGGCCTCGTAGCGCATGTGCGAGAAGACGTCTACCGCGCCGCCCAGGGAGGCGAGGAGTAGCGCCATGATGCGCCCGTAGCGGCGAGGCGCGGGAATACGTCTAAGAGTCTCGCGGAGGTGGTGAAGCATGCGACCGCCCTCATCTGTCGGTGGTAGGTTCTGAAGACCCAGCCGCCGGGGCCTTCTGGCTCCATGCTACGGCATGGACGGCGGCGGTTAGCGGATCGGGGGAGAAGCCCCGGGGGCCGGCCGCCGTTAAAGCGCAGGCCCCGAGCAGCTATCTGCTCGGGGCCTGCGTACTATTCGGTTTTTAGCTTAGGGGGAGTAGCTTACTTGCTTTCGCCCTTGAGCGCACCCACGAGGGGGCCGATAACGTCCATGGGCAGCGGGAAGACCACGGTCGAGTTCTGGTCGGCACCCAGCTCCAGCAGGGTCTGCAGGTAACGCAGCTGCAGGGAGGCGGGGGACTGGCTCAGAATGTCGGATGCTTCCTTCAGCTCGCTCGAAGCCTCGAGCTCACCGCGGGCCGAAATGATCTTTGCGCGACGCTCACGCTCGGCCTCAGCCTCACGGGCCATGGCGCGCTGCATGGCCTCGGGAATCTCAACGTCCTTAATCTCGACGAGCTCAACCTGGATGCCCCAGTGCTCGGTGCGGGAGCCGATGATGGAGCGCAGGTCCTCGTTCAGGTCCTCGCGGTGTGCGAGCAGGGTGTCCAGGTCAACGCGACCCAGCAGGGAACGCAGGGTGGTCTGGGCGATCTGGCTGGTGGCGATCGGGTAGTTCTCGACCTCAAGCACAGCGTTCTTGGCGTTGGTCACGCGGAAGAGGACAACGGCGTTCACGCGGGCGGGAACGTTGTCCTTGGTGATGACTTCCTGCGGGGGAATGGTCAGGGTGATGACACGCATGTCAACGCGCTGCAGGGAGTCGACGAGGGGGAAGACCACGTTCAGGCCGGGCTTCAGCTCGGAACGCAGGTGGCCGAAACGGAAGGAGATACCGCGTTCATATTCGGGGATCACGCGGAACATACGAATCAGAATAAAAAGAACAATAACGGCAACTGGGATGAGGATTGTTGCCAGGGTGACGGGATCCATGGGTTTCCTTCACATCTATTCGGGATGGTTCATTCGGGGCATGTGCACCCATCGACTGCGCCTCGTACAGACTCGACGGGAGGGTGTGTTCGGAAAGTTTCTCAGCGGCACGTGGTGCTCGCGGCGGCCCTTCCGGTGGGGAGGTTCAGGGGGTGATGCGCAATGGGCCTCCGCCCCGGCGGAGGAACGCCGGGACGGAGGGACCATCAGCATTGCTACTTCTTCGCCAGCTTCTCGGCGGCCTCAACTTCGGCCAGGTTCTGCTCCTGCAAGACCTCGTTCGTGGTCTTGTGCAGTCGCTTAACCGAGGCACCGGTACCGCTCCAGGCGGGGCGATCCGGGTCGAGGACCGAGGTGCGAACCGGCAGGGATGCATCCGCAATCATCTGCTTGCGGGCCTGCTCGGTACGGCGCTTACGCTCGTTCGAGACGCCACCCCACTTCGCGGCGAAGCGATCCATCTTCACGTTCACCGACTCTTCGGCGGTGGATGCGTGAATATGCTTCGGGTCGCCCTCGAAGTTGGCGGGGGAACGCATGAGCTTAATCGCCAGCGGGTAGGTCAGCGATAGGACGACCACCACTGCGGCTGCCTCCACCAGAAGCTCCAGGGGAGAGTGCCACACGATGGCCGCACCAATCATGACCACAACGCCCAGCAGGGAGACCGCCACGGCCAAGCCGCGGTGGAATCGTCCCGACTCGGAGTAGGGCCACTCGTCCACCTCGCGGGTGAGTTCGCGGCCGTTTGCCGAGACGGTGCAGCTGTCCTTAATCGGGCAGGTGTTGCACACGCTGGGCTTAGCGCGGTAGCGCATAACGCGGTTGTCCGAGTCGAAGGCCGTGGCCCACAGCCACTGGTCTTCGGGGCAGAGCCACGCATCGCTCTCTTCGTGGTAGGTGAACCCGAAGGTTCGCGCCGCCACGACACGCTGGCTGGTGCGCTTAGCGAGAATATCGAAGCACCACCCCACGGCGACCAGGCCGAGCGCGTACACGCAGGCCAGCCACACGAAGAAAGATACTCCAGCAATCTGCTCAGGCATGGTTAGCCTCGACGATCGCTACGGTAGGGGCTGGTCTGCTCGGGCAGCTCCTCAGCAGCCTTGGCACCGGCGAACTCGGCGATACGAGCGTCGTCGACCACCTCGTACAGCGGGGGCTCGGGCAGCTCGAGGACGGTCTCCTTGGAGTTCTTGGAGAAGATTTCCTTGATACCCAGCCATGCCAGCTTGATCAGCGGGAAGATGCCGACCAGGAAGATGACGTCACCGGGCATACGCATCCAACCCATCACGGCGGAAGCGCCGTCGTGGATGAACGCGAAGGAACGAGCCTCGTAGTAGCCTTCACCAACGGACTTGTATAGCTGAGCGATACCCAGCGGCAGCAGCGAGATGAAGGACATCCACAGCAGACCGATGTTCAGGGTCCAGAAGGAGAACTTCAGGCCCTTCTCAGGCCACTTGTTCTCGGGAACCAGGTAGCGCAGACCGAAGACCGCGAACGCGATTGCGAGCATACCGTACACACCCATCATGGAGGCGTGTGCGTGGTTTGCGGTCAGTGCGGTACCGATTTCGAAGTAGGACACGATCGGCAGGTTGATGAGGAAGCCGAAGACACCTGCACCGAGGAAGTTCCAGAAGCCCACGGCGATCAGGAACATCACGGCCCAGCGGTGCGGGAAGGGCTTGGTGCGGTTGGAGTACTGGCGAGCACCCAGCTGCATGAAGCCCCATGCCTCAACGGTCAGGAAGGTCAGCGGGATAACCTCAGCTGCGGAGAAGAACGCACCGAATGCCATCTGCTCGGAGGGGGTACCGACGAAGTAGGTGTGGTGCAGGGTACCGACCACGCCACCGACGGAGTAGAGCACGGCGTCCATCATGATGATGGAGATAGCGATGCGCTCGCGGACAACGCCGAGCAGCACGAAGATGTACGCCACCATCACGGTGGTGAACAGCTCGAGGAAGTCCTCCACCCAGAGGTGAACCACCCAGAAGCGCCAGAACTCGGCGACCGACACGGGAGTGCGCTGGCCGGCGAGCAGGCCGACCGCGTAGAACATGGGGATGGCCAGGCCCGAGAACAGGAACAGCCACGGCATGGAGGTCTTCTTAGAGCCCTTCAGGCGGGCGGTGAGGGTTCGTGCGACGATCACAATCCAGATGAACATGCCCACGATGAGCAGAATCTGGAAGAATCGCGGCAGGTCCAGGAACTCCCACTGCTGCGAGAAGATGGAGTTGGTGGGGACCAGACCCTTCTGCGAGAACCATTCGTTCAGCAGCGAGCCGAGCACCACGAAGACCACGGCACCGATGAGGACGTAGGTCAGCAGACCCTGCTTCTTGGGTTCGCGGCGGGTAATCAGCGGGGCGATGAAGATACCGCCCGCCAGGAATGCGCCTGCGGTCCAGAAGAGGGAGAGCTGCAGGTGCCAGGTTCGGGATACCGTGTAGGGCAGCAGCTGGCCCATGTCGATACCGAAGAAGCCGGTGAGTTCTTCACGGTAGTGCTCGGTGAGCGCACCCACCAGAGCCTGCAGGAGGAAGAGCACCAGGATGGTTGCGAAGAGCAGGCAGGCTGCCTTCTGCGAGGGGGTCAGGCGAACTTCGTCGGGCTGGCGGAAGTCGAGGACGGGTGCCTCTTCAGCGTGCCAACCGATGGAACGGGACCAGCGGCCGTAGATGGCGAACATCAGACCCGTACCACCGATGAGGGTGATCAGGGACAGGGCCGACCAGACCATGAGGTCTGCGGTGGGCTTGTTGTCAACGTTCGGCTCGGAGGGCCAGTTGTTGGTGTAGGAGTAGGACTGGTCGGGGCGGTCTGCCGCCGATGCCCATGCGGTCCAGCCGAAGAATGCGACGAGGTCGTGCAGTTCTTCGTCGTTCTTAATAGCGTCGGGGAACAGGCCCTGCGAGGTGTCACCCTTCATTAGGACGTCGCCGTAGTGCTTGAGCATGAGCTGGAAGCCCTTGGTCTCACCAGCGGACCAGGTCAGGGTCTTGGTCTGCTCATCGTACTTGTTCTCCTTGCGCCACTCGTTCTTGACGAGTTCGCGGGGGTCCTGCTTGCCCTGCTCACGATACTCCTTGATGGCGGCATCGGTGGTCAGGCGCAGGTACTCTGCAGTGTAGTCGGGGCCGAGGTAGGCGCCGTGGCCGAGGACGGTTCCGTACTGCTGCAGGCCGCGTGCCTGGAAGAGTTCCTGACCATGCAGGATCTGTTCCTGGGTTGCGATTACTTTGCCGTCGTTGCCGACAATTTTGTCGGGGAGCGGCATGGAGAGTGCGTAGGTGCGCATTGCAAGGACTGCCATGATGGTGAAGCCCAGGAGCATCACAAACGCAACAGCCTGTACCCAGCCTTTTCCGGCATAGGCACCGACCGTGTCTGTGCGGCGGGCAATCTTAGCTGCCTCAGCACGCGAGACGGGTTTTGTAGCCATAGTGATATGTCTCCAGTGTGCGTGGATTTGCGGTTCGAATGGGACCGACGCACATCCGCTGGAGGGCGGCTCACTGGGTAGCGAATCGTCCGGAGAGGGAGGTGCGACAGCCCACCCTTACCCTATTTTCGCATATTAAATGCGCATTTATAAAACTTTGGTGACGAGGTGTCTCAATGTGACGCTGAGGCTACTCGGGGAGGATACTCCCGGGGCGACAGCGCCCGTACATTCCGTTGTTGTTCCTCGCATCTACCCTACCTCTACCCTACCAAAATTCACTTCGCGGCAAAAACAGAGGAAAGGCTTATATGCCGCAACATTATATATCAACCGGCGGTAAATGCATTATTCCCGCAAAAGCCCGATGCGCCCGCCGCAAAGCGCCGCCGAAGGAACCCTCCTGAACCCCGTTCGACCGGCCCCCGATAAACCCGGGAGGAACGGAGCTACGAGCGGCCCGGGGTATGGAATAATGAAATCGGTAGCGGACGCCAGCGCCCCTTATCTAACACGGTACATACGCGCAGCGGGGGAGTAGCCTCCCTCTGCACCGCGCACCTCACCGCCGGCCCGTCGCCCACCGTCGGTACAGCCTCCAGGAGTTCACATGAAGATTTATCAGGCATCCCAGAAAGCAGTCACCGGAATTCTGCGCACCGTTTTCCGCGCTCGCGTGACCGGTCTCGAGAACTTCCCCGCCACCGGCCCGGTGATTGTAGCCTCCAACCACCTCTCCTTCCTGGACTCCATCATTATTTCCGCCATGATGCCCCGCCGCGTGGCGTTCCTCGCTAAGGCCGAATACGTGAACACCCCCGGCCCGCGCGGCAAGATGATGAAGGCCTTCTTTGAGGCCGTGGACATCATCCCCGTCAACCGCGCTGACCGCTCCGAGTCGCTCAAGGCCCTCGATATCGCCCTGGAGAAGCTGAACGAGGGCAAGGTCTTCGGTATCTACCCCGAGGGCACCCGCTCCCGCGACGGCTACCTCTACCGCGGCAAGATTGGCGTGGCCTGGCTGGCACACATGACCGGTGCACCCGTCGTGCCCGTCGGCCTGATTGGCACCGACCGCCTGCAGAAGCCCGGCTCGAACATGATTTACCCGCGCCGCTTCACGATTCGCGTGGGCAAGCCGCTCTACTTTGAGAAGACCGGAGAGAAGATGAGCGGCAAGCAGCGCCGCGCCACCACCGACACGATTATGGATGAGATTGCTCAGCTGTCCGGCCAGGCGCGAAAGAACGAGTACAACGTTTCGCCCTCAGCCGCACGCGACGCCGGCTAAGCCTTCTTCCGGCGCGCACCGCGTAGACTTTAACCGCGCATCCACGCATGGGCCCGCACGCGGGGTCGGCGCAGGATGCGCGGTTTGTCGTATGTCCGCCCGCGCCCGAGGAGAAAGCACCCATGGCAGAGCCCTCCAGCTACCGTCCGGCCCCCGGAGAAATTCCCACCGACCCGGGCGTCTACCGGTTCCGTGACGCCGACGGGCGCGTCATCTACGTGGGCAAGGCCAAGAACCTGCGCAACCGCCTCAATAGCTACTTCGCCTCGCCCGAGACGCTACGACCCAAGACCTACGCGATGGTGCATACGGCGGCGAGCGTGGAGTGGACTGTGGTGGCGAGCGAGATGGAGTCGCTACAGCTCGAGTACACCTGGATTAAGGAGTACGCGCCGCGCTTCAATATCGCCTTCCGTGACGATAAGTCCTACCCGTACCTGGCCGTGACCGTCAACGACGTGTACCCGCGCGCCATGGTCACCCGCGGTGAGCGCCGCAAGGGTGTGCGCTACTTCGGCCCGTACTCGCAGGTGTGGGCCATCCGCGAAACCCTGGACGCCCTGCTGACCGTCTTCCCGGTGCGCACCTGCACGAACGGCGTGTTCCAGCGCGCCAAGAACAGCGGACGCCCCTGCCTGCTCGGCTACATCGACAAATGCTCGGCGCCCTGCGTGGGCAAAATCAGCGCCGAAGACCACCGCGAACTGGCCCGCGGCCTGACCCGCTTCATGGGTGGAGGCGCCGAGAAGTACATCGAGCGGCTGACCAAGGAGATGAAGGAAGCCGCCGCCCAGATGGACTTTGAACGCGCCGCGGTGCTCCGCGATGACATTGCGGCACTCACCAAGGCCTTCGAGCGAAACGCCGTGGTGCTCGGCTCGACCGTGGATGCCGACCTCTTCGCCTACGTCGAGGACGACCTCGAGGCATCCGTTCAGGTGTTCTTCGTGCGCGGCGGCCGAATCCGAGGCCAGCGCGGCTGGATCGTGGAGAAGGTGGACGACAGCACCGACGCGCAGCTCATCGAGCAGCTGCTCACCCGCGTGTACAGCGATATCGCGGTCAGTCTGGCCACCCAGAAGGGTAGCGGTGCCGAAAGCTTGAACAGCTACGATATTCCGCGCTCCGTGCTCGTGCCGGTGGAGCCCGAGAACAAGGAACAGCTGGCATCCTGGCTTTCGGAGGTGCGCGGCGGCCCCGTGGAAATCACCGTTCCGCAGCGCGGCGACAAGGCCGAACTCATGAAGACCGTCACCGAAAACGCCCGCCAGGCCCTCACCCTGCACAAGAGTCGGCGCGCCGGCGACCTCACCACCCGCAGCGCCTCCCTCGTGGAGCTGCAGACGGCCCTAGAGCTTCCCGACCCGCTGCTACGCATCGAATGTTACGACATTTCGCACGTGCAGGGTACGAACGTGGTCGCCTCCATGGTGGTCTTCGAAGACGGCATGCCCGCCAAGAAGGCCTACCGCACCTACAGCATCACCGGGGACGCCGCCCGCGACGATACCGCCAGCATGTACGACGTCATCACCCGCCGCTTCAAGCGGCACCTGGCCCAGCAGGCTGTGCGTGCCGAGGTGCCCGCGCGCTCCGGGGAGATTGACGCCTCCACCCCCGAGCCGCAGACCTTTGCCTACCCGCCGAACCTCGTGCTCGTGGACGGCGGTCCGCCCCAGGTGGCTGCCGCATCCGCCGCCCTGAGCGATTTGGGTATTACCGATGTGTACGTGGCCGGAATCGCCAAGCGCCTGGAGGAGCTATGGCTGCCGGACGATGACTACCCGGTCGTGCTCCCACGCACCTCGGAGGCGCTGTACCTGGTGCAGCGCATCCGCGATGAGGCGCACCGCTTCGCCATCACTTTCCACCGCTCCAAGCGAGGCAAGGCCATGGTCGCCTCCGCCCTGGACGAGATACCCGGACTGGGCGAGGTGAAGCGTGCCGCGCTCGTGAAGCATTTTGGTTCGGTGGCGCAGATTAAGCAGGCCACCGAGGAGGAGCTAACACAGGTGCCCGGCATCGGCCCGGCGCTTGCGCAGAAGATTATGGCGGCGCTGGCGTAACGCACCGATTGGGTCCCGCCGGTGGGCCTCTTGCGTGCGGTCTGCGCGTGACCGGTGTGCGAGGACCGGTGCGTGAACCCGCGAATGGGGCCCGTAACCGGCCGTCATAAACGTGTCATAATTGAAGGAAACCGTCATCATTACGAGCGCGCTACCTTTGCGCGCCCTCAACCAGTAGAGTGGAAACCGTGAGTAATAACCATCTACGCCTATTCACCAGCGAATCGGTGACTGAAGGCCATCCCGACAAAATTTGTGACCAGATTTCCGACGCAATCCTGGACGGCATTATCGCCCAGGATCCCGCAGCGAACGTTGCTGTGGAGACCATGGTGACCACCGGCCAGGTGCACGTCGCCGGTGAGGTGACCACCTCCAGCTACGTCGAGATTCCCTCCATCGTGCGTGAGACCATCCTCGATATCGGCTACGATTCCTCGACCCGCGGTTTCGATGGCGAGTTCTGCGGCGTCTCCGTCTCCATCGGCGAGCAGTCCCCGGATATTAACGCCGGCGTGTACGAGTCCCTCGAGGTTCGTCAGGGCATCGCCGCCGACGATTACGACCGCCAGGGCGCGGGCGACCAGGGCATCATGTTCGGTTACGCATCGAACGAGACCAACGTGCTGATGCCTGCCCCCATCTGGCTGGCACACCGCCTCTCCGAGCGCCTGACCAAGGTGCGCAAGGACGGCCTGCTGACCGACCTGCGCCCCGACGGCAAGACCCAGGTGACCCTCGGCTACGACTCGAACAATGTGCCCGTATCCGTTGATACCGTGGTTGTTTCGAGCCAGCACACCGCCAGCTACGATCTGGCCGACCTGCGCGCCGACATTGAGAAGCACGTGATTGCCCCCGTGCTCAGCTCCGTGGACCTGGATTCCTCCAACACCAAGTTCATCGTCAACCCTGCCGGTCGCTTCGTGCAGGGTGGCCCCGTCGGTGACGCCGGCCTGACCGGCCGCAAGATTATCGTGGACACCTACGGTGGTTCCGCACGCCACGGTGGCGGTGCGTTCTCCGGTAAGGACCCCTCGAAGGTGGACCGTTCCGCAGCTTACGCCATGCGCTGGGTCGCCAAGAACATCGTGGGCGCCGGCCTCGCCGATCGCGCCGAGGTTCAGGTGGCGTACGCCATCGGCCAGGCAGCACCCGTTGGCCTGTACATCGAGACCTTCGGCACTGAGAAGGTTGCCCCGCTGAAGATTGAGCGCGCCGTGCGCGAGGTCTTTGACCTGCGCCCGCTGGCCATCATTAATGATTTGGACCTGCGCCGTCCCATCTACCGCAAGACCGCGGCTCACGGTCACTTCGGCCGCACCGAGCCGGAGTTCACCTGGGAGCGTCTCAACCGCGTGGATGCACTGCGCTCGGCAGTGTCCTCCTCCTAGAACGAATTCAGCGAACGAGAGCACGATAGCGCGCGTGGGTCAGAACCGTTCTGATGAATCGAAGGTACCCGCGGGTGCCCAGCAGGAATCCCTGCAACAGCTTGACCTGTTGCAGGGATTTCCTGCTCTTCGTGATGCCCTGATTCCCGCGACGCCCGAGCCGGTCAGCGTGGCCGCCGAGCTGCGAGCCACCGGCGTGGTGAACCCCGTGGCGCGCGTGCGTGTGGACAGCACCCTGCCGCAGGTGGACCGCACCTTCGACTATCGCGTGCCCGCCGAGATGAGCGAGGACGCGGTGCCCGGCGCCCGTGTGCGCGTCATGTTCAACGGGCACGAGATGAGCGGTTACATTGAGGAGCGCGCCGCCACGACCGATTGGACGCGGTCCTCGCTTGCCCCGCTCAAGGGGGTGCTCTCGCGCGTGCCGGTGGTGGCGCCCGAGATTTTCAGCGTGGCGGAAGCGCTGGCCGATCGCTACGCCTCCACGGTGGCGAACGTGTTGCGCCTGGCGGTTCCTCCGCGCGTGGCCGCCCTGGATAAGAAGTATGCTCCGTTCCTGCCGGGTTACGAGCCGGCCCGGGTTGGCCCTCAAGCCCTGGTTGAGGGGGAATCTGCCGGTAACCCTTCGATTGAAGGTGAGGGTTGCGAATCTCAGGTTCAGGCTGAGGGTGAATTGGCTGAAAACTCTCTGATAGGCGGAAATAGTACTGAGGCCGACCCCTATGCCTGGCTCGCTACCCCCGGCGCACCCGCGCCCTTCACCCTTGAGCCTCCCGCCCCGCTGGAGGACGCACCCGATGCCGCCGCGGTCTTCTCCGATTACGAAAACGGCCCCGAATTCATCGAGGACGTGGCCGCCGGCGTCGCGAGCCGCGCCGTCATGACCGTGCTTCCCGGCCACCTGGAACACACCTGGGCCGATGTGCTCGCCGCGGCCCTGGCCACCGCGGCAACCTC